>Ga0051980_10000683_pt1 | contig 25552 bp, 35 predicted proteins | sample CryGey13umfilter_2_FD_55014 | JGI IMG/M metagenome (GOLD analysis project Ga0051980, IMG submission 55014) | Groundwater microbial communities from aquifer in Utah, USA - Crystal Geyser 4/9/14 3 um filter | ecosystem: Environmental > Aquatic > Deep subsurface > Groundwater | place: USA: Utah...
TCCTACTCCTCCTACTCCTCCTACTCCTCCTACTCCTCCTACTCCTCCTACTCTTCCCACTCTTCCTACTCCTCCTACTCTTTTTTCTCCTACTCCTAAGATATCGGTGAGGGGATATGCGATGACGTACCATTTACAATAAAGATATACAATATTATCATAATTTAATGACATGTGATATCTCTTTAATATGCGATGATATAGGCTATCAATAATGAGTGATACATGTACCTTCTCTGAAATTGAATTTAAGGTTTTTAATGTTGCGTTGACTAAAAACCTTGATGTCTGACGGAGAAACATGCTATGATATGATCGATATGAACCTTTTTGAACAAGCCACAAACCAGTACAAGGCTGATGCTGTTGAGAAGAAAACAGGGTTGTGTACACATATGGAGGTCGTTCACGAGAATGGAGCTATGACATGTACTGACTGTGGACAGGAGATTCACAAAGCGATTATGCATGAGAAAGAGTGGAGGTATTACGGTCCTGCGGATGGCAAACGATCTGATCCAAATCGGGTGCAAATGCGCAAATCTGAAGAGCGAACTATTTTTCCAGATGTCGAGAACATGAACTTTTCTGACGTTATCGTTGCATTAGCGAATGAACTCTATGCAGATGTAACCAAAGGGAAGATATATAGAGGAGACTGTAGAAAAGCCATTATTTTTGCCTGTGTCTTCCACGCCTACAAACTCGAAGGAATGCCGCAACCACACGATAAACTAACCAAAGTATTCTCACTCTCGCACAGAGTCGGATTAAAAGGTCTCAAACACGTCAGCCTCCACGCCTCAAGAAACTCAAAAATACATACAACGTATATCACTCCCGCACACATTGTTGATCAAATCATGACCAAATTCAAAGCTTCCGCCAAAGACAAACGCGAAGCTCTCCGCCTTTGCGAACGCATCAAAAACAAAAGCTCCATCTTAAACCGTGCACGACCCCAATCGGTAGGTTCATCAGTAGTGTACTTTTGGATATGTTTAAAGAAGGTAAATATAACGTTGAAAGAGTTCGCTTCCGGACCCGATATGCCCAGTCAATTAACGATCTTGAAGAAGGCAAAAGAAATAGCCACTATCCTAGGTATGCCAGACGTTGTCCAGTGAGAGGAAAGTATCCTGATTTCCCTGTGAAATCAAGACGTTTAGGACGGTGTGCGTAAGTTGAGATTAGGTAAAATACGATGCTTTACATTTGAAAAGAAATGTAAAGCATCGTATTTTACCTAATCTCAACTTAAAGAGTTAAGCATTCAGAGTAATATGACAGATATCACAACTTACGAGCATGATAACAAGACATATTATCTTGCATCCGATGCATGCAAACACTACGGGTACACGAACACTACACAAGTCGCACAGAAGCTATCACAGTTATGCAAAGTTACATTTAGGGATTTCCTAGGTGTCAAGATCCCACTGATAGATCCAAGAAGTATATTACTGACCCAAGATGGGATCAATGAGCTGGAAGCACGTGCTATCAAGCAAGGCAAGTATTTACCAGAAACAAACTCCCGGCGAGAGACGGCGGAGACAACGGAGACAACGGAGACATTAACAACGTACTCTTACATCAAGGGCAATGAGACCATCAAGTACTGGGTGACATCGCAAATCGCACCTCTACTTGGATGCACGAACTTATCACGCTTACTCTCACAAATATCTGGTGATAACAAACTCATGTTTAAGAATTTTCCTGGGCTGAAAATACCGTGTTTATCTTCGAAGAGTTATTTGCTTACTCGTGACGGAATTCAAGAAATGTGGGAGAACACACGCAAACGAGTATCAGATAGTGTAAAACAGATAATGAGAGAAGGTGGTCTTGATCTTCCATTCTTAACTATAGAACAAAGAGTAAACTCAACGAATGGAGTACCTATAAGTGATATGAAAAGAGTGGAACATTCTGTAGACAATGAACCCGAGAGAATTAGCGAGATAGTAGTGTATTCGTACTACGGTAACGGATATCTCTTCGAGTATTATTCATTGTTACAAATAGCTGCCTTATTGGGATATACGAATACTACTCAACAGAAGCACAAAGTCTCCCCCTGTAATCAAATTCCCTTTCGAGAATATCCAGGGATCAAAGACCCATTATTAGAACCGAATAGCGTACTTGTCAACAGGGATGGAGCTGCTGAGTTCATTCAGAAGTCACGCAAACGAGTAACGACCGACATGTTGTGTCTGTTAAAAGAATTTGGAATTATCCCAACAAATCACAAATGTTTCTCACCAGAGGCACTTAGTCATATGCATATCATGGATGCGTTCAAGATTGAGAAAATGGAGGAACAGTATGAGATATATGATGATAAAGGAAGAATCAAGTACAAACTAGATCTATATTTTCCAGAGTATAACATTATCTCAGAATGTGATGAATACGGACACGTAGACAGAAACCCCGCCGCAGAAAGAGAGCGAGAGTCATACGTAAACAATAAACTCAATAACCCTATGTGGGTAAGATATAACCCACACGGCGATTATTTCAACATGGGGCAGTCTATTGGTGAGATATATTCCAAAATTGCGATGCGTAAAATAGCTTTGTCTGGAGGATATCAGGAATTTTCACAGATAGAGCGGATCCAACAAGAGGAAGCGAAACTCAAAGAAACGGAAGAAAAGTTGGAGCATGAGAGAAACATATTCGAGAAAGAAAAGAACCTCCTCAATCTAGCAAACAATACAACATGTGAGAAACGATGTTGTACGTGCCGCGAGGTCAAATCGTTCGCCGAGTTCTACATGAACAAGAACACGAACGACGGGAAGGAGAAACGATGCAAGGATTGCCAAAGGGATTGCAAAGAGAAAGCCCATATCGCTCGCCAACAAAAGGGTATTATAGTTCCTGACGAGAAACATTGTCTGCAATGCAATACCACAAGACCGAAGGAAGAGTTTTGGACGAACAAGAATCGTAAGGATGGTTTGAATAACATTTGTACTCCTTGTGCTAAGGCGAATGTACAGAAGAAGAAAACTCAGCCTAAGACCGTGAAACCCACAAAGAAATGTTCGAAGTGTAAAGAGACTAAAGAGACAGAGAAAGACTTTTATAAATGTCAGACAAATTCGGATGGTCGTGATGGTGTGTGCAAGGTGTGTACAGAGGCTAAAACAAAGGAGAGAAGGGAGGAGAAAAAGGGGTCCAGGAAATGCAAGAAGTGTGGAGAGACGAAAACTGATGATCAGTACGCTCTTTCAACAAACGGTAGATCGAGAACATGCAAGACGTGTATGGGTGTGGGCGAAGGTGAGAAGCGATGTTCGACATGTAAAAAGTCTCTTCCGTACTCTTCGTTTACACGTCGTAAGACATCGAAGGATGGTTATCTCGGGAGATGTAGGGAATGTGTGAAAGCAAATAATGAGCGTGCATCGAAGGAGAAAGAAGTAGTAGAGACTTCCAGCGAAGATGAGGAGTTCATTGCAGAATTCCCGGTTGCGGATATCGCATGAAATTCTCTTAATATGAGTACGTAAGTGAATTTCCCTAATTTTTTCTCTAGTAAGTATGGGCGCTATATACGTATATTTTGCTATGGTAATGTCGAAGATATCTTGTTAGGTTTTTAGAATTTAAAGTTATATCATCTACTCTGTATGTGTGATCATAATGAAATAACTGTATCGTATGCCTCGTATCTATACAACGTGAGTTTGACTCGCATCGTTAGAGAGTGGGATAGTGGAAGAAAGAATATGGGAAAGGTATGTGGTGTGTGTGCACATAAATCACAGGACGAACGAGGTTTACTTGTTGTTCCCCGTAATTGGGCGGAGAGTATTGATTGGAAGAAGAAAGCTATTTTCTAGAAATGGAATTGATGTGGATAAAAACGGTTTAACAGAATATGGATATCATTCAATATGCCTTCAAATGGATTTGCATTAGGTATTGACCTAGGTACAACCTACAGTTGCGTTGGTTTGTACCAAAATAATCGTGTTGAAATCATTGCAAATGACTTAGGAAATCGTACGACTCCCAGCTACGTTGCTTTCACAGACACTGAACGTCTCATTGGAGATTCTGCAAAAAACCAAGTGGCAGCGAACCCTACAAACTCCGTATTTGATGCTAAACGTCTCATTGGTAGGAAGTTTAGCGACCTCACCGTTCAATCAGATATGAAAACATGGCCTTTCAAAGTAGTACAAAAAACAGATGATAAACCTTATATATCTGTCCAGTATAAGGGAGAAGAGAAGGAGTTCTCACCGGAGGAAATTTCGTCGATGGTTCTCACGAAAATGAAGGAAACTGGTGAAGCGTTTACTGGGAAGAAGGTTAAAGATATTGTAGTTACTTGTCCAGCGTACTTTAACGATTCTCAGCGACAGGCTACAAAAGATGCAGCTAATATTGCTGGATTGAATGTACTCAGGATTATTAACGAACCTACTGCCGCTGCAATCGCATATGGTTTAGATAAGATGGATGATAAAGAGAAACTGGTCATGATTTATGACCTGGGTGGTAAACATCTATTGGCCTAGCCCGGCCAAGTACTGCCTCCCAATAAAACCGGGTGAATGCAGTCCGATAAAGAGTACGGCTCATAAGTTATCGGATTCGGGAACCCCCTAAAGCTCTTACTACCAACTTAAGGCGGCGACGCGCTTAAGGGCCATGCTAATCACATGGGTAGGGTAAAAACGTAAGAGATGATTCGCAAGATGAAATGGGCAATCCGCAACGAAGCCTCTTTAAAAATGAAGAGGAACGCTCAGAGATCAGAACAAGAAGCCTACGGCTAATTTTTAGCTATGGTAAACGTTCCACGAGCGCCCGGGATTTCAACTCAACTATTTAAAGTCACGTCAAATGTACCAAAATGGAACATTTGATAACGAATATTTCCGATAAAGATGGACACAACATAGAATTCAATTCTGTTGAGCTTGTGAAAATAACGCACAAATTCTCAAATACTAAGAAACTTGCATATCGAATTGTTCTTGATGGAACTCTTTTGAAGAAAAAAGAGACATTGTCTCTAAAGGCTTGCTACGAATGTCAACACTGTGGTACAGAATCCCAACCTCATCTTTTGCATAACATTATACGGAAACTACGCAATGGGACCGATAAATGTATGTCTTGTAAAGAAGACGATGATGCTAAACGCGCACGTCACTCGGAATTCATGCGACATAACGGACGCAGAATAAGGATGGGAACCTATACCACTAACACATCCAACACAGAGCCAGTTGCTTCCAAATCTATGGCTCTCGTATTACGAAGTCAGGAAGCATTCAAGGAGTTATCTGACAGTCAACAATCACATTATTTCCAGTGTCATTACCACCAAAATGATGAGCTGCTAAATAATATTGTGAGTGTTGATGGTATAACAATAGATAAGCTTGAGTATTTTGATTGTATTTTAATACAACGCACAGTATTCTTCCCTCGATTTAGAAACAAGGAAAATGATAACCTTGTCAAGCCATTTAAAATCATTTATCGTTGCATTCGTTGCAAGACAGAGGCGCGTGCCAGACAGCTATCGGGTATACGAGAGGGAGTGCCAACAAAATGTGCATTCATGTGTAAAAAATGCGCGTTCGTAAGCAGACGTTTCCCAGTACACAGTACAGTCAGTTGTATTGGACAAAATATCACATACCAAGGTGGTCTCGAGAAGACCTTTGTGGATTTTTGTGTGAAACACCATATTCCGATAGAAGATGGCCCTAAGATTCCCTACAAATGGATTGACACCGAACGAATGTATCATACGGACTTTTATCTTCCAGGTTGCCAGATAGTTCTTGAATTGAAAGGGCGTCATCCTTGGCACATACAACAGGTTGAATCGGGGAAATGGGGTGCAAAAGAAGATAGTGCGAAACGATATTGCGAAGAACAGGGAATAGAATACAAACTTGTGTTTGATAACGAAATAGAAGACTTTAAAAAGTGGTTGGAATCAAGATATGATCCGACCCGCAGTGAAAGCTGCGGAAGTGAAGTTTAAACGGCTTCACGGTAACAAAAAGGGTACATTTGATGTTTCCCTCCTCTCTATCGATGATGGGGTGTTTGAGGTCCTAGCAACTTCAGGAGATGCACATTTAGGAGGAGAAGATATTGACAGTAGGATGTGTAATTATTTTGCATCTGAATTTAAGAGGAAATATAAGAAGGATTTTAGTGGTAATCCTCGTTCTTTGAGGAGAATGCGGACAGCGTGTGAGCGGGCTAAAAGGAACCTTTCCTCTTCTTCCACTGCACAGATAGAGATTGATTCGCTCTTCGAAGGTACTGATTTCTATAGTTCCATAACACGTGCAAAATTAGAAGATATATGTGGTGACATTTTCCGTGATACGCTGAAGCCTATTGAACAGGTATTGAAAGATGCTAAGGTTTCTAAGAATCGTGTCGATGAAGTAGTTCTTGTTGGAGGATCGACGCGGATTCCCAAGATTCAGGAATTGGTATCTAATTTCTTCAACGGGAAGGAATTGTGTCGTTCTGTCAATCCGGATGAAGCTGTTGCATATGGTGCAGCAGTTCAAGCATATATCCTAACAGGAGGGAAGACCGTCCAGGGACAGGAACTGCTTCTCATGGACGTTGCTCCACTATCACTTGGTATCGAGACAGTTGGAGGAATGATGACTCCTATTATTCCAAGAAATAGCACAATTCCAACGAAAAAGTCGGAAATATTTACAACAGATGAGGCAAACCAAGAGGAAGTTCTAATTGAAGTTTACGAAGGAGAACGCCCGAAAACAAAATACAATAATAAGCTTGGAAAGTTTGAATTGAGGGGTATCCCACCTGCTCCGAGAGGGGTCCCGCAAATCGAAGTAACATTTGACCTGGACGCGAACGGACTCCTACATGTTACTGCCAAGGATCAAGGAAGAGGAGGAAGTCGTGCGAATATCACGATTAACAATGAGAGAGGGCGACTTTCACAGGAAGAGATTGAGAGAATGGTACGCGAGGCTGAACAATTCGCCGAAGAGGATGCACTTGAGAGAGATAGGGCCGAATCTAAGAATGAATTAGAGGCATATTTATACAGTGTTAAAAACCAGTTGGAAGATGGGAAAATGAATGAAGTTATGACTGAAGATGAAAGGGAGGAATTGCTCGATAAGATTGCTGAAGTTGAAGAATGGTTAGATCATGCTGAAAATGCGGAGAAGGAAGAGTTTGAAAGTATACAGAAGGACTTAGAGAGAGTGTATAACCCGATTGTGTCTCGCATGTATGAGGGGACATCTTCACGTAGCAATGGCCCAACAGTTGAAGAAGTTGACTAAAAACAAGGCCATATAATTTCACTCACTATTCTTATCTCTACTCTCTTTCTCTTTCTCTTTCTTCTTTCTGTTTTTTCTCATTATGTTCCATTCTTTTCCTCGTTTGAATCTCCGTTTTTCCTTTTCTGGATCGTAATGGTCCCCGTCTCTATCTGGATTTTGATGTTTCTTACAGTACCAACAATACCCATCTTCTATCAGTCCTGAGTACCATGAACATATGTAGAATGGACATCGGGTGGTTGTATGCCACGGCGTTCTATACTGACGCGAGCAGTAGTCTTCTTCGTCGGTTGAGTAGCTCCACTCAGAATCAGAACTAGGTAGAGAATTCTGTATATCACTACGCTGTACATCACAACTCTCACATACGTCGACTGTGTTCTCTACAAAATCGAGACATTGACTGCATTGCCAATATCTCATAGCCCGTCTGGTGTGAAAATAAGGCGAATTGTAGCCACCAGAAAAGTACACCGGGAAAGGTACGGGGGTACCATTCCAGTTACCCTTCAAGATATCCCAATCCTCGTACACGTTTCGGAGTAGTTCTAGATTAAAGTTTTGCAAAGGTTTGTGTAGCTGCTCATAAATGTGTTTGTCTAAGTATGTACCTACAATTTCTCTTAAATCTATAGGTAACTTAATGTAAATATTCATAATCTTATTTTGTGAAGTTTTAAGCCAGACTAATTTTATACATCTAGTATAAAATGAAGACGATTGGTCTTATACAGATAGGCGAACGGCACACGGAAATTATCGGTGGGGTAGCAACAGCGCTTCTTCGTCCAAATACTCGTCTCATTGTGTATACAACACGACATGTCTCGTCATTCGTGCCATACTACAAGGCAATCCTTTCCTCTAGAGTGCAATGGGTATACGTTAATTCTTACTACGATGCAGGTGAGGAAGATGAATTATCGGCGCGAATACAGCAGGATTGTGATGTGTACGTATTTCTCACAGGATACGAGTTTGATGAAGAAGATCTACATCTCCCCCCTGAGAACTCGCTTCTCATTACTCATCATATGGACAATTTGGAGGAAAGTGATGATTTCGAGACATGCGGACAAGTCGCACTGTCCCCAGTCTTCAGCAAAACACATATCACGCATTTCCTAAATGTCTTTAGAGCAAATGTTTATGCACCTCCTGAAAAGTTGGATATCGTAATTGCAGGACTGACGAACCCTGACAATAAGGACTTAGACAGATTGTATGATGCAATGAGAGAAATAGAGGACAATGGGAACTGGATAGGCGATAAGAAGGTACAATTTCATATCATCAACTACTACCCTCTCGAAGATAGGTTTGCAAGATTCAAGAAATCTCGACTATTGAAAGACTATATTGACGTAAGCGGTAAGAAGACAATACGTATCTTGGGAAAGGCTGCTTTCGTGATGGTGATCGCCATGGAGAACAGTTCGTATCACACAAGTCAATTATCGGGTATAATCCCTCTCGCAGTAAGTTGTGGTGTACCTCTTATTATGGATCAAGCTCTTGCGCGAATGTATGGGATGTCCAAAATCGCTGTTTCATATACATTTAGAGGAGATTATCTCCTCCGCGCGATAGCGAATGCGAGCAAGAAGGATGTCTCTAGTATGAAGAAGAGAGTGGTATTGTTCCGTGATAAGACAATCACAAAAAATAAGAAGAAACGTCTACCCTGTATCTAAATGGGCAACGATAAAACTCTCGAAGAAAAGGAAGAGGAAGATAGAAGAGAGATAGAAAAACTGAAGATAGAAGAGAAAAAAGATAAAGATGAGAGAATGACTCATAAGTTTGAGAAACATCTCACTGTTGTTTTTTGTATTCTTATCGCTATCTTTGCTGCTATTACATCACTAAATATCTATAGGATTCCTGACGCGAGGAAGAAAATGATAGCTAATTTTACCAACTGGCAGTGGGTTCTAGGTCTTGTGGTAATGATTGCAATCATAATAGGGATACGTGTATCTCCATTATGGAAAAGTTCTAGATGGAAACGTGCATTTGTAATGGCAATCAGTGCATTTATCATTGCACTTTACGCATCGATCTCATTTGTGTTTGGACCTTTCTATTTAGTACTCATGCTCGTTCTGTTTACCGGAGAAGCATAACTTTTCCTATTGTAAGGTACATCGTCGAGATTCTATGATACGATCTTTTCTCTCACTATCTTGGTATGTAATAACAGCTGTGGTATTCGTACACTGCGAACTATTATTGTGCAGATATACGAGCTCATCACATTCTCGCGTCGAGATGAAGATACCATCTAGTTGGTCAGAGCAAAACTCGTGTTGGTTATCTGAAAGGGTTTTGATAATTTGTTTGCATGTGGATCGTCGCTCCCCCAACTCTATGCAATTACCAATATCTAGGATTGATTTCGCGAAGTCACATATCTTGGTTTGACACTTATAATCTGATTGCACGATTGCGTTTTCGCGTTTCTCCCAAACTTTATCAGAATCTTTAAGAACTGTAGAAATACGGAGGATGTTGCGCGAGTCTAGTCGGTTGGTCATGACATCCGATTGAATATTGTTTATCGATTTTCAATTATAGAATTACACTATTTATAAAAATGATTTCGCATCAAGTCTCGTTATGTAGATATCAAGATGAACAGCTCTAATATCTTATGTCAACCAAATATCAGGAGTATCCTGCAATCAATTGTCTCACAATTCCTCTACCGTGAAGATATCAATAATATGTGTGGGACGAATACGTATCTCAATGAGTTATTCTTAGAGGATTGGCGGTATGTCTACAGGATATGTCTACATAACCAACCTCATAATTATGATAGACATGCTGTAATCGACGAGAAAGGTACTCAGTCATGGTATAAGGAAGGGATGCTTCATAGAGAAGGAGATCAACCGGCAAAAATCCTCTGGAACGGTGCTCAGGAATGGTATAAGGAAGGGGTACTTCATAGAGACGGGGATCAACCGGTAATAATCAACGCGAACGGTACTCAGTATTGGTATAATGAAGGGAAGATTCATAGAGATGGGGATCTACCGGCAATAATTTATCCGAACGGTTCTCAGGAATGGCGGAAGGAAGGGACGTTGCATAGAGACTGGGATCAACCGGCAATGATCTTCGCGGGCAGTTTTCAGGCATGGCATAAAGAAGGGAAGTGTCATAGAGACGGGGATCAACCGGCAATAATCTACGCGAACGGTACTCAGNNCTGGTATAAGGAAGGGAAGACTCATAGAGAAGGGGATCAACCGGCAATAGTCCGAGCGAACGGTATTCGGGAGTGGTGGATAGAAGGGAAACTTATTCGTAAACAAGAATTTCCAAACATAAATTTTAGTCTTCTATCCCGTACATAAAACTATAGATTCTCTTCGATAATTTGGGTCCGAGTCGCCTATCTTTCCCGGAAGATGTAGAATAGGTAATATCTTCTAATAGAGACGCTCTGTCAGACGCTCTGTCGTCTTCATCAGGAAATTGTTCATATGCAGAAAAGAGAGCAAAGATACTTGGATACCACTTTACAATTTCAACAGCAACTTTCTCTGTAACTTGCGGAATAAGAGATAATTGGGCAATCAACCACACTTTGGGTGTCATATTCGCCTTCTTACTCTTTTTCAAACTCGCACTGTAGTTTCCGGCAGACATCTCACATCCTTCATTATACTTCCAAAACTCATTGTAATCCGCACAGAGTTTTTGATGTAACTTCTTCACGAATTCTGCTGTTTCTGAGAGCGAAGAAGTACGCCATACGCGCACCCCATCACGAAGTTGTGTATTAATCATGCTTCCAAATAATGTCCCAACAGACAAGCTCCCAACTTTCTTATCCAAAGGCTTATTCAGATTACCCTCCACAAGAAACATCACCCTATCTCTCGGAATTCCAGTATGCAGCAATCTTGCCTTCTGTTCTCTAGCACGACCATCACATATTGAGGCTCCAAGATCAGCAACACTTTTTCTCTCAATCACAAGTACAATCTCTTCACCAATTCTGAATAGGATATCACCTATATCCAACTGCTCAATGACCGCATCCGGGAGGAGATCAGATAGTTGTCTCTCTCTGTTATCTAGAACCAATTCTATGTCCATATTGCTAGAGGTGCGCTTCTCTATAAATGTACATTTTAAAGAGTTTCCCTAATCTAATATGAACAGGAGCAAGATAGATATCTCAAATTATTGAGGAACCTAAAAAAAGGAACTTTCCAACGAATTCATCGAAACTCTGATTAGAGGCGTTTCTCAGTTATGTCGATACCTGCGTACATATACTTAAAGTCATGAACACTATACTGTATATACTGGATATATACTGGATATATACGTTAGATTGCCTATGGAGTTACAAGGAATAATAGACCTCTTTCTCGAATACAACATTTACCTCGACTATCACATCCCCTTTCAGAACGCGCTGATAAACGAGCTAGAACACTTAATACATCTTTACATACATCACTACACAGGCACGAAGCATTTCTATGAGTACATAAGCATGACGAAGAGATGGAGAAGAATGCAACTACACTTCCGAAGATGCTCACAAAGACGCTTTTTATGCCCTTGCTACATGCCTCACACATCCAGGAAACGAATATTAATGCCTTTTTAGCTGGTTTAAAACGAAATGAGAAAGTGATAAATGGACCGACATTGCGTGTTGCTATACAGCAAATATTCAAATCACTCACAGCAATTAATGCGGATACTTCAGTCCGCACCTATCGACTTGAGAAGCGTAGCACATCTCACTCTCCTTTGTATCGACCACGAGCAAGTTCGCAGCCGAATCATACAGAATAAGAAGATCAAAATTGACGCAGTACCTTGCATTCTTGTCCTTCGCATGAACGGAACAGTAGAACAGTATGAAGGCCCACAAGCATTTCAATGGTGTAACGCGATGATACAACAACACTCTCCACCTCCTATGCCACAATCTCCTTCCCAACCTTCCCAACCTTCCCAACCCCCTCAACCTTCTCACCCCCCGCAACATCCTTCACCATCTCCTAAGAAACATGTTGAACCAAAAGAAGAAGATAGTGAGGAAGAGGAAGAGGAACGGCCAAGACCTAGACGAAGACCAAAGAAGCAAGACAAAACGAAACGAATGGCTATTTCATCTCTTCCTGAAATGGATGATAGTGAAGAGGAAGAGGAAGATATTCACCATATTCCAAGACCAAAGGTCGCAGCTATTCGTCGCGATTCTGGGAATTATGAGGACCCTGAGGTATGGGGGGAACAACAAGAACCCAACAGGAATGTTGTTCGTGGAATCAGGAAGGATAATGGGGTAACCGACCGTGGCGGCCTTCTCGCTCAAGCAGCGGCTATGCAAAAGACTCGTGATGCTGAAGAGAACGAAAATCTACGATCAGGACCAGCAGTTGCTGCGATGAACTGAGAATAATACATATTCCAAACATATATATGTTTGAAAATGAAGTATTGAGTGAGTAATGGCATAGACATATGAAAAATAAACATATTACATTATCGAACAACTCCCTGACTTTGTACCCATCCCATGCATCGACCTTCTCCTCTGCTGTGCACCCTTATTGTGCCTAAGACTGTAATCATACTCCATCTCACTTGGCACATACTGTGGGCGGCTACCTTTCCGCCTAAATCCTCTCGGAGATCGGCTCAAAGGGTTCCAAAAACCCCCTCTACTCCTCCTATTTCTCCTCCTACTCCTCCTACTCCTCCTACTCCTAATCCTACTCCTACTTCTCCTACTTCTCCTACTCCTCCTACTTTTAGGAACGTACTTTCGCCTTATTTTTTTATGAGAGACACCTCCTCTTTCCCGTCTGCGTCTGGCACTACTTCTTCTCACTCTGCGTGACATCTTTATAAAGATGCAAGAAAATGTTATTCAGTCCATATCGATCATAAGGATTTTGTGAATCTAAATGGCTCTTAATGAAAAGTTATTGAGTAAATATATAAATGAGCCAATCAAAGGAATCAAAGGAATCGAAAGAATCAAAGGAATCAAAGGAATCAAAGGGATCGAAAGAATCAAAGGAATCAAAGGGATCGAAGGAATCAAAGAGATCGAAGGAATCGAAGGGACCGAAGAAGGGACCGAAGAAGGGATCGAAGAAGGAAACTGAGAAGAATATTTCCCTTCCTCGTTCCAAATCGCCGAAAAGAGGGCGGAATAATAGTCGTATGATCCCAAGTAATGCCACACCTGACCGACCATCAGTCCTCTTAGATCTTGATCAGACGTGCATTTCCGCCGAGCCTGAGGAAGAGTACGATTGGAAAAAGAACAAGAAGAAAGCCACGAAGTTTGAGTTTGTGGATATGGATGGTTACTACATTGTTTTTGCGCGGCCAGGATTGAATGATTTCCTAGATTATCTCTTTAAAAATTTTAACGTGAGTGTGTGGACAGCAGGAAGTAAAGACTATGCTCTGTTCATCATTGACAAACTAATTATTGCTGACAAACCTGAAAGAGAATTAGACTGGACATTCTTCTCTTACCACTGCGACAATTCAAAACATCACAATAAACGCTCAAAGTGTCTCAAAATGCTTTGGGATGTATACAATATTGAAGGGTATACGGATAAGAATACCGTTATACTCGACGATTATGATGAAGTGTACAAGACACAGCCTGGGAACTGTATCAAGGCACCTCCCTTCGAATTCACCGACGAGGGGAGTGAGAACGACACTTTCCTTAAAGAACTCACACCAAAATTAGATGTGATGCTTAAAGCTATCAAAGATGGGAAAGAATCGCCCGCATCATTTGTCAACGATACATAATACTTAAAGAGATGCCATATAAATGTATATATGCCACGAGAAGGAGTGAGAAGACGTGCTGAAATCGCCAAGAAGAATCGGTGTAAGACACTTATATGTGTCCTAGAATTTCCTAAGTACGATATAGACGGTAACTTTAATATCGGAACGACCATGAGAAATTGTTGTGGAATTGGCGTTGGATCTTTATATATTATATGTGATAACCCACAAACATGGCAAGAGATAAGGACAAATCAACGGCTTAAATCTACGTCTATGTCGTCCAATAAATGGATGTACACGAGGTGTTTCTCAACCACCGAAGAATGCATACGCCACCTTCGTAATAAGCACTACAAGTTTGTAGTGACCAGTCCATATATGAAAGGGAAGGCAAACTACCAACTCACTGATATATGTCCTCTCTACACTACTGGTCATCTCGCTGTCTGGTTCGGTAATGAAACACATGGTGTGTCCAATGAGGCCGTAGCGGCTGCTGATGGATGTATTAGCATACCTATGAACGGAGGTTTCACTGAAAGCTTTAATCTCGGATGTGCAACCGGTATTGTGATGTACCATATCGCGAACGTACGCAAAGAATATTCGAAGAACAAAGCGGAAAGAAAAGTGGAGAGGACAAAGGAGAGGACAAAGGAGAGGACAAAGGAGAGGACAAAGGAGAGGACAAAGGAGAGGACAAAGGAGAGGACAAAGGAGAGGACAATGGAGATGAGTGGAGCGAATGTACACAATATGTTTCCACCTACGAAAAAGCCCAGACTCTAAGTATTTGTAATATATTGGCGGATATTGAAAATAATTGATTTCGTTTGCACGAAATCAATTGATACTTATTGGAAGTACGTAGCATATAGTTACTAACTTTACTGCAGACTTCCTAAAATCGAAATCCATTCTATACTTGCGATGAATACTAAATGACTACTGAAAACGAGATATATCAAATTGCAATGACGGCAATAACTCCGGAACAACATAACTATCCAATCATCGTCTTCCGCAGAAATCAAGGGGCAATGATGTCTGATCTTCTCGTGTGTGAGGGTGTGATATCTACCCTCCAAGGGAATAACAATATTATCTTTCCAGAAGCACCAGATACATTTTGGTACACAATGACAGAAAATAGTTTGGAGACAATATATGTCCAAAGACCGATCGTTGCAATATGGGTGAAGGACGGAGTCCTCGTGAAAAAACAAGTATTGTTTAATAGCTAAGGTATTTTCGGTATTGGTCGGACAGTGGAGTATATATTCTCATCATCTCCCTCTTCATCTCCTTATCTTTGACTTTGTTGTAGAAAACCAGCATATCACCCAAACCCGTCTCTGTCTTAGCAAGAAGTTTCCTATCATTCTTCCTACTTTGTATAAGGAGTAAATCAACCGAATGTGCCTTCTTCACAAATTTACAATATATCTCCGCATCTCGCTTCTTCATTCGCGAAGGATCGGAAACATAGAGCGATAGATTCTTTGGTAAGAAGGTTTTACCTGATAGAAATACAGATTGATGGGAAGGATCACATCTCTTAATACGAGAAGTCTTACGAGAAATCTTACGAGAAATCTTAGAACTCTTACGTGAAGTTTTACGAGATTTTCTACGAGACCTACGGATAAAGTGTCTGCGTGAACGTAGGCGTGAACCATTACGTGAGCGAGATCTCCTTGTCATTTATTGACAAGGAGATTAAATTGATATATTCGCGGCTAGGAATATGATTTATAATACCATATTCGCACTAAGGTTTCTCCACAACTATTTCATTAAGTTCATCTATCTTAATTTCACGTTGTATAGCCATATTCATCTCTGATAAAAACTTCTCGTCTACCGGAGATACTGATGTCACTACTCCATTCTTCCGTAACTCACAAACCGCACGACCAAACGGTATGAAGCCTTTGATGAAAGTGTAACAGGATGATTCGTCGACGGGAAGCACCGTGTAGGTACAACCATTCGACATGTTCAACATCATATTCGATGTGTGTTGACATCTACCATAATATTTATGATTACTCACATCATAAGTTTTTATGACATATTGATCCGGCATAGCTTGACCTTTTGTTGGTGTCGATCCCATATATGATTTTTTAGGCATAGTCAAATATTATTTTCAATTTAATAATTATCTCCATACTCTAATATCCTTCGCGAAGTCAGTTGTTATCTGTAATGATGTGTCCCATGAGCTCAGAAGCCTCATACGAGAAGTATTTATGAGACCTACGGATAAAATGTCTACACGAACTTAGTCCTGAACCATTTCGTGAGCGAGATCTCCTTGTTATAATCCATTTTCATTTATGTCATAATACCATAAGCATTGATTAGTCATCTCAGTGATTCTACGTATGGCTTTACACTTCTTTATGATATGCACATTAATTAATTCGATATCTTTCATAATTTTATCGTATGCTTCGGTGATATTCGGCAGGTCGTCACCATCATGCATTTTGAATTCATATAGTAAACCGGAAAACTCATCAAATTGTTTTAAATTATTATAAAACTCGCGAACAGTATCATATGTGTCATCGATCATAGCAGCTGCGTTATTTCCTGATTTAATAGCATTCTTAGCAGCATCGGTTACACGTATAGGCATATTAAGAGCAAAATGATCTGTCATGCTACTTGGTACATCTGCGTCAACTCTTTGCCGCCAAATTTGGTCAAGTTGGTGCTGAACCCCTTTCAGTACTCCCCCACGAAGTCTCCTCTTGCTTCTACGTATCTTCCCTCCACTTTTTCTCCTCGGACTTTTTCTCCTCGGACTTTTTCTCCTCGGACTTTTTCTCCTCGAACTTTTTCTCCTCGAACTTTTTCTCCCTTCTCTCATTTAATATTGTGTTTTTTTTATATTTCTATGTTCCATATCTTTCGATATTCCTCTTCCTCTCCCCTCTACGACCATGTTGTCTACTTATCGTCGCATAATACCGCTAATAATGTCTTTCACGAAGTCAGGTATATCTGGGATGCTGTGTTCCATGAGCTCAGATACCTCATTAGGATCACCTCCAACTACTATTCCGTCTCGATTATTGCCGAATACTTGAGTAACACGCTGCCCTTGCTCCATATTGAAAAGTGTCGTTGCGACATTTTGTACCTTCGCAAGTATCTCATCTGGTGGCTTTTTGGTGGAATTCTCTAGGACATCCTTAACAAGTTCGAGGAAGATTGTCAGCGCGAATGCTTGATCATTCTTAGTGTTCAAATCGCTCCATTCCCGGATATTTGTGTTCCACGCATTCAAGAGATAATTTGATTTAGGTTGACCTAGAACATGACGAACGTGGTCAAGTACAAACCGATCGGGCTGCTCAACGCCCATCTTTTGTAGCCATTCACGGAGAGTATCTTCAGAGTTCGTAATTTTGAATTGATCAAACAGTTCTTGTCGTGACATGTCTGCTCTTGTATCAATGCTTTTGATACAAAATCAATTTTAGTAAGTTTTTATGCATTCCCGTGGTAAGCAGGCGGATCATTGTATTTAACACTTGGTATTGGAACGCATTGTGGTTGGGCACGTACAATTGCAATACCTATAGGGACAACGTCCGGCTGTTGTGGTTGAGGAATGGTCTTACTTACTATTTGGTTATGGTTACAACATCCGTACAAGACTCCACAACATGATCTAGTATGCTTTTTATAACATAAAGGAGCATCGCATATGCTATGATTGGATTCAGCTCCACAACAAGCCATACTACAGTGACTACTGTCAACAATTCCGCCACAACAAGCTATACTACAATTTCCTTTGCCAATATTTCCCCTACAACAAGCTATACTACAACAACTATTCTTAATCGTTCCATAGAGGGCGGTATCACAATTTCCTTTGTCAATATTTCCCCTACAACATGCTATTGTCCATTGTGATTTTGATAGTGTTGATCCACAACAAATTATATTGCAGCATAGATCATGGCAACGGATATAGCAGCATAGATCATGGCAACGGTAGTTATAGAGGGTCGCTTCTGATCCACAACATATTATATTACAACAGAGCCCCAAGGTATTGGAACTGTCCTTCTTCTGCGCTATGATCTTACTATTCATACATAAACAAAGGCATATTTTCTGTGTACGGTCATTAATAATAGTTGAGTTGCATCCAACACAAATTCCACAACAAATTCCACAACATAATTGCTTTCCTATAGTCCATACACACATTGGGGTACATGTTTCGTTGTTCGACATAGCTGATAAAATCTAGTGTAGCGTTCAGAAAAATCAATTCTGGATACAATTCCTTATAAATTTATCGGTTCTATCGATAGAATCGATTCTACCGATTCTGCAAATTGTAGGGGCTATCGCAGTTCCTTGAGCTATGTTCCCCTTCAACACCACAGAAAGAGCAATATAGGTTCTTCTTGTACTCAATAAACTTTTCGCAATCTCGTTTAAGATGTCCATCTTCCTTACACCAATGACAAAACATTGGCCTGGGTGGTCTAGGTTCCCTAGGAGGGAGTTCTGATTCTGGAACCTTGCATGCTTTCCCGCTGTGACCTTTCCCACCACATCGCTTACATGTATAGTTCTTGAGAACTTCGCAGTCTTTGATAAGATGATCTTCAGCTTTACAAAAGTAACAAGGCATCTTTGTCTCATATAATATCCATATCCCTTAAACTAGAATTTAGAAAGGATATTGTGATGCACACTTTTTTCGAAGTCGTTCAATATTATGAACTGATATCTCCATGAGTCTAGAATAAAACTCTCTCATTTCATTTATGTTTTTTAGCGTACGCGAATGATTATTGTACGTACCCATTGTAATTCACAAAAATGAAATGTTTACAAGCGTATGCTAATAAACACCTCTCCAACTAGGGCTGAATAATTCAGCCCTAGTTGGAGAGGTGTACACTGGAGTACGCTTGTAAACATTTCATTTTTCTATCTCAACATTACAAAATGTGTGTAGTTACTGACATCTAAGTACAATAGCCTTCGCAACATCTTTCCTCAATTTATTCTCATGACCATCGCTCGCTTTCTTCCACTGTAATCTCAATTTAATAAGCTTAGATATTTGTTCATCATAGAAGTCATCTGGCCAATTACGTAAATCATTTTGTTCTGTCATATAACTCTCCAGGTCATCACATAACCTATCGATTACTATCTCTCCAGTAGGACCAGATTTTATAAACACGTGGTCAAGGATAGCCGTAAGACCTTTATCTGTTATTACCTTGTCAATATCATCTATTTCATAGTATCTACCGACTGCGCGATTTTTATCAGAGATATACACTTTGTTTTTCTAGATTATTCTCACGAGCAACGTACATCGCAATCCCACTGGCGCCATCCCTTAACATAGCAGGTTGCATACCCATAGCCACGGATGCTTCAATTGCGGCGTATGATAAGGGTTCCTTGGTGGTGAGTATATAATGGTTGATTGTTGTCTTATTGATAATTGTTTGAGGACGTGACGATATCTTTTGTACATTCTCTGCCAGTGTAGATACACTGTTTACCATTTTCTTTTCTAGTATGTTAACACTACTCACAATCTTCTCTTCTAGTTGGTCTACACGTGCAGCCATTTGTTGTGCAAGAACATCGTTGCGCACAGCCATCTCATTCATTGCCCTTCTATTACTACATATATCCGTACCTTGGTGTTTTTTCAGGTTACGTTTATCCATCACACTCTTCTCTATGCCACTTCCCTTCCTTAAACCAATCACGCCTATTTATGCGAATTCACGGACACGATATACCTTGTTCGTTACCATACCATTGTTGTGATGTTGTACAAGTATTGCATGATTTACAGCAAGAATCACTTGGATCATCACTGCAACATATTAACGGTACAAAACACCTTTAGAAGCATCTCCAGACGTCTCGTAACATGTAGGAGTTCCGTACCAATTCAATGCAAATTTAAAAAGACTTCTTAAGATAAACATAATGGAATATGCAGTTGACATCAATAAAAACGGAGATCTATCCGTACGAGAACCAGAGTGCGGATATGTGTGTGACGAAAATAGTTACCGGTACGTTGGTTGGACAGGAGGTTCGTGCGTCGACAAGCTATTCGACCCACAAACCGTTGCAATGATTTCCAAGAAAGTCACGGAACTGACACTCGGTGTCCTACCAGGTAACCAACCAATCATCGTACCTGATGAGACAATTTGCCACGTAATCTTCCAGATCTACTCGAGCTACAGACCTCACACTGGGGATATTGTGACCAGATACTTCATACCGTCTGGCGAAGGTCCTCAAAACTACGTAGACAGTATAATTTCGCAGTCTATAGAAATAATTACAAGCGATGTTTCTAATAGTCTTTTGATGCAACAATACAACGAGAAACTTACAGCGTGGACGACAGTCCTGGGGGACTTCAACGAACAGGGTCTACAATCACACAGTCAAATCAAGGTGAGAAACAAACATCCACAATTTATGCAATTCAATATGAACTATTAGTGTCCGTAGGTGATAGCCCAATCGCAAAACTTAAGAAATGCATCGCCATTATCGATCAACTCCAACAAAACATCCCGAAACGATAAGATGTATGCCGAAAAATGAAATAGTCAGGGTTTGTTTTGTTTGAAGAAAGCATGGATCAACAATCTGTAACTGACCTAGTTGGGTACATGTGAAAAGGATGTATCTGCTGTTGATTACTTGGACTCATCAAGTACAATACCTTTTATAGATTTCCAGTCTATTAGACTGAAAATATAACTTTTTAGCTACATATACATACGTATCAGTTCTGCGAAGCGAGTAGAGAAGCGATCCTTTGTATCGCCAGGCGGAAGAGCTAGAGATATATGTGCTAGACACCCGATTATGGCTGAGTCAATTTTTTTCTCTCGTGTCATCATGTTCATGCCATCTAAAGTCGTTAGTGCAAATGCCTCTACAATCTCAGGCGATTCAGCACACATTTTCTTGGTAACATAATCTGCAAAGTCAGCTTGTTCCTCTGTGCTCATTTGGAGGATAGTATCATCGGCAGACTGCCACTTCACTACATCCTTCAGCATCTCTGCAGGATTAGACCTTTTATATTCCATGAAATACTTATTTGTGAGACTTTTCTGGCATTCATCGACAGTTAGTGTTTTGTTTTTCTCCATATGTAAGAGCGTTGTGTCTTTAGATCAACTTGCTTCCTGTGGTAGGTATGTAGGTATGTAGGTATGTAGGTATGGAAATTTACATTTGCTTTTAGGAGGATTTTCTCTATATAATTCATAGATCTATACAACTTAAAGATGAATGTGTCTTAACGTATGGAGACCGAGATTAAGGATCGCGACGAGATCTACAATATTATTTTCAACAATCAACCACTCTCATGTGATGAGATAATGGAAAAGATGAAGGATCGACCGACATACAAACAACTACTGTCTACTCTCTGGTTTGGAATCCCTGGCATCCGTATCTACAGAAAAAGTGGGCAAAATGGATCTCTCCTACCTGACACATATTTCACGCCAAATAAGTTCAGTAATAAAAAACAGTACAATGAACTTGTAAGACGTTACAAAACTAAGTAAGAGAGTAAGAGAGTAAGAGAGTAAGTCATAACAGCAAAAATATACGCTGTTTTGACCACATCCGCGTCTATTATTGATATGTTCACGGTAGAGGAATTGCGATGCAGTAGATTGCAAATCATTTTCCTTAGAGCAATTTCCTTCAAGAAATGAATTATCTATAATTCTGAAGAAAAATAGATATATGGTAACATATGTAGAATTGGTTGAGTTTCCTCCTCACGACATGCGCACATATATTGAAGGCTCTCGATTCGACAAAATTATAAATACGCCGGACATAGTAGAACAGATAATCGTTCACTTCCCGTGTATACATCCGTTCTTCGCAACTTGTTCAACAGTACGGCATATCAATATGATTCGTGTAAACTGTGCTAAAAAAATAATAAGGAAGTTCATGTTATCTCATCGTTTGTCACTTGATTCCAAATTGTGGGTGATTGCTGCTAGATATTGGGAAAAACCGTTCTTCCATAGTCTCCTCCAGCGGAGACTATCTATGAGAATTACAAGCGTTAACGGAGCTGTTAATGCTTGCCGCTATGTGCATACGTCACACTCCAGTAATTCATGTCCTACGCGTACACAAGAAGAAAAGGATAAAGATCCGAAACAACGACGATTTCTCAGACGTTTAATTAGGGAATTCACTCCTCATCAGTTACGTATCGCCCGACGAATACTGTCAAACAGATTTTGTTCCTCTTAATAAATGGAAACACGCGATCAAGCCGCAATGTACACAAAATTGCCTGAGCATATACAAGACTTAGTTTATGATGTCCTCGATCCTTTCGTATACGAGAAACTCCACAAACCGCTGCAAGATAGATCAATTTCGCTCTTCAAATCTCTTACAGGTCACTTTGGTATGTTTTACAGAAGATCACACGGTTCGTCTCGTGCGCTAGGACGATTTGTGAAGAACTGGACGAACAGCTACAGAATATGTCAAGGATGCGGGTATTGGAGTTGTTGGTGCACTACTTCCAATTGTGCACAATGTTCTGCTGAACATGGACGACAACCGAGGGGAAGATAAACTCGCCACTAAATTATATATACTTTTATAAAATGCTAAGAAGCAGACGCAATTATAGGTCAAAACAATCGTCAATGAGACGAAGTAGAGGAAGTAGAGGAAGATCGAAGAGAACAACAAGTTCTAAATCAAGACGGTTACGGAGAAGTCGGAGGAGAAGTAGAAGAAGTAGAAGAAGTAGGAGTAGAAGAAGTAGGAGGAGTAGAAGTAGGAGGAGTAGAAGTAGGAGTAGAAGAAGCAGGAGAGTTAGAGGTGGTATTAAAAAGAAAGTTAAGTGTACAACCAATCCCGACGTGTTGATGGCTCGTCTTCTTTCTAGCAGAAATGATATCCTACCAGAACATGCGCATGTTATATTGGAATCAGCAAAATCTTATAAAAAATCACGGTCTGATCGGGTCTCACTGCGAAGGCGAGTAAACGATCATTTCAATGATGAAGAAGAACAAGTACTTCGTTACTTACAGGATGTACGTATCTACTCCAATGAAAATATGATATCGTACCTTCTCTATAACATAAAGCGGTACGGAGACACAATTGACGACAATGTAATAAGAGCCGAGTATTTCGCTCGCCTTGAACAATTAATTGACACCGTAAAATATAAATATGAAGATATGTCTCCGAAACCAGCTCCAGAACCTATAGACGATTGGTGGTGAATATCTTGTAGTAAGTTCAAAGACGCGTTTTGCTAATTGAATTGAAGCTAAAAACAAAGGAGTATGGTTATACATGGTTGGTAATAATACCGCTAAAAAAATCGCTCTTTCTTTGAACTTATTCCACAATTACAAGAAAGACTACAGGCGTTTCGCAACATTCGAGATTATGTATACGTATTTGTATATTATTAGCTTCATCGCCATGTCATCAGCTTTCGGGGTGCGATTCTTCAAATCAACACATTTATCGTTCCAGTGTGAGACTTCCCCAGTGTACGATAAAGTGTGCCCAAGTGAATTTACGATTTGCACTTGTAAACACCAAGTAGGAGTGTTATCCAATGTATGTAATGCAGGTTACGTAGACTTGGGCGAATGTATATGTTGTTATTATGGAGATCTGCAACTCCAGAATGGTATATGGCTTTACTTAACACATCTCGGTGGATTCTACACAGTTTCCATAGGAGTTAGTATAACTATCCTAAAAACGTACAGATACTTCAAAACCAAGAAAATCGACAAAGGTGAAGAAAGGGAAGAAAGACATGTGCCTGGGAAGGAAGAGAAGGAAGGGAAGGAAGAGAAGGAAGAGAAGGAAGAGATGGAAGAGATGGAAAAGATGGAAGAGAGAACTGGGGAAGATATCGAATTCGGTATACAACTATGTAAAGTTCAAGAGATATAAATTGCCTTTATCTCCTCGCAAGACTAGAATCATATATATAGGTTATGTACCGTAATATGATACAGAATCGCTTATATCGTCTTCACAACCAGACATACAAGTTTGTGCAACTCTTTATATTCCAATTCATTTTCCTCTCTAGTATAAATGTCTACACTCGACTACGAAGGAAGTCAAGTACATAATACAAACTGCTACTCTACCATCGATGAATATGGATGTAAAGGATCTACAAAGGGGAAGATATGGCCTCCGACTCCCGCTTCAATCCAACCAGCTATGTTTGCACACGCACGTCCTCATAAATCACCTTTTCCTGTTGACGCGGCCATGTGCAGAACAAGACCACATTGTCCAGGCTACAGAACGCTTGAGACTATGAATTCTAAGACCCCAAGTCCTCGCTAGAATCTCTAGATACTGTGAACTCCTGAATCCGTATGGATATAGGAATTAAAATATATTCGGAGAGATTACGATGAATTATAAATAGGTTGTATTTTTATATGCATTTTATATGCATTTTGGATACAAGATTTTTATCTTGACTTGCATTTCTTATGCTTTAGAGCGTTTTCCTGGCTACACATCAAATTGAGTGTTGTGCCACACGAACATTTGCTAACAAGTCGATAGCCTTTTGTCCCTCCTTTCCTCTTGAATGTAACGTAACAGACATCCCCAGCAGGTTTGACGTTCTTTTTACACTTCATACATCTCATCTCTCCAGGTTTCATTGACTTATTTTTTTTCCTGGATTTGCGACTCTTCCTACTCCTCTTCCTACTCCTCTTCCTACTCCTCTTCCTACTGCTCTTCCTACTGCTCTTCCTACTGCTCTTCCTACCCCTTGACTTCCTACGTGAACTCTTACGTGAACTCTTACGTGAGCTCCTTCGTGATTTACGCCTCTTTACTTTTCCGGAGTCATCGTCACTATCAGATGCCCTAGATTTTCTGGATCTTCTCGACTTTCGGCTCTTACGAGATTTACGAGAACTCCTACGAGATTTACGAGATTTTCGAGAACTCTTACGAGATCTACGAGATTTACGAGAACTCTTACGAGATCTACGAGATTTACGAGATTTACGAGATTTACGAGATTTTCGAGAACTCTTACGAGATTTACGTGATTTACGAGACTTCCGAGACTTCCGAGACTTCCTGCGTGAGCTCTTTCGAGATTTCCGGCTCTTGCGGGACTTTCCTCCACGAGAACGACGCATGTGCGGGGAGTCCTGACTCATATCGTCTTCCATGTGCGAATTGTGGTGATGCCTATGTAGGTGTCTCCCACCTCGGAGTCGAGTATTTTCGACCATATCTTGGTCGCTTTTTTCGATTACGTTACTCATCTTTAACTTCAAGAAAGAAAAAAA
>Ga0051980_10000692_pt1 | contig 25448 bp, 21 predicted proteins | sample CryGey13umfilter_2_FD_55014 | JGI IMG/M metagenome (GOLD analysis project Ga0051980, IMG submission 55014) | Groundwater microbial communities from aquifer in Utah, USA - Crystal Geyser 4/9/14 3 um filter | ecosystem: Environmental > Aquatic > Deep subsurface > Groundwater | place: USA: Utah...
AGAGAGCGTGGTCTTTTCTGCGTCAGATGAGTTCTGATAAATCCCTCTGTCAATGTCCGCTTCGATCTTGCGAGCCCAAATTTCGGCATCGATTTTTCGTTCAAAAGTTTTTGATTGAGATGGGTATCCCGTCATCCGAACTGTCGCTTGCCATAGCCCGGATTCACGCTTTCGAAAGTTTGCCATTTCGGTCCTTCACACTGGTTTTGTGCTCCAAAATTTTAAAACAAGTGTGCCCGTTTTGTGCCCGTTATCCATTTTTTATTTTTAAAAACAGTTTAACTAATTGATTTATAACGCTTTAAATTTACTTAATTACACGCCTGGAAAGCGTGCGGGGAGTTAAATCCCCCGGGGGTTCGAATCCCCCCTGCTCCGCCAAAGATAGCAATAACCCCTTACTCCAAAAGGCTTAAGGGGTTATTTGTTGTTTATTATTTCTGCGACTGGATCATCTTCATCGCCGAACTGATGAGCGTCGAAACCTCCGTCATGTTGCTCGGCACCACCAAGGTGGTGCTGGCCTCGGAGGCGAGCTTGCTGTACGCATCCACCGCTTTTTCTGCGACTTTAAGCTGTACCGCCATTTCGCCCCCTGGCTGGCGGATGGCCGCGGCGACCTGCTCAATGGCCTGGGCGTTGGCCTGCGCCACCGCCAGAATCGACGCGGCTTCGCCTTGTGCCTTGTTGATCACCGCCTGTTTTTCGCCCTCGGAGCGAGCGATAAAAGCTTCGCGTTCACCGGTGGCTATGTTGATCTGCTCTTGGCGGCGACCTTCAGAGGCGGCGATCAGCGCACGCTTTTCACGCTCGGCGGTGATCTGCTGCTGCATGGCGTGCAGAATTTCTTTGGGCGGCGTCAGGTCCTTGATTTCATAGCGCAGCACCTTCACGCCCCAATTAAGCGCGGCTTCGTCGATGGCTTGAACGACTTGCGCGTTGATGATGTCGCGCTCCTCGAAGGTCTTATCCAGCTCCAGCTTGCCGATGACCGAGCGCAGTGAGGTTTGCGCCAGTTGCGAGATCGCGGTGACGTAGTTACTGGAGCCATAACTGGCGCGCATGGCGTCAGTCACCTGAAAGTACAAAATGCCATCCACCTGCAGTTGCGTGTTGTCGCGCGTGATGCAGACCTGGCTCGGGATGTCGAGTGGAATTTCTTTGAGAACATGTTTGTAAGCCACCTTGTCGATGAACGGCATCAAAAAACTCAGACCCGGTGTGAGTGTGCCGTTGTACTTGCCCAGGCGCTCGACCACCCAGGCGTGCTGCTGTGGCACGACTTTGACCGATTGAGTCACAAAAATAACGGCGATGACAAACAAAACGATGGCAAGTTCCATGATGGACTCCAGAGTGGCAGAAAACTACGGGGAGGGCGCTTTTTTAAGGATCAACCGGCTGCCCACCACCTCAACGATCGTATGGGCACCAGCAGAAGCCTCTTCGCCAGGCTGCAAGGCGGCATCCCAATGGGCCCCGCGGTACTTGACGCTGCAACTGCCATCNGGGTTGAAGGCATCCACATGCACAATTTCGCCAACGTCCATATTGACATCCGGATTGGCATTGGCTGGTGCAATCGCGGGCTGCAGTCGCTTGTAGCGCCGCCAGACCAACACCGAGCCGCCACCCACGACGGCAGCGACGACCCACTGCCACAGCGGATCCAGCCCGGCGTGGGCGCTCAATGCAGCGGCAACCAGACCGATGGAGATCATCAGCAGGTAAAACGTGCCTGTGACCAGCTCGACGGCGATCAAGGCGCCAGCGGCGAGCCACCAAACTGTTGAATCGGCCATGTTGTGTTTCCCGCGGTGTTGCTTACCGGTTGATTTTGCGCCGAAAGAGCCCGCCCGCAAGAAAACTGCCGCATTTAGTCCTTACACTTCGCGCCAATTTCGCTGTTTGGGCGCATTGCTGGAGTTGTTCATGAAGTTTCGCTTTCCCATCGTCATCATCGACGAAGACTTTCGTTCGGAAAACACCTCCGGCTTGGGCATTCGCGCGCTGGCGCAAGCGATTGAATCCGAAGGCACAGAGGTGCTGGGCGTCACCAGCTACGGCGACTTGAGCCAGTTCGCCCAGCAACAAAGCCGCGCCAGCACGTTCATTTTGTCGATCGATGATGAGGAATTCACCCCCGGCCCCGACCTGGATCCTGCCGTGGTGAATCTGCGCCATTTCATCGAAGAAGTGCGGCGCAAGAACCTTGATGTGCCGATCTACATCTACGGCGAGACCAAGACCAGCCGCCATCTGCCCAACGACATCCTGCGTGAGTTGCATGGTTTCATCCACATGTTTGAGGACACACCCGAATTTGTGGCGCGCCACATCATTCGCGAGGCCAAAAATTATCTCGAAGGCGTGCAGCCGCCGTTTTTCAAGGCTTTGCTTGACTACGCTGAAGACGGCTCCTANTCATGGCACTGCCCGGGCCACTCCGGTGGCGTGGCTTTTTTGAAGAGCCCAGTGGGTCAGATGTACCACCAGTTTTACGGCGAAAACATGTTNCGCGCCGACGTCTGCAATGCGGTGGAAGAACTCGGTCAGTTGCTCGACCATGACGGTGCCATCGGCAAGAGCGAGCGCAATGCGGCGCGCATCTTCAACGCCGACCACTGCTTTTTTGTCACCAACGGCACCAGCACCAGCAACAAAATGGTGTGGCACCACACCGTGGCACCGAACGATGTGGTCGTGGTAGACCGCAACTGCCACAAGTCCATCCTGCACTCGATCATCATGACCGGGGCGATCCCGGTGTTTCTGAAGCCTACGCGNAACCACTTTGGCATCATCGGCCCGATTCCCAAAAGCGAGTTCGAGCCGGCGTCGATCAAGGCCAAAATCAAGGCCAACCCGCTGGTGCGGGAACACCTGCCCGACACCGATCTTGACCGCATCAAGCCGCGCGTGCTGACGCTGACGCAGTCCACCTACGACGGCGTGCTCTACAACACGCAAACCGTCAAATCCATGCTCGACGGCTATGTGGAAAACATCCACTTTGACGAAGCCTGGCTGCCGCACGCAGCGTTTCACCCGTTTTACGGCTCCTACCACGCCATGGGTAAAAAACGGCCTCGACCCAAGCACGCGGTGGTTTATGCCACCCAGTCGATTCACAAGCTGCTGGCCGGTATCAGCCAGGCCAGTCATGTCCTGGTGCAGGACTCGCAAACCGTCAAACTGGACAAGCATCTGTTCAACGAAGCGTTCATGATGCACACCAGTACCAGCCCGCAGTACAGCATCATCGCCAGCTGCGACGTCGCGGCGGCCATGATGGAGCCGCCCGGCGGCACTGCCTTGGTGGAAGAAAGCATTGCCGAGGCGCTGGACTTTCGCCGGGCCATGCGCAAGGTCGATGAAGAATATGGCGACGATTGGTGGTTCAAGGTCTGGGGACCCGACAAGCTCGTCGACGAGGGCATTGGCCGCGCCGACGACTGGATCATCAAGGGCGAGTCACGCAGTCAAAAGGCGGNCATCCATTGGCACGGCTTTGGCAAGATGGCCACCGGCTTCAACATGCTTGATCCGATCAAGTCGACCATTGTCACCCCGGGCATGGACCTCAACGGCAAGTTTGCCAAGACCGGCATTCCGGCCTCNGTCGTGACCAAGTTTTTGGCNGAACATGGTGTGGTGGTGGAAAAAACCGGTCTCTACAGCTTCTTCATCATGTTCACCATCGGCATCACCAAAGGCCGCTGGAACAGCATGTTGACCGCCTTGCAGCAGTTCAAGGACGATTACGACAAGAACCAGCCGATGTGGCGTGTCTTGCCCGAGTTTTGCCAAAAGCACCCAGCTTACGAAAACATGGGCTTGGCCGACCTGTGCCAGCACGTGCACCAGCTCTACGCCAAGTACGACATTGCGCGCCTGACGACCGACATGTATCTGAGCGATCTGCTACCCGCCATGAAACCCAGCGACGCCTACGCCCACATTGCGCAGCGCAAGACCGAGCGGGTTGAGATTGACAACTTGCTTGGCCGCACCACGGTCGGGCTGGTGACGCCTTACCCGCCGGGCATTCCGTTGCTGATTCCCGGAGAAGTGTTCAACAAGAAAATTGTTGATTACCTGAAGTTCTCACGCGAATTCAACACCCAGTGCCCGGGTTTTGAAAGCGATATCCACGGCTTGGTGGAAGAGATTGGCACCGATGGTCAGATGCATTATTACGCGGATTGCGTCAAAGCCTGATGCGTTGTACGCTATTAATGAAATAGCTTATAGCGCTTGTCATATAAGGGCTAGAGGCCAATTTCATCAAAAAATCTTCAGGCTTCAACAACCGCCACAGCCGTCTGACTGACGCCGCAGTCCACGTAAGAGATTTGTCCGGTCATGCCCGAGGCCAGGTCGCTGAGCAGGAAGGCGGCGACGTTGCCCACTTCGTCAATCGTCACATTGCGTTTCAGCGGCGACGCCGCGGCGGAGATGCCCAGCAACTTGCCAAAATCCTTGATGCCGCTGGCCGCCAGCGTCTTGATGGCACCGGCGCTCAGACCATTGACACGAATCCCACGCGCGCCGACGGCATCGGCCAGGTAGCGCACCGAGGACTCCAGCGATGCCTTGGCCAGGCCCATGGTGTTGTAGCTTGGCACCACGCGCACGCCGCCCAGGTAGGTCAGCGTCAGCAATGATGCGGTGTTGTTCAGGTAGGGCAGGGCCGCCTTGGCCATGGCTGGGAAGCTGTAGGCGCTGATATCGTGCGCGATGCGGAAGTTTTCGCGCGTCAGCCCGTCAAGAAAGTTGCCGGCAATGGCTTCGCGCGGCGCGTAGCCAATGCTGTGCACAAAGCCGTCAAACTTGGGCCAGTGCGTGGCCAGGTCGGTAAACAGTTTGTCAATTTGCGCATCGTCGCCGACATCGCAATCAAAAATCAGCTTGGAGTTGAAGTCTNCCGCAAACTCGGTGATGCGGTCTTTGAAGCGCTCACCCACGTAGCTGAAGGCCAATTCCGCCCCCTGCGCATGGCAGGCTTTGGCGATGCCATAGGCGATGGAACGGTTGGACAACACGCCAGTGATCAATAATTTTTTGCCTGTCAAAAATCCCATAGCGACCTCATTCATTTTTTGCGGCTGGTAAACCACTGCAACCAGGGCCGGTCATTTGTCCGGACTACCCAGCTACGGTGTCANATGATGCAGAATTGTCGCATGCGTGGCGTTCTTTTTTTAGTCCTTCAGTGTTGGGTCAGCTCTCTATGGGCTGCGCACGGCTACGCCTTGTGGGGCGACCTGAAATATCCGTCGGGGTTTCCCCACTTTGACTACGTCAATCCAGCGGCACCCAAAGGCGGCGAATTGCGTCTGGTCAGCAACCTGCGGGTGTCGACTTTTGACAAATACAACCCCTTCACCATCAAAGGATCGGCACCGGCGTATCTGTCCGACCTGATGTTTGACAGCTTGCTGGCCGGTGCGCTCGATGAAACCGGTTCGGGCTATGGGTTATTGGCGCAAGACGTCACTGTTGCGCCCGATGGCCTGAGTGCGACCTTCCGGCTACGGCCACAGGCGCGTTTTCACAACGGCGACCCAGTGCTGGCCCTGGACGTGAAATACAGCTTTGACGCGCTCATGGGGCCGTACACGTCGCCGNGCTACAAGACGCTGCTCGACGACGTGGCTGGCCTGGATGTCGTCGACGCGCTGACGGTACGCTACCGTTTCAAGAAGCCCAACCGGGAGTTGCCGCTCACAGTGGGTGGTTTGCCGGTATTCAGCCGCGCTTGGGGCGCTGAGGGTGGGAAAACCAAACGCTTCGATGAAATCGTGACGGACACACCGATTGGCAGCGGCCCCTACAAAATCGGCCCGGTACGCTTTGGCAAGGACATCACCTACTTGCGTGATCCAAACTATTGGGCCAAGGACCTCAACGTGCGCCGCGGCACTGCCAACTTCGACCGCATTACCGTCAAGATTTACAAGGACGGCACCGCACGACTGGAGGCGCTGAAGGCGGGCGAATTTGACTTGATGCGGTTTTTCTCTGCGGGTGACTGGGCCCGGCGTGTCAACGGTCGACGCTTTGACAGTGGCGAACTTGTCAAAAAAGAGTTTCGCCACCGGCTGCCCACCGGCTTTCAGAGCTACGTGCTCAACACCCGGCGCGACTTGTTCAAAGACGTGCGGGTGCGCCAGGCGCTGGGTCTGGCGCTGGACTATGAATGGATGAACCGGCAGATGTTCTACAACGCGTACCAGCGCGTCAACGGCCTGTTCGGTAACACCGATTGCGCGGCCAGCGGCGCGCCGGATACCGCAGAGCTCGCCCTGCTGGCGCCTTGGCGTGCATCGCTGCCAGCTGCGGTCTTTGGCCCCATGACCGTACCGCCACGCACCGACCCACCATCAAGCCTGCGCGCCAATTTGCGCCAAGCACAAGCGCTGCTGAAAGCCGCGGGTTGGGAAGTGCAGGGCGGTGTGTTGCGCAACGCCCAGGGCCAGGCGTTTGAGATCGAGTACCTTGACAGCAACGNGGGCAGCGCGCGCGTGGTCACACCTTGGGCGCGCAACCTTGAAAAANTCGGTGTCGCACTCAAGTTTCGGCCGGTTGACTTTGCNCTGTACCAGCAGCGGCTGCAAAAGTTCGAGTTTGACATCACCTCACTNGCTTATGGCGGCACCCACAACCCCGGGCAGGAATACGCTGACCTTTTCGGTTCCAAAGCCGCCGACCAAGAAGACTCGGGCAACATGTCGGGCATCAAAAATCCGGCGGTTGATGCGCTGATCGCCCACATGACCGCCGCCAAAAGCAAGATCGACTTGTTGCCCGCCTGCCGTGCGCTGGACCGTGTCATCAGTCACAGCCATGTGCTGATTCCGCAATGGTCCGCACCGACACACCGCATGGTGTACAACGCCTGGCAGCTGGACATGCCGGCGCAGATGCCACCCTATGCAGGCGGTGAAAATTGGGCTATTGACACCTGGTGGGCCAAACCGCAACGCTGACCATGCTGAGCTACATTCTCAAACGCCTGTTGNTGATGATCCCGACCTTGCTCGGGGTNCTGCTGATCACCTTTGTGGTGATCCAGTTTGTGCCCGGCGGGCCGGTGGAGCAATACCTGGCCGAAGCCAAGGTAGGTGCCGGCAAAGGCGCCGTGGCCGAAGGCGGCGGCCTGAGCTACCGTGGCGCGCAGGGGGTCGATCCCAAACGCATCGAACAGATCAAGGCCTTGTACGGCTTTGACAAACCGGCGCACGAGCGGTTTTTGCAGATGCTGGGCCAGTTTGCGCGCTTTGACCTGGGCAGAAGCTTCTTTCAAAACAAGAGTGTGTCCGAGCTGATCTGGGAAAAGTTGCCAGTGTCGATCAGCCTGGGGCTCTGGACGTTTTTTATCAGCTACCTGATCGCGGTGCCGCTGGGCGTAGCCAAAGCGGTGCGCGCTGGCTCCCGCTTTGACCTGGTCACCACACTGCTGGTGCTGGTGGGCTACGCCATTCCGGGTTTTGTACTGGGTGTAGCGCTGCTGGTGATTTTTGGCGGCCAGTTACAGTGGTTTCCACTGCGCGGCTTGACCAGTGGCAACTGGGACGAGTTGAGCTTTGGCGCGCGCATCGTCGACTACCTCTGGCACATCGCCTTGCCGGTCACCGCCATGGTGCTGGGCAGTTTTGCGGTGACGACGATGCTGACCAAAAATGCGTTTCTCGAAGAAATCCGCAAACAGTACGTCATCACCGCGCGCGCCAAGGGTTTGAGCGAACGCCAGGTTCTGTGGGGTCACGTGTTCCGCAACGCGCTGATCCCCATCGTCACCGGCTTTCCGGCAGCGTTCATTGGTGCTTTTTTTACNGGGTCGCTGCTGATCGAGACGTTGTTTTCTCTCGACGGGCTGGGCTTGCTGAGTTATGAGAGCGTTATCCGGCGCGATTACCCTGTCGTGCTGGGCACGCTGTATTTCTTCACGCTGATTGGTTTGGTGACCAAATTGATCAGTGACCTGTGTTACGTCTGGGTGGACCCCCGTGTCAAGTTTGACTAAGCCCCCCGTCGCCCGTGGCCCGTGGGCGCGCGCCTGGCAGCGTTTCAAGCGCAACCGCTTGGGCTATTGGAGTCTGCTGATTTTTGTGACACTGGTGGTGCTGAGCTTGCTGGCTGAGGTGGTCAGCAACGACCGACCGCTGCTGGTGCGCTACCAGGGCGAGTTGTACATGCCAGTGATCAAGGATTACCCGGAGAAGACCTTTGGTGGCGACTTTGATGCCAATACCGATTACCTCGACCCCTTTATTCGTGAGCGCCTGAGCCGCAACGGCAACTGGGTGATTTTTGCGCCCAACCCGTATGGCCCGAAAACGCTGAACTACTTTGCCAAAGCGCCCAACCCGTCGGGCCCGTCGGCGGACAACTGGCTGGGCACCGATGACCGTGGCCGCGATCTGCTGGCGCAGCTGATTTACGGTTTTCGGGTCAGTGTGCTGTTTGCCTTGGCGTTGACCTTCGTTGGCACGCTGCTGGGCATCATTACCGGCGCAGTCCAGGGTTTTTTTGGTGGCAAGACCGACCTGGCGTTCCAGCGTTTCATCGAAATCTGGGGTTCCATGCCCGAGTTGTATTTGCTGATCATTTTCAGCGCGGTGTTTGCACCCAGCCTGGCGCTGTTGCTGGTGTTGCTCAGTCTGTTTGGCTGGATGGGTCTTTCCGACTACGTGCGCGCCGAATTTTTGCGCAATCGCCAGCTGGACTACGTGCGTGCCGCCCGCTCGCTGGGGGTGAGCAACTGGCACATCGTCACCCGCCATTTGTTGCCCAACAGCCTGACGCCGGTGGTGACGTTTCTGCCGTTTCGCATGAGCGGCGCGATTTTGGCACTCACTTCGCTGGATTTTCTTGGCCTGGGCGTGCCACCAGGTACGCCGTCGCTGGGTGAATTGCTGTCGCAAGGTAAAAACAACATCGATGCGTGGTGGATATCGGTCTTTACCTTTGCCGTGCTGGTGCTCACGCTGCTGTTGTTGACCTTCATGGGTGACGCACTGCGCGACGCGCTGGACCCCCGAAAGGCCGACCAATGAGCCAACCGCTGCTTGATGTCAGANAACTCAGCGTGGCCTTTGCTGGCCGGTCGGTCGTGCATGGCATTGATTTCAGCGTGGCCGCTGGCGAAAAAGTGGCGCTGGTGGGTGAGTCCGGCTCGGGCAAGACCGTCTCGGCGCTGAGTCTGCTGCGCNTGGTGCCGGATGCCCAGATCAGCGGCCAAGCCTTGTTTGACGGGCGCGATTTGCTCTCATTGACAGAGNGCGACTTGCGTTCTGTGCGGGGCCAGGANATCGCCATGATTTTTCAGGAGCCGATGACAGCGCTGAATCCGCTGATGACGGTNGGTCAGCAGATTGCTGAAGTTATCATGTTAAAACAGGGTCTAGCCCAAGCAGCGTCTGCNCAAGCAGCTATAGACTTGCTAGCAGAAGTTGGCATTGACGAACCTGCACAGCGATTCAACGCCTTCCCACACCAGCTCAGCGGCGGCCAGCGCCAGCGCGCGATGATCGCNATGGCGCTGGCCTGCCGACCCAAATTGCTGCTGGCCGACGAACCGACGACTGCGCTGGATGTCAGTCTGCGCGGCCAGATACTTGATTTGCTCGACCGCCTGCAGCGTGAGCGCGGCATGGCGGTGCTGATGATTACGCACGATCTNAATCTGGTACGCCGTTTTGCCCAGCGCGTGATTGTTATGGAGCGCGGTCACATTGTTGAACAGAGTGAAGCTCATGCTGTTTTTGCCCAGCCGCAACATCCCTACACCCAGCGTCTGATCGCCAGCCGGCCCGAGCGTGACGCCCAGGCAAAGACGGCCACGGTGGCGTCCGCGCCGTTGGTGCTGCGTGCCCGCGGCTTGCGCGTGGCTTATCCCACCGTGCTGCCCGGATTTCGCGGCTGGTTCAAGCGGGGCGAGTACGTCGCGGTTCAGGGCGCTGATTTCGTTTTGACGCGTGGCCGCACGCTGGGTGTGATCGGTGAATCGGGTTCGGGCAAGTCAACATTGGCACTGGCAGCGTTGGGCTTGCTGCAGTTCCGGGGCGAACTTGTCGTCGCTGACCGCTGCTGGGGCAGCGACGCCGTGGCCAACAAAACCCTGCGCAGGCGCATTCAGGTGGTTTTTCAAGACCCGTTTTCGTCGCTTTCGCCGCGCTTGACAGTTGAAGAAATCATTGGCGAAGGCCTGGGCGTGCATGAACCGCAGTTGACTGCAGCTGAGCGCCGTGCGCGCGTGGTGCAGGCGATGCATGACGTTGGTTTGCAGGCTCCGGGAGAAGCCGAACAAGCGCTGATCAATGTACTGCAGCGCTACCCGCACGAGTTTTCTGGCGGACAGCGCCAGCGCATCGCTGTCGCCCGTGCGCTGATCGTCAAACCCGACATTTTGGTGCTTGACGAGCCCACCAGCGCGCTGGATGTGACCGTGCAAAAACAGGTGNTGGCACTGTTGCAGCGCTTGCAGCGCGAGCAAGGTTTGAGCTACCTGCTGATTACGCACGACATGGCGGTCATTGCCGCCATGGCACATGACGTGATGGTGCTCAAAGATGGCGCGGTGGTTGAATCGTCCCCTGTTGACGAGATATTGCAGCATCCCAGGCATCCCTACACCCGCATGCTGGTGCGGGCCGCTGCCTGAGCCGCTTTAAAAATCCTTTCAAAATCATAGGGATTACGCTAATTTTCCGATACAATCCGCGCGTTCACGACCAAACGGGCGAGTCATTTCCGCCCGTTTTTTTTGGTCGTTTGTTTTTTTGCGCTGTAAATAAAGTTGGCATAAGCGGAGTATTGGGTGGCACTGAAAGAAATTGTTGAACAAACGGTAGCCGGCTTGGGCTATGACCTGGTCGAGATTGAACGCTCGGTCGGCGGTTTGTTGCGCGTCACCATTGATCTGCCATGGACCCCAGCGGTAAACGCCCAAGCGGCTGTGGAGCAATTTGTCAACGTTGAGGATTGCGAGAAAGTCACCCGCCAGTTGCAGTTTGCGCTGGAGGTTGACGCCATTGAGTACCGCCGCTTGGAGGTGTCCTCACCGGGGATCGACCGGCCGCTGCGGCACGCGCAGGATTTCGAGCGATTTGCCGGGCAGGTCATCGACATCACGCTAAAAGCGCCACTGGGCACGGCCGCGGCTGGCTTGGTCAGCGCCAACCGCAAGAAGTTTCGCGGCGTGTTGGAGCGTGTTGCGGCAAGCGACAGCAGTGCGCCAAGCTGGCAAATCGCCTGGCGCGATGAACCAGCGGTCAAACCCGGCGTGAAGGTCAGCAAGAAAAGGCCATTGTCGCCGGTGCAGGTGTTAGGTTTTACGTTTGAAGAACTGAAAGAAGCGCGCCTGGCGCCCATCGTCAGCTTCAAAGGTCGCAGCAAGGCCTTGACCCCAGAGGTTGAGCCGGGCATGAATTTGAATTGAAACAGGAGAGTCGTGGCATGAATCGCGAAATGTTAATGTTGGTTGACGCCATCTCACGCGAGAAAAACGTCGAACGTGATGTGGTCTTTGGTGCGGTAGAAGCCGCGCTGGCGCAGGCCACCAAAAAACTCTACGAGGGCGACGTCGATATCCGCGTGGCGCTGAATCGCGATACCGGCTCCTATGAAACCTTTCGCCGCTGGCACGTTGTGCCCGACGAGGCCGGCCTGCAATTGCCAGACCAGGAAATCCTGCTGTTTGAAGCCAAGGAGCAAATTTCCGACATCGAAGTCGACGAATACATCGAAGAAACGGTCGAATCTTTGCCTATCGGNCGCATTGGTGCCATGGCTGCCAAACAGGTCATTCTGCAAAAGATTCGCGATGCCGAGCGCGAGATGCTGCTTAACGACTTCATGTCGCGTGGCGACAAGATTTTTGTCGGCACCGTCAAGCGCATGGATAAGGGCGATTTGATCGTCGAATCGGGTCGGGTTGAAGGCCGTCTGCGCCGGGGCGAGATGATCCCCAAGGAAAACTTCCGCACGGGTGACCGTGTACGTGCCATGATCATGGAGGTGGACCTGACGCTGCGCGGTGCACCGATTGTGCTGTCGCGTTCATCACCTGAGTTCATGATCGAGCTGTTCCGCAACGAAGTGCCTGAAATCGAGCAAGGCCTGCTGGAGATCAAATCCTGCGCCCGTGACCCGGGTTCGCGCGCCAAGATTGCGGTGCTGTCGCATGACAAGCGTGTCGACCCGATCGGCACCTGCGTCGGTGTGCGTGGCACCCGCGTCAACGGCGTCACCAACGAGCTCGCAGGCGAGCGCGTCGACATCGTTTTATGGAGCGAAGACCCGGCGCAATTTGTNATTGGCGCGCTGGCACCGGCCAACGTCAGCAGCATTGTGGTCGACGAAGAGCGCCACGCCATGGACGTGGTGGTTGACGAAGAAAATCTGGCCATTGCGATCGGTCGCGGTGGCCAGAACGTGCGCCTGGCCTCTGAACTGACGGGCTGGAAGATCAACATCCTGGACGCTGCCGAATCTGCCGAAAAACAAGCTGGTGAAGTCGAGTCAAGTCGGCAGTTGTTCATGGAAAAACTTGACGTTGACGAAGAAATTGCCGACCTGTTGATCGCCGAAGGCTTTGTCAGTCTGGAGCAGGTCGCCTATGTGCCGCTGGAAGAAATGCTTGAAATTGAAAGCTTTGACGAAGATACCGTCAACGAANTGCGCACCCGTGCCAAAGANGCCTTGTTGACGATGGAAATCGCCAATGAGGAAAACGTCGAGAAAGTGGCGCAAGAGCTGCGTGACCTGCAGGGTCTCGATACTGAACTCATCAGCAAACTGGCACAAGCCGGCGTAAACACGCTTGACGACCTGGCTGATCTGGCGACCGATGAACTGACCGATATCACCGGGCAGTCCACCGAGGAGGCCACCGCCATGATCATGCAAGCCCGCGCCCACTGGTTTACCGGTGACGCCGCTTCTCAAGCGTCCTGATCATGATTTAAAAGTACAGCCAAGAGTGGGTATCAGCCTACAGCCAAGCCCAGTCAAAACCAAAGGTTAGCCAACAAATGTCCAGTATGACCGTCGCCGAGTTTGCCAGTGAACTCAAAAAATCAACCGATACGTTGCTTGCGCAACTCAAATCGGCTGGTGTGGCCAAAGCCGCCGCATCAGACACCCTGACCGACGCCGACAAGCAGCGTCTGCTGGGCTACTTGCAAACCACGCACGGAACGGCTGCGCCCGAACGTAAAAAAATCACGCTGGTCAAAAAGTCGACCACCGAAATCAAACAGGCGGACGCCAGTGGCAAGGCGCGCACCATTCAGGTGGAAGTGCGCAAAAAGCGCACTTTCGTGCGTCGCGATGACGCCCCTGAAGTCCAACCCGTGGTGACGCCAGAACCCGAAGCCCTNACAGCTGCCGTTGCCAAGGCGCCATTGATCGACCAAGCGGAGCTCGCACGCCGTGAAGAAGATGCGCGCCGCCAGGCCGAGTTGATCCGCCGCCAGGAAGAAGAACTGGCCCAGCGTCGGCTAGAGCGTGAGGCCAAAGAGGCTGCCGCTCGCGAAGCCGCCGAAAAGGCAGCGGCCCAGGAGCTCGCCGACCAGGCCAAGGCGTCGGCGCAACCTGACCCGGCGGCTACCCCTGCGGTGGCCGCACAGGACGACACAACCGAGCAAGTGCAAGCACGTCAAAAGTTGCAGGCCAAAGTCAAAGAGGCGGCTGATGCCAAAGAGGCCGCTGCTGCAGAGTCCAAAGCCAGCGCCGAGGCAGAGCAGGCCCGCGCGGCGGATTTGACCGATCGACGCCGCAAGGCCGAAGAAGAAGCGGCGGCCATTCGGCTGATGATGTCGCAGCCAGGTAAAAAACTGCCACCCAAAAAAGAAGAGCCCAAGACTGTCGACGCCAAGGCGGGCATCAAAGGCACCTTGCACAAGCCTGCTGGCAGCCCAGGGACCAAACCAGCTGCCGGCACCCAGGCGGCCACCACTGCAGGGCCTGCGGGCGCAGGCAAGGAAGTCAAGTCCGCCAAGCTGTCGAGCAGCTGGGCAGGCGATCCGGCCAAGAAGAAAGGCATTCCCACCCGTGGTGACACCGGTGCGGGTGCCGGGCGCAACAGCANTTGGCGTGGCGGCCCACGCGGCCGTCGTGGCAGCAATGACCGTGGCCATGATGACCACCATATGCCGCAGGTACCGGTCGAAGTGCGGGTGCTTGAAGTGCACGTGCCAGAAACCATCACGGTGGCTGAGTTGGCGCACAAAATGGCTGTGAAGGCGTCTGAGGTGATCAAACAGCTGATGAAGCTGGGCCAGATGGTCACCATCAACCAGCCGCTGGACCAGGACACCGCCATGATTCTGGTCGAAGAAATGGGTCACAAGGCAATCATTGCCGCGCTGGACGACCCCGAGGCCTTCACCGACGACGAGGTCTCCAAGCAGCAGGCCGAAGCCCTGCCACGCGCGCCAGTCGTGACCGTCATGGGCCACGTCGACCACGGCAAAACTTCGCTGCTGGACTACATCCGCCGCACAAAGGTGGCTTCTGGCGAAGCCGGTGGCATTACCCAGCACATTGGCGCTTATCACGTCCAGACCAATCGCGGTGTGGTGTCGTTTCTCGACACCCCCGGTCACGAGGCCTTTACCGCCATGCGGGCGCGCGGTGCACAAGCGACCGACATCGTCATTTTGGTGGTGGCCGCCGATGACGGCGTTATGCCGCAGACCAAGGAGGCGATCAAACACGCCAAGGCTGCTGGTGTGCCGATTGTGGTGGCCATCACCAAGATCGACAAGCCTGACGCCAATGCCGACCGGGTCAAGAATGAGCTGGTTGCAGAAGAGGTGATCCCTGAAGAATTTGGTGGCAATTCGCCGTTTGTCAGCGTATCGTCGAAATCGGGGCAGGGCATTGATGATCTGCTCGAACAAGTCTTGTTGCAGGCCGAGGTGCTGGAGCTCAAAGCGCCAGTTGACGCCATGGCCAAGGGCTTGGTCATCGAGGCACAGCTCGACAAGGGCCGCGGCCCCGTCGCTACCGTGCTGGTGCAGTCGGGCACGCTGAAAACTGGCGATGTGGTGCTGGCCGGCCAGACCTATGGCCGGGTGCGCGCCATGCTCGACGAAAACGGCAAGACCATCAAGACCGCTGGCCCGTCAATTCCGGTAGAAATCCAGGGTCTGACCGAGGTGCCGCAGGCTGGTGACGAATTCATGGTGCTGCCTGATGAACGCCGCGCCCGTGAAATTGCCACCTACCGCGCCGGCAAGTTCCGTCACACCAAGCTGGCCAAACAACAGGCCGCGAAGCTTGAGAACATGTTCACCGACATGACCGCCGGNGAGGTCAAGATGGTGCCCATCATCGTCAAGGCCGACGTGCAGGGTTCGCAGGAAGCGCTGTCGCAGTCCCTGCTGAAGCTCTCCACCGACGAAATCAAGGTGCAACTGGTCTACGCTGCTGTCGGTGGCATCAGCGAGTCGGACGTGAACTTGGCCATCGCCGCCAAAGCGGTCATCATCGGCTTCAACACCCGTGCTGACNCAGGGGCGCGCAAACTGGCCGAGGCCAACGGTATCGACATCCGCTACTACGACATCATTTACGACGCGGTCGACGACCTCAAGCTGGCCATGTCGGGCATGCTCACCCCGGACAAAAAAGAAGAAATCATCGGCACGGCCGAGATTCGCCAAATATTCAAGGTCTCCAAGATCGGCTCGATTGCTGGCTGTATGGTCACCTCGGGGATCGTGCGCCGCACCGCGCGGCTACGCTTGCTGCGCAACAACACCGTTATTTATACCGGCGAGTTGGAATCTCTCAAACGCTTCAAGGACGACGCCAAGGAAGTGCGCGAAGGCTTTGATTGCGGCTTGAACATCAAGAACTACAACGAAATCCAAGAGGGCGACGTGCTGGAGTTCTTCGAAATTCGCGAAGTGGCCCGTACCCTGTAAGCAATTGCTGTGCACAAGAAATCTGCCACCCCCAACCGTGCCTTCAAGGTCGCCGATCAGATCCAGCGTGATCTGACCGAACTGATCGCGCGCGAGTTGAAAGACCCGCGCGTGGGCATGGTGACGCTGCAAGGCGTCGAGGTCACGCCCGATTACGCGCACGCCAAGGTGTTTTTCAGCCAGCTCGCTGGTGACCCACAAAAATGCACCGAAGGCCTGAATCAGGCCGCGGGCTTTTTGCGCGCCGGTTTGTTCAAGCGGCTGCACATCCACACTGTGCCGACGCTGCACTTCATTTACGACCAAACGCCCGAGCGTGCCGCCGACATGAACGCCTTGATCGCCCGTGCCGTCGCGTCCCGCGCCAAGGACGACTGAAAATAATTGGGGTCAGATTCCAATTGTTTGGAAGCTGGTCCCAGTTTCCGCTACGCATATGCAGCCATTGGCATCCCCTCCCCAGCAACAACGCAAGCGCGTGCGTCGGCCCGTGCACGGCGTCTTGCTGCTCGACAAGCCGCTGGGCTGGAGCAGCAACGACATCCTGCAAAAAGTGAAGTGGCTGCTGCGCGCCGAAAAAGCGGGGCACACCGGCACGCTTGATCCATTGGCCAGCGGTGTCTTGCCGCTGTGTTTTGGCGCGGCAACCAAGTTCAGCCAGTTGCAGCTTGACGCCGACAAGACCTACACCGCAACGATGCGCNTGGGTGTCAAAACCAGCACCGGCGATGCCGAGGGTGAAGTTATCCAGACCCGCGCAGTGAACGTGACCGCCGACGATATCAAGCGGGTACAAGCTCAGTTTGTCGGCCACCTTAGCCAGGTGCCGCCGATGCACAGCGCCCTCAAAAAAGACGGCAAGGCTTTGTACGCGTATGCGCGTGCCGGCATTGCCGTGGACCGGGCCGCCAGAAACATCGAGATTTATAAGATAAATATGGCTTCAGCCCTTACAGAACAAGTGCAAAAAGCTATTGATTTAGAAGTAACCTGCAGCAAGGGCACCTACATCCGAACCCTCGCCGAAGACATTGGCGAGGCCTTGGGTTGCGGCGCGCACCTGATCGCGCTGCGTCGCACCGGCACCGGCGGATTTACCGTCCAGCAGTGTGTGACGCTGGCGTCGCTGGAGGCGATGAGCGAGGAGCAGCGTCTGGCGTGTCTGCTGCCGGTCGATGCGCTGCTGAGCAGCCACATCCCTGTCACGCTCGACGACGACAATGCAAGCCGATTTTCCAGCGGCTTGCGCCGTCGCGGCGCCTGGCCTGATGCGCAGCAAGTGGCCGTTTACGCCGCTGATGGCCAGGTATTGCTCGGCACCGCCAGCGTCAGCGCCGGTGAGCTGATCCCGGCACGATTACTCAGTCCGATTGAAATTGAACAGATAACCCCTGTAATTTAAGAGAAAGCAAACCATGAGCCAACCACAAATCAGAAACATCGCCATCATCGCCCACGTTGACCACGGTAAAACCACCATGGTCGACCAGCTGTTGCGCCAGTCGGGCACCTTTGCCCAGCACGAAAAAGTGGTCGATACGGTGATGGACAACGACGCCATCGAGCGCGAACGCGGCATTACCATCCTGGCCAAGAACTGCGCGGTGAGCTGGAAAAGCACCCACATCAATATCGTCGATACCCCCGGCCACGCCGACTTTGGTGGCGAGGTGGAGCGCGCGCTGTCGATGGTCGACGGCGTGTTGCTGCTGATCGACGCACAAGAAGGTCCCATGCCACAAACGCGCTTTGTCACCAAGAAGGCGCTGGCACTGGGCCTGAAACCCATTCTGGTGGTCAACAAGGTGGACAAACCGGGTGCGCGTCCGCAGTTTGTGGTGAACGCGGCGTTTGACCTGTTTGACAAGCTTGGTGCGACTGATGAACAGCTGGACTTTCCGGTGGTTTACGCCTCAGGCATCAACGGCTGGTCGTCGCTGGAAGAGGGCGGCCAGGGCGAGCAATGGGGGCCGGACATGTCGGCGCTGTTTGACACCATCCTCGACCACGTGCCGCACCAGCAAGGCGACCCTGAGGCGCCGCTGCAACTGCAGATTTCGGCGCTTGATTTCTCCACCTTTGTCGGTCGCATTGGCGTGGGGCGCATCAGCCAGGGCACCATCAAGCCGATGATGGACGTGGTGGTGATGGAAGGCCCCGACGGCAAGGCGGTGCGCGGCCGTGTCAACCAGGTGCTGACGTTCCAGGGCCTGGAACGCGTGCAGGCCACCGAGGCCGGTCCGGGCGAGATTGTGCTGATCAACGGCATTGCCGACATTGGTATCGGTGTGACTATCACAGACCCTGTCAATCCAATGCCGCTGCCGATGCTCAAGGTCGACGAGCCGACCCTGACCATGAATTTTTGCGTCAATACCAGCCCCTTGGCCGGGCGGGAAGGCAAATATGTCACCAGCCGCCAGCTCTGGGACCGCCTGCAGAAGGAGCTGCAACACAACGTCGCCCTGAAAGTCAAGGAAACCGACGAAGAAGGTATCTTTGAGGTGATGGGTCGGGGCGAATTGCACCTGACCATTCTGCTGGAAAACATGCGCCGTGAAGGCTACGAGTTGGCCGTGAGCAAGCCACGCGTGGTGTTCAAGGAAATCAACGGTGAGCGCTATGAACCCATTGAGCTGGTCACCGCAGACATCGAAGAGCAGCACCAGGGCGGTGTGATGCAGGCGCTGGGCGAGCGCCGCGGCGATCTCATTAATATGGAACCCGATGGCNGCGGCCGTGTTCGCCTTGAATACCGTATTCCAGCACGCGGTTTGATCGGTTTTACCAATGAATTCCTCAACCTGACGCGCGGCTCGGGCTTGATCTCCAACATTTTCGACAGCTACGAACCGCACAAGGGCGAGATCGGTGGCCGTAAAAACGGCGTGCTGATCTCAATGGACGCGGGTGAAATTTTCAACTACGCGCTGGGCAAGTTGGACGACCGTGGCCGCATGTTCGTCACCGCCAACGACCCCGTCTACGAGGGCATGATCGTCGGTATCCACAACCGCGACAACGACCTGGTGGTCAACGCCACGCGTACCAAGCAGCTGACCAACTTCCGCGTGTCAGGCAAAGAAGACGCCATCAAGATTACGCCACCGATTCAGTTGACGCTGGAATACGGCGTCGAGTTCATCGAAGACGACGAACTGGTCGAGATCACACCGAAATCGATCCGCCTGCGCAAGCGCTACCTGGCAGAGCACGAACGCAAGAAAGCAGCGCGTACCGGCGCCTGATTTAACCGGCGATGAAGCTCACGCACGGTNGCGCCGTTGGGCTGATGCTGGTGGCAACCTTGTTGTGGTCGACCGCCGGTGTGGTGACGCGCCACCTGGAGCAAGCGCGCAGCTTTGAAGTCACTTTCTGGCGCAGTTTTTTTACCGTGCTGAGTCTGTTGGTGATCTTGCCGCTGGCCAAGGGCCTGGGCGTTTTCGGCCGTATGCGCCACGGCGGCGCTGCGCTGTGGTTGTCGGGCCTGTGCTGGGCCGGGATGTTCACCTTTTTCATGTTGGCGCTGACGCTGACGACCGTGGCCAATGTGCTGGTGACAATGGCGCTGGTACCCTTGTTCACCGCCTTGGCGACCCGNATTTTTCTTGGCCACCAGATTGGCCGGCGCACCTGGGGTGCGATTGTGGTGGCGGGCTGCGGCATTGGCTACATGTACGGCACGCACCTGGCCGAGGGTTTTAGTCTGGCCGGGACGGTGGTCGCGCTGGGCGTGCCGATCTCGGGGGCGGCCAACTGGACGATCACCCAGCACTCCCACGCACAAGGAAAAAACGTCGATCTGATACCGGCGGTGTTGATTGGTGGCGTGCTGTCGTCCGTGATCACGTTGCCGCTGGCCTGGCCTCTGCAAGCCTCTGGCCACGACGTGCTGCTGCTGGCGGGCCTGGGGCTGTTCCAACTGGCGGTTCCGTGTGTGCTGGCGGTGGCCTGCACGCAAGCGCTCAAGGCGCCTGAAGTCGCCTTGCTGGGCTTGCTGGAAGTAATTTTTGGCATCTTGTTGGCGTGGTTGGGTGCGGGTGAGGTACCCGGCCCCAACGTGCTTGTGGGCGGGTCGCTGGTGATCGCTGCCCTGGTAGCCAACGAGGTGTGGGCCTGGAGGAGCAGGGCGTGAATCATCCGAATGAAGTCATCACAGAAATTCAGGGGCGTGTGGGTTTGATCACGCTCAACCGGCCGACAGCACTCAATGCGCTGAACCTGCCGATGATTCGCGCCTTGACCCAGTCTCTGCTGGCCTGGCGCGACGACGATCGGGTGCAGGCGGTGGCGGTTCGTGGCAGCAACAAGGCCGGGCCGTTTGGCGCGTTTTGCGCTGGCGGTGACATCCGCTATTTCCACCAGGCGATGCTTGGCGGTGACCCGTCTACCGAAGATTTTTTCACCGAGGAATACACGCTCAACCATCTGGTGCACCGCTATCCCAAGCCCTACATCGCGTTCATGGACGGTGTGGTGATGGGCGGCGGCATGGGCATCAGCCAGGGCGCGTCGCACCGACTGGTCACCGAGCGCAGCAAGCTGGCCATGCCCGAGACGCTGATCGGACTGTTCCCCGACGTCGCCGGCGGCTATTTCCTGAGCCGTTGTCCCGGGTCCACTGGCGAATGGCTGGCGCTGACCGGCACCACCGTGCGCGCCGGTGACGCCATTGCACTTGGCCTGGCCGATCACTGTCTGCCNGTTGACACCTTGCCGCAGGCGTGGGCTGCGCTGGCCGGGCTGCAATCGCTTGACAGCGCCTCAATTGACCGCTGGATTACTACGTATTCAGTAGCTGCTACCGCAGATGAATCAAGGGCTAGAGGCCAAATTGATCATTATTTTGCCAAGGACTCGGTCGCTGCANTTGTGCAGGCACTGGAGGCTGATGCGTCTGACTGGGCGCGTCATAACGCGGCCTTGTTGCGCCANCGNTCACCGCTGATGCTGCATGTGGCGCTTGAACAAATCCGCCGCGCCCGACATCTGACCGTCGCGCAAGACCTGCGCATGGAGCGCGACATGGTGCGCCATGCATTCTTCCCGCGACACCTGGGCCGCAGTGCAGTGCACACAGAAACCGCAGAGGGTATTCGCGCGCTGGTGATCGACAAAGACTACGCGCCGCGATGGAACCCGGCGTGCATTGAGAACGTTACTGAAGACATGGTGCTGCCGTTTTTTGACAGCCCGTGGTGTGCCCATAGCCACCCGCTGCGCGCGCTGGATTGACGCTACCCAATCGAGCGCCCGCACTTTTCTTTAGCGGTGATGCACCTTCATGGCACGCTCCACCTCGCGCTTGCCTTCACGGTCCTTGATGGTGTCGCGCTTGTCATGTTCGGCCTTGCCCTTGGCTAACGCGATTTCACATTTGATCTTGCCGGTCTTCCAGTGCAGGTTGATCGGTACCAGGGTGTGGCCTTTTTGCTCCACCTTGCCGATCAGACGCTTGATCTCGTCCTTGTGCATCAGCAGCTTGCGGGTGCGCTGCTTGTCGGGTGTGATGTGCGTTGAGGCCGTGCCCAGTGGCTGGATTTGCAGGCCAATGATGAACAACTCGCCGTTGCGGATGACGACATAGCCGTCGGTGAGCTGCACTTTGCCTTCGCGCAGCGACTTCACCTCCCAACCTTCGAGCACGATGCCCGCTTCAAATCGCTCTTCAAAAAAATAATTGAAGGCGGCTTTCTTGTTGTCGGCAATGCGGGTTGCGGTATCGGGTTTTTTGGCCATGGGGTAGGTTGGGTCTCGCGGGTGAATGCATGCAAGGCTTGACTACAATCCGCGCACACCCCCGCATTCTATGAAAACTGTCAAAAAATCCGTCCTGATTTGGTATAGCCCGGCCGAGATGTACCGCCTGGTGACCGACGTTGACGCGTATCCGCAATTTTTACCCTGGTGCGATCGGGCCAGAGTCGTCGAGCGCGAAGAAAACGGCATGCTCGCCGAGATCGGCATGGCGTTTAGCGGTTTTCACCAAACCTTCACCACGCGCAACAGCCATGTGCCAGACCAGCAAGTCATCATCAAGCTGGTCAACGGCCCGTTTTCACGTCTCGAAGGCGAGTGGAACTTTATTTCCCTGGGGGCAGATCAACGCGCCTGCAAGGTTGAGCTGACCCTGATTTATGGCTTTGAGCACAAGCTGGGCAAGCTCATCAGTCCGGTCTTTGACAAGATCGCCAGCAACATGGTCGACGCGTTTGTGGCCCGCGCCAAGCAGGTTTACGGTGAGTAGATCGGCGATCCACGTCACAGTTGTCTACGCACCGCAAGCCCGGGTGGTGCATGAAATTGCGCTGAGTCTGCCCTCGCCATGTACGGTGTGTGAGGCCATCGCGCAAGGTGGTCTGGCGCAACGCTTCCCGGAGTTGAACGATCCAACGCTAACATTCGGCGTCTGGGGGCGCAAGGTTGCAGCGCATCAGGCTTTGCGCGATCGGGACCGTGTCGAGATTTACCGGGCCTTGCGGGTCGACCCCAAAGTGGCGCGGCGCGAGCGATTTGTCAAGCAGGGCGCGCGAACCGCTGGCTTGTTCGCCAAAAAACGCGCCGGTGCCCGCGCCGGTTACTGAACGCGACAGCTGCGTTTACTTGCAATCGGTGTCGATGATCGACTGAATCCGCTTGGTTTCAACCATGCGTGCGGCGTCGTCCATGACTTCACGCTCGCCCTTGGCATTGACGCGGGCCAGGCGCACCCCCGAATCCAGCCCGGCCTTGGCCGAGCGGGCGCGTTGGCAGTTGTCGGCTTTGGCGGCGGCAACGCGGTCTTCGTCTGCCTTGCGTTTGGCGGCTTCGGCAGCCTCGGCGTTTTTCTTCTTCTCGGCCAGCGCCTTGTCAATACCGCTGACCCTGGGTGCACTGGCTAGGGCCTGGGCCGGTGCCGTAGTCTGGTCAGCGGCAGCCGCGTCGGACCGCGGCACAACGGCCATTTTTCCTGGTCGCTGCACGATCGATTTCTCAGGGATGTTGGGCGGCGGCGCACGGTCACTGAACACCGGGCGGCCGTCCTTGTCCAGCCATTGCCATTGGGCAAAAGCAGCTGTTGTCAAGAGGCAAGTCAAAACAAGAGCCAAGCGTGCGAGGTTTTTCATAATGGTGAAGTTTATGCCAAGGCCGTAGCGTGGGCTTCGAACTTGCATTTTTTTACAGCACAGCGGCAGATACAATCTACCGATTTGGAGCTCTCATCATGCGCCTGATTGGTAAAGCGCTCACCTTTGACGACGTGTTACTGGTGCCAGCCTATTCCCAAGTCCTGCCCAAGGACACTTCCCTTGCCACCCGATTTACCCGCAACATCGCGCTGAATATGCCGCTGGTTTCTGCCGCCATGGACACCGTGACCGAGTCACGCCTGGCGATCGCCATTGCCCAGGAAGGCGGTATCGGCGTTATTCACAAGAACATGACAGCGCAGCAACAGGCGGCCAAAGTGTCCAAGGTCAAACGCTACGAATCGGGGGTACTGCGTGACCCTGTGGTCATTACACCGCAGCATACGGTACGTCAGGTCATGGCGCTGTCCGAACAGCTGGGTGTCTCGGGCTTTCCGGTGATGGATGCGGGTAAAGTGGCGGGCATCGTCACCGGACGCGACCTGCGCTTTGAAACCCGGTATGAGCTGCCGGTTAGTCAGATTATGACGCCGCGCGACAAACTTATTACTGTGCCAGACGGCACCACGCTGGCACAGGCCAAGGTGTTGCTCAACCAGTACAAGATCGAGCGCCTGCTGGTGGTCAACGACGCGTTTGAGCTCAAGGGACTCATCACCGTCAAAGACATCACCAAACAAACCAGCTTTCCCAACGCGGCACGTGACGCCCAAGGCAAGTTGCGGGTGGCCGCAGCGGTCGGCGTGGGCGAGGGTACCGAAGAGCGGGTCGAGTTGTTGGCCAGAGCCGGGGTCGACGCCATTGTGGTTGACACCGCGCATGGTCACAGCAGGGGCGTGATCGACCGGGTACGCTGGGTCAAGCAAAATTTTCCACAGGTGGAAGTCATTGGCGGCAATATTGCCACCGGTGCAGCGGCCCTGGCATTGGTTGAAGCCGGTGCTGACGCGGTCAAGGTTGGCATCGGCCCAGGGTCGATCTGCACCACCCGCATTGTTGCCGGCGTCGGCGTGCCGCAGATCATGGCCATTGACAGTGTGGCCACGGCCCTTAAAGGCACAGGCGTGCCGCTCATTGCCGATGGCGGTGTGCGCTTTAGCGGCGACATCGCCAAGGCCATCGCCGCTGGTGCGGGCACNGTGATGATGGGCAGCATGTTTGCCGGTACCGAAGAAGCACCGGGTGAGGTGATTTTGTTCCAGGGTCGCAGCTACAAGAGCTACCGTGGCATGGGTTCGATTGGTGCCATGCAGCAAGGCAGCGCTGACCGCTATTTTCAGGAGTCCAGCACCGCCAACCCGAATGCCGACAAGCTGGTGCCCGAAGGCATTGAAGGGCGTGTGCCTTACAAAGGCTCCATGGTCGCAATCATTTTCCAGATGGCTGGTGGCTTGCGCGCCAGTATGGGTTACTGCGGTTGCGCCACCATTGCCGAAATGCAGGAAAAGGCCGAGTTTGTCGAGATCACCACCGCCGGCATCCGCGAGAGCCATGTGCACGACGTGCAGATCACCAAAGAAGCACCCAACTATCGCGCGGAATAATGCATCAAAAAATCCTCATCCTTGACTTTGGCTCCCAAGTCACCCAACTGATTGCGCGGCGTGTGCGCGAAGCCCATGTCTTTTGTGAAGTTCATCCTTGCGATGTAACAGACGACTGGGTTCGTGCCCACGCGCGCGACGGCAAGCTCAAGGGCATCATCCTGTCGGGTAGCCACGCCAGCGTCTACGAAGACACCACCGACAAGGCGCCCCAATCGGTGTTTGAGCTGGGCGTGCCGGTGCTGGGCATTTGCTACGGCATGCAAACCATGGCGCACCAGTTGGGCGGTGTGGTCACCAGCGGTCACCAGCGCGAATTTGGCCATGCCAACGTGCGTGCCCACGGGCACACCGCGTTGCTCAATGGCATTGCCGACTTCACCACGCCTGAGGGCCATGGCATGTTGCAGGTCTGGATGAGCCACGGCGACAAGGTCACCGAGCTGCCGCCCGGCTTCAAGCTCATGGCTTCTACCGACAGTTGCCCAATTGCTGGCATGGCCGACGAAGCGCGCCGCTTCTACGCGGTGCAGTTCCATCCTGAGGTGACACACACCAAGCGCGGTGCGGCGATTTTGGAGCGCTTTGTGCTCGACATCTGCGCCACCCGTGCCGACTGGATCATGGGTGACTACATCGCCGAGGCGGTGGAACAGATTCGGCAGCAAGTGGGCGATGAAGAAGTCATTCTGGGGCTGTCCGGCGGGGTGGATTCGTCGGTGGCTGCGGCCCTGATTCATCGCGCCATTGGCGACCAGTTGACCTGTGTGTTTGTCGACCACGGCCTGCTGCGCCTGAACGAAGGCGACATGGTGATGGACATGTTTGTCGGC
>Ga0051980_10000695_pt1 | contig 25387 bp, 33 predicted proteins | sample CryGey13umfilter_2_FD_55014 | JGI IMG/M metagenome (GOLD analysis project Ga0051980, IMG submission 55014) | Groundwater microbial communities from aquifer in Utah, USA - Crystal Geyser 4/9/14 3 um filter | ecosystem: Environmental > Aquatic > Deep subsurface > Groundwater | place: USA: Utah...
GTTATTTACAAAAAAACCCGATTTTTCGGGCTTTTTTATCGCTATTTACCGTAGTATTCTAAAACAAATCGGTTTCCAAATCCTTGTGCTTTCTTTATGGCCACATTCGTTTCATATTCATTCCGGTCAATTGGATCTTCAGCATTCCATTTCGCATACAACTTCTGTTGGCGAGTCGAGGGCACTAAACCATACTTCTCGTATAGGTAGAACCCGACTCTGGCCAGATCACCTCGAATCTCTGGTCTTGGTGCGATTCCACGACTGTCGATTCGCGTTTTACAGGATCCGAATGAAGGCGTGCCCGATCTAACCTTTTCAACAAAAGGCTTGTTGGAGCGAATAGCATTTATAGATCCCACTGAAACCCGCAAATTCACCATGTCCATATAAGCTTTGCGATACTCCGGATCATTATCTTTGCAATACTTTCGAGCAGATGTTTTGAGTTCCTTCGCTTTGATGTAGCAAGCTCTCCAAGACTTGTTCTTTTTGTAAAACCAACTGATAGGATGCAAATGCTCAACCTCAGTTCGCTTTGATCTCTTGTTGTACTTCTTCTCAAAAGCGGATTGCAGCCCACAAGAAGATAGGTTTGTGCGGCGGTTTGACCAGTCGCACTGGCAATAGATCGTCTGGCCTTGATTGTTATGAATCTTTTTATAGATTGTGTTTTTTGTCGAGTTCCATGTCGCAGATCCAGCCATTGCCGCTGGTACTGAAAACACAAAGGCGACTGTTACACAAAAAATTCTTACTAAGGTCACTGTTTCATCTCCTTTTTAATCTTGATATTTATCAACTCCCAATAAGCGAGGTTCATTGAGCGCTTACCCCCTTCCCACATCTGCCAAGCCCGCTTTGTTGAGTGGACAAAATCCGCACAGTCCATCTGCGCTATGGTAATGCCCACTCCCTTAAAATCTTGGTAAGATTTTCTAAGGGCTTTTATTTGCTCTGGTTCGGGGTGCTTTAGATCTTCTTTTTTGATGCTCATAGCTCCACTCGCTGCACAGTAATGTCGCTCCGTTTGTACCCTTTTGCAACGATCTCTCGAATAATTCTCGCCTTATCCTTTGATGATACGTTGCTTAAATAAATTCCCATACCAGAATGAGAGCTAAGGCTGATGTCGTAGCCAACACGTTTACCCATGTCGTAGTAAAATCCGTAACTCATTGTTGCCATGCTTTAATTCTCCAGTTTCTTGATAAGAACCACAACTTCTCCCATGTCGGGTTCCTATATCTTTTTCTCGTACTCTTGTTTTTAAGCGGCTAGTCTTCTATCAAGCACGTACTCAAATAAACCCATTGTTCAACTGTCAAGAACAACGGAAAATCATCTAAACTGACAGTCAAGACAGGATCAGCTTCATCGCCATAAAATTCCATTTTAAGAGGGAATATCGTGAAATGTTTAATATGATCCTCACAGTAATCAAATATTGCAGCCCCAATCTTTCGCTCCGTCATGCCGACATCATTACCGTAAAAGGCATAATAATGATTATTCAACGTCCTCACCGAGCCATCTTTAACCCATTCTGCAATTACATCGTTTGGGCGCGGAGCCTTACAACGGATTCCTGCTGCATCCAACAAGGTTTTTTTCAACATCATGGCGATCAACACGCTTCCTGTCGCAATATCAAGTAAATCTTGAGCGGTAACATAGTCACCGCCTTGTACTTCAATTCTTAGTCCGTCGTTCTCCTTCAAAAAGGAATCGGCACCTTGCATATATCTCATAATCACCACCTCTTTAGAGTTATTAATTCGTCTTTATTATATGAACAATGTTCATACATTACAACCCTTTTATAGTATTTATTTCACATTTATATATAATTATTTCAGGTGCAGAAAGGTGTGAAGGAAAGATGTTGAGTTGATAAATTCTTATTGAGGGAAGATACACCCAAAGAAAGGGCGCGGATTTATGACCGTTCTCAGAAAAATCCGTTGAAGGTCGCAAGGAAAATCAATAACTTGAGAGTTTTTCAGCCCTGTTTACCAGGGCGGCGAATAGTAGTTTATAAAATCGTGACGAGAATTGATGTTTCGTCAAGCTCCAGGCCTCATCGTTTTGTTGGGGTGATGTTAAGAATGTTAGCCATTTAGACCTCGTAAATATGGCCAGGCATATCTTGTTCATCGGTTGTGCCTTTATTGACTATCGTGGGCTTAATCCAAGCAGGACGGGTTTTACCTTCTTCTTTTAAGCCGTATGGCTGTTTTCGCCAGTGGCCTCGTCTCCAGTGAGGGGATACGCTCGAACCAAAACTTTCTTGCTGAAAATACTTTCTTAGACTTTTGCCAACGAATTTAATTTTGGTATAGCCTTGAGATGCAAGTTTTGATTCAGCTCTTTTAGCTTCTTTGCTATTACCACTTTCAGCTTTTGCGACAAGCTTCTTAGGATAGCTCTTAGGATAATCCTCTTTTACATCAGAGTCAGGACTGTCAATGTATAAAATGAAGTTAATTAACAGAGACATGGACTCATAGACCGTTTTTTCCCAAACCTGTTCTTCAATTGACGGTTTCCACTTTTTCTTTTCGTCATGCCAATTAATGCCATCCCCTAAAACTGGATGTTTATTGTTTTTTTCGTTATCTAAATCGCTCTCGAAAGGATTTTGATAAATGTACGCTTTAAAAGCATCCTTAATACTTGCAGGTTCATTTAATCTCCGCATTCCAAAATACTTATCAAAAGCGAGGGATGCATAATGGCTGTAATGGGCATCGCCTAAAGGCTCTGGAACAAGAAAAATANCTAAACTTGTATATTTCCATTCATTCGCTGTAAATTCTTTGTCAAGCTGTACATAAGCCCCGACAATCGGCACAGAATTCTTATAGGTAATCAAGTCTTTATCAAATGGCTCTGAACCATCATTATGATAATCTGGTGCATAAATGCCTGAATCGTTGCCGAAGTGAACATAAAACGAGTCATACGGAAAATGAACGTCTTTTATAAAAATATTGTCAATGGACGTTTTTTTAAACAGGGAAATAATTTCTGATTCAAGATGAAAAATGTTTCGACCACCAGAAATGAAGTCGTACAGCATTTGACAGCCATCTTCGGAGAGAACCGAATCATCCACAAAACCATGTTCTTCAGGATCGTAGTTCTTGGGAAGCTCCATTTCTTCTATGATTTTATTAGGATGATAAATCAGTGCATCATTTGTCATATTACTTCGGCTCCATGTCTTATATAAACGAAATACGAATACCCCTATTTATTTGGGTATCTTCTTATACGGATACCCGTTTTATTTTGATATTGATTAGCTCCCAAAACGCGGGGTGCATTTTGCGTTCGCCGCGTTCCCATTGTTGCCAGGTGCGGAGACCCGTGTGCAGTTGAGTAGCGCAATACTCCTGGGCTTTGGTGATCCCAGTATTGGCATATTCTTGATAAGATTCTCTGATCGCAACAACCTGTTTTGGATCTGGATGTCTTGGGGTTTCTTCTTTGGTAGCAGGCATTTTATGCTCTCCAACTTGACCAGGCCTGGTGGTTCTGGCCATTAATTTTTATATTCTCGATAAGAAGTGACGGATGGCCATATCACCCATGTCCATCATCGTTATCAGTATCGTCAAAGAGTCGGTAAGAAATCTCTTCATAGTATCCCGATAATATCGCACTAGCGACCTCGACGATTAAACCTTCTTCATTGACGACGGCAGATAGCACCAATCTTACTGCTCTTTCTCTGTCTCGTTTGTCGGATAGATAACCATCATAAAGAGGATCTTCAAACAGATCTTTTTCAAAAGCGCTTAACGCTTGATTGAATCGTTCGTCAGATATTAGCTTTGTCTCGAATATAGCCTCCCAAAACGATTCTCCAATGTAGTTGTTGATGGCACTGGTAACGCGCCATGCGATCACTAAAGGCTCGATCACCTTTTTGACATCTGCTGCCATTCTTGAAATCTCAGCGTGATCCTTGACACCCTTAGAACGATCTATAAGCACATTAGTAAATATTGGATGGCTTCGTAGTTTGGCGTGAAAACACACATTGCTATAAAAAGTGGCTAGTTTGATACTATTTTGTATTGCGCTCATAAATTACTCCAATTAATCGTTTGAATTAGCGGTATCATTTTTCAGGTTTTCGGTAAGTCGGTAAGCCTCTTGCTCCAACTCAGGCAAGTTGGACACTCTTTCCTGTTCCGCCCTGTCCAAGTATGTTAAATCCATTGAGCCGAAAATAAAGACCAACATCAAACCCATTTAATAAAATAAAGCGAAAAGGCGTTCTCTTTCGCTGTAATAAACCTCTTCACCCGTTTCTTGGTCGTCGGGAAAGTAATTTAATGCCCAATCTTCGGCATCCATCAAGAAGACATCCTTTTGCTGTTGCTCCCATGTGGGAAAGAGGTTTGATTTAAGAACGTCATCCTCGTCAAAAATGGTTTCGGTTGCTTTACCGTTCTTAAAATGCCGTATAATGATTTGTAACCCGTTCTCAGTGGCCATTTCATTATAATAACCGTCTTGGACACCGTTAAAGAACTCTGGATGGTTGCCTAAGTAAAACCCAAGATTTTTGTAAATCGTGGCTGGTAGCGTAATCGTGCAGCCGCTAAATGGATATGGGTTTAGAGGGTCGGCCAGCTCATCTTGCGTAGAGAATAATTGACCATCTTTAATCCAATTACCTTCAGTCAATAAACCAATGGCCTTAAAATAGCTGTTCTTGCTGTCATAAGTTAGTTCAGCGGTGATGTCAATGTGTTGTCCCATGTCGTCGTATCTCCTTATGCTTTAGGTATATTATATGTTCAATGAGCATAACATACAACCCTTTTAACACCTTTTCTAACCATAAATCACAGAGTTTGCTGCCTCCGTCCAGCCCGCCGCTTCAGAAGAACTACAATCTCTTAGCGAGAATTTGCAATCTGCTAGCACAATGCAGATGGTTAGGTTTTGCACCCAGAAAAAGAAATGGCTGCGGGCGCTCCAGCTCTTGCTGAAGATGTGAGTTTATTGATTCTCACCGAGAATAAGAATGTGGCCAGATGGGTAGAGGGATTTCTGGGTTAGCTCCAAACATCCCGACGAAAACCAGATGATTGCTGCCTTGAATCATAAATCTTGTTGATAATACAATTGTCCTGTTGTACCAGGTGAGCTTCAGATCCGCCTGCACTTCTCCAGCAAAACTCGTCGTTTTTCTCAGAATGCACTGAAAGTGCAAAATGAAATTAAGAGTGGCCACTGTATTCTCGATAAGATTGTTGGCAACAATATGCCAATACTATTCCCGCATGGATAGGCGCTTTCAAACCATTGTTGTCAGTATGCCATTACTGTTCTGCCAGTATGCCATGTCAATATGCCAGGCCTTTGCAATAACCTGCCAGGTCTTGACAGCAGCTTGCCAAGTATTTGTGAGAACCTGCCAATACCTTACCCGCATAAACAGGGGCTTACGGACGGTTATTGACAATATGCCAAGTCCTTGTTGGTAATATGCCAGTATTGATTTTTTGAATCCAATATGCACTGAAAGTGCAAATATGCGAATGCACTAAAAATGCAAAACCGAAGTTCACGCCATTCTCTCCCTCTCGCACTGAACCCACTCTTTTATTTGGGCGTTTTTTATTTTTTTTCTGGTTTTAACAAATTTATCTACCTTTTTTAGCTGATTCCACTATATCAAGTGGCATCGCTTTTTTAGTAGTGCAATTTTTTAACTATTGAGGTAAACAAAAATGAATGAAAATATTTGTATTAAAGAAAACGCTATGTCAGCGATTCTTAAAAAACACGCAGTCGTCTCAAATCAGTTCACTGATGTCGATGCGACAATATCGAGTATTGAACATGACATCGAAAATATGCGAGAAGTGCCAAGTGATTATTGCGTTGCAGATGAACGGAAGGTACTTACTGACCTGTATGTTGATTATGGTTTGCTGATGACGGCTTTGAGTTGTCTTGAGTACGTTTACAAAGCTCTTGAGCAGGATGATGTGCCAAGCGATACTGAAGCGCTAAAAGGCTGGTTACGTTCAACTCAGTTAGAGATGCGACGTAAGACTTCATACTTGAATCGTTTTAGTCTGATTTAAGCTCGTTATTTGCCCGCTGTTGCGTTTTTGAGATTAGGTTCGTCTGTATTTGAGTCATAATCAAGAAAGTCGCGTGGCGGGCTTTATTTTACTCTATTTGGTTTTAACCAGGCCTGGGGACTCATAAATGTTTCCGATCTTCTCCAGGCATCCATACAAGAACAGCATTTTAGGCTGCCCAATACCTTCAAAAATCACTTCAAACCCGCAGGTTTCCTTGTTGTAAAGAATCTCAGACACGTCGCCGAAGGCATCGCTTTCTGGGTTGGTGTTTTTGACAATATCACCATCATAAAGCTCGTTGCCTTTTTCGTCCGTCTTTCCGGTAAAGAGTCTTTTTGCAATGACCGTTACCGCGTCATAATCAAAGTCGTCGGCACCACTGGTTAAACGATCAAGAGTGGTGTAATGCGCTGCAATACTTTTTGAAAAGTCCTTATTGTTTATTTCAAACAGGATCTCAAATTTGTACTCTGGAGCCATAGTTATTCCTTCGATTGTGATTTAATTTAGGGGAATGATAATAGTGAATCAGGCACTTTGGGTATCCTCCCAAATAGAGGACGAATAACTATCTGGTACAAGCATGGCAGCGTGTTTAAGGAAGAAGTCGTTAAAGAAACTCCTCACCGACATTCTAAAAGCCACCGCTTCAATAGAATCGTCATCGTCCCAGTTGTCACCTTTGAATTTCATTCTGGTATGCCCAAGTTCTTCGTGGACAACAAAACAGCAAGTGACAGTGCGGTTATCTTTATCTTGAAAATAAGCGTGTAAATCGCAGTGAGAACTATCGACATATTCCACCGTTACGCCATCGGCGAGGTCTTCACCTTGTTTAGAAGTGATGTACTCCTCCAACGCATCTATAATATTTAAAGCCATAATTTATTAGCTCCTTTACGATTTTATCTTCTCAGCGGGAATAAAAAGGACTGAACAACTATTGAGGCTAGGAGGGGTTGTTCAGTCAAACGAGGGTTCGTTTTATTTTGTTAGGGTTTTATGGCCAGCAGGCGAAAGGAAGTTACCGCCTTGTTTGCCAATCCCGATGCTGTATGGGCTGATATAATCCGACTTTTCGTAAGTGCCGTCCTTGCCAGCGTCAATTTCAAGCTTTAATAAATCTGTACCATCGGCACTAATGCGATAGATTACCGTTGGTGTTTCGATCTTCATAACGCCATAATCAATAACGGATGTCCCGTCTTTAATTTGAAATGCCTTAACAGTCGAAACTTCTCCATTAAATTTAGGATCATTGGTACTAAACTTAAAACCTATCTCATTAACAATCCCAATTCCGCCACCTGGAAGCGATTTTCTATTATCATCCCAACGCATCGCTGTTAGCTTAAAGTATCGTTCACTTGCGTCTGTTGCATCGCCCTTGTAGGCAACTTCAATATCGCCAGAGCGAGTGTATTCATACACAGGTGTTGTTGTATCAATGTTGATATTTAAAGAGCTACGCTCACTCAGTTTTCCTTTATAAATGTTTTGTAAGCCATCCGCATTTGAGAATTTAATATCGAAATTAGCTGTCCCAGAACGAAACTCACGATTAGAGAAGGTATTAAGCGCTGCGTGATTAAATCTAAAACTACCATTCACCGTCATAGTGCTTTTGCCGTCGGTGACAAGGCATTCTTCAAACTTAGAGTCCTTGCTTCTTGGTTTACCGTCAACAAGCCATTGCGAAACAGAATATGCTCGTCCATTGGCACACGCAAGCTTCTGGTAGTTCTTTGAGTCCGATTCAACCACCGATCCATCATTGGTCAAATCACTCACGGTAGGACTTGCCACCACGTTGTTTGCAGTTCGGATCAATAGTTCGTCTTTAGGAGCTGATCCATCGGCATAATTCGTGTTGCGATTAGCGATTGTTGGCCAGGTCTTATTGAGCGCCTTGTAATCAACCAGGTAGCGTGCGTCGTCATAAAGTTGGTTATCCACCCGATGACTAAAATCAACTTCACTTATTTGGGCAGCTCGAAACAATAACTGCAAGTCATTAACGATTTGCGCGGTTGATCCAGTACCATCATTAGCCCATTTAATCTCAGTGGGAGTGATTTCGTTACTCGCATCAATATCAGGAAATTCGACACCACCAACATCAAAAGTTTGCGGTTGGGTTTGTTGTGAGTCTAACTCCTTGAGTCTATTTGCCATATCAATAATGCTATTGCTACTAGAGCTATTTTCACTGGAAGTTGATTCAATTTCAGTGCTATCACTGGTAGATGCTTCATTCGCGTCGTCAGATTGATTTGATAACGCGCTACCAGCGTCAGAAGATGCTCCGCCACCACAGGCTGTTAATAAATAAGATACTGCTGTTACTAAAACAATCTTTGGCAATGTATTTCGCATGGTACGTCCTCTTTCAATATTTATATGCCACCCCTCGTGGCGAAAAGTTAAATAATGCCCTCATTAATAATTATATATAAATAACAATTTATTACAATAATATTTTTTGTATTTTCTGACTATTTAAACCAATTAAACAAACAGTTTCCATAAAACCTCTTTAAATTAGAAGTGACCTAAGCTATCAGAGGGTATCCTAAAAACCAAAGAGGCGAGATTAAAAATAAGAACACTTTTTGTACGATTCGCAACAATTTCGTTGTGCAGCACAATGAAAATTGGATCAGTAGAGATGTAATGCAGTATAAATCAATCCTGTCGCCCAAAGAAGGGAGCCAATCAACTGGCTTGAGGCGACCTTGAAATCCTGTCTGGACGGAAAAGAAGAGTGGGAGATCCAGGCCATTAAAGACACTACCAGAATAATCGTCTGAGTCTCACCGAGATTAAAAACGGATGATGTCTGGCGCAAGACTAGATCCCAGTTCTCGATAGCCATTACCGGCAGCAACAACATTAATGCTGGCGCAAGCGCAACGGGAAATGCGTTAAAGAAATTGATACCAGAACAAGAAACGGATCCGAGCGTCCAACTGCCGTCCGGATTCGTTTTTGGCCATAGCGATATTTTCATTCTAGGAAATCTGAATGAGAGAATAGATGTGATAATAAACGCCGCAGCATGAAAAAGTTCATGGATCACCGTCCCTGGTAAGAAAACCAGGGCATACAAGTATTTATTCCTGATGCGACCGCCTAAGTAGCGAATATAGTTACCGACAATTATCGTGGCCAGTACCGACAACTCGATACTGTATTGCTCGAAAATGTCCATTAAAAACTCCACGATGATTAAGGCGTGAATGCCAAAGCAATAGCGTCGTTATTCAAAGCCTCTCTAATTATTACTTCAAGCCAATCCTTGTAGTTTTTCCTTTGTAGAAAATTTGAGACCGCAACCGATTGAGTATTTAAAACATATTTGTTGTCTTCGCTGAAGTACGCCGACTCAATTGGCTTCACAAAGGTTTCTAAAAATGTGGGAGAGGAACCAGAGGGAGGATCCATATTGAAAATCATCTCTTTGATTTGTGGCCACTCCGCTGACGGCACCATTTTGCTAACGTCGAGGGGTGCAACTTCTTCAAACGATTGATGGTTTGGCCTCTCTGGTTCGGGTTGAGAAAATGGTAGAGAGGCTTGGGCTTGTGGTTGGTTTTTTGGTTTTTCGTCATTAATGTAATATTTGGGCTGATAGTTTTTCCAACATGGGGCTGCGATAGTCAGATTAAAAATATAATCAAGGTCGTAAGTATCTTCTCTTTTCGAGAAATTAATCAAAAGGCGACAGGCAGCGTCCATAGCGGCCTGATGAATTGTAAAACCGCAATCTTTGCGAGCGTTACGCAACCCAAAAAACAAAGCGTCGCTAACGCCTTGATCCTGAAATGTGTTCACCAGTTCTTCAGTAGGCTCTGGATCGCTTTGCTCTATTATAGGTTGTGTTTCTTCGTTAGTATCAGCGCTCTCTTGTGTTTCATTTTTAACCCAATAGATAGCAAAGTTAATATACTTAAATTTTCGACCCACCTTAGTCAGTGTATATTCGACTCGCATATCAGTTTTCTCTTGAATNTCATCCAATGACGAATCAAAAATATTTTCCTTAAAAGTGGAAAAATTATAAGATTCAGGCACACCTAGTACCTGTCTAAGCCAATCAACCTTTGTTTTGGTGTGAAATATATCTTTGCTTTCACTTAGCCAACTGCTGAATATCTCAAATAATTTTTGAGCGTATTTACCACTCAGTTTACCGAACTGGGGAATATTCATAATCAATAAGCGTTTTTGTGAATCGTTCAAATACGGTAAAACACTTCTCGTAAAGAGAATTTCTAAATCGCCATTAGGCTTTAACCTGGCTGAATCAACAATGTTTATCCAAACGTTATCCTGCCCCGAACCTTCGGGATGAATAATCTGCAAGCCTGTATTTTTATGATAAAAACTGGCTGTTTCATGGAATGCCTGCCTAAGATTTGCATCTCTTGGGAACTTGGCTCGATATTCTGATGCTGAAATAGACAATCGCAAAGGCTTATCATTGTCGATGTATTCCTGAACGTCTAGGCCGGTCATTTTTGTCAAAAGCCCTTCAAAAACACGTTTGTAAACAGGCTTTATACCTGGATTAAGAACCGCAATCGCAAAAGAATCTGTTTTTACAGAATAATCTTCGTTTTCAAATTCGGGAACATCTCTTATAAACTGCGCTTTCTCAGGAGTATCCCCTTCCTTTCTGTCAACCATTAAATCCGTCCTTATGTGCTTCACTAACTATTATGTTTAGTGTAAAAGTGATTAAATTTGCTTTAAACATAATAAATCAAAAAAAAAATTGATTTTTGACTTTTCACAAAAAAACACTGTATTTTTTTAAATAGCGGTGTAAGTGATTGAATTATAAATATTCTTAATATTTATTAAAATTATTTATCTCTATACATAGAAAATAATTGATGCAGGATTTATTACTTTTGGCCGTTATCTCTTCACCTAAGAGCAGGGTTTATTATCTTTAAGCAGGATTTATTACTATTGATGCAGGATTTATTACCTTTAATTTTCTGCAAACAGAACAAAAACTGTTCTAATTTAGGTTGGCTTTTTTGTTTTTTGTTTAATTTTGGGGGCTTTTTGACAAAAAATACTTAATTTGGCAAAAAAACAAGGGTAATAAATCCTGCTAAAATAACGAAATAGAGGGTGCTTTCATAAGGACATAATTTATAACCTTTACAGCAGGATTTATTACTATTTAAAGCATTATCTATTAGGTTATTTGGGGAAATTTGACAGGATGTTTGACTTTAAGTGCATTATTTATGACTTTAGTAGCAGGATGTTTTATCTTAACGAGCATTATTTTTGACATTTAGAACAGGATTTTTTACTTAAAAGCATAAAGTATGAACATTAAGCGCTCTATATTGTTGATATATTTAGAAAAACTGGTTTTATGCTAATAGATTATGCCGCCCCTTTTATATGTTTTTAATAAAAAGATATTTATATAAATATAAATATAAATACAGGGCTATCATTTTTTAATCAATCTCTGATTGTGGCTTAATTATATCATCAATGATTCTCATATCAATTTTCCGGCCTACCAGCATTGAATCGTCAGAACCCTTTTGAGACTCACTTGTTTTTGAAAGATCACCGGCTCCACGAAGTTGCAGATCCTTTTCAGCAACCTCATACCCATTAGATGCTTCCAGCATAATATTTAACCGATCCAACGTGTCCGGAGAGTTTTTGTCGGACGGTAAGAGCATATAGAAATTCCCTACACCACCTTTTCTAGCCAGACGGCCACGAAGCTGCCATTGGGTTGTTAAACCAAACCTCTCAGCGTTCACAATGGCTAATAGCATTGCCTTTGGGATTGTTACGCCAACCTCGATCACCGTTGTTGCTATGAGAATGGATGCTCTTCCCTGTTTCATATCATCGACGGCTCGATTTTTATCTTCATCATCCATAGCAGAATGAACCAGGCGAACTTGCCCAGGGTAAAGACGCTCCCATTTATGAAAAGCTTGCTCTGCGGATACCATGTCCGTGTAATTGTCGGCTTCACTATCCGATTTCAAAGCATAAACAATGATAGCTTGATTGCCTTCATTAAGAGTTTGTTTGACCGCTCCCATCAACTGACGGCATTCATCACGGCCAATTAACAGGTGTGGGATTATTGTTTTCTTGGTGTGATTTTTTGTTAATCTCCAGACCTTTAGTGCGCCGTACTTAACGAGAGCAACAGATCGTGGTATGGGTGTCGCAGATACTTCTAGCAAGTGTGTTGTGCCCGTTAAAAGCTTATTTCGCTGCTCGTTAGAATACTTTTGTTGCTCGTCGATGATGACCAGGCCTGGGGTTTTTTTAAGCTCACGGAAAAGCAACGCGGTAGTCCCGATACGAATCTCCGCGCTCCGGTGTTTTGATGTTGTGATGCGAGTTGTTTCTTTCTGGCCAGTGACCAGGATCGCCCTACCCTTTTCATTATTGGGGAGCAATTCACTTATTTCCGTATAGATCTGGGTGGCCAGTGTCGTATTTGGTAGTAAAACATACACATCCTTGTTCTCGTCAAGAATGCAAGAAATGGCCAATAGTGCGTAAACCACGGTTTTGCCCGAGCCTACGTCTCCTTGAATCATAGCACGAAGCGGAAAGCCGCTGTCTATTGCAGCAGCTATTTCATTGATGATCTGGAACTGTTCATCTGTAAGCTCGAACTCTAAGTTTTCAGTGTGGTTCATCCATCGAGTGAGGTTTAAGCGTGCAGATTCACCGATCAATTTATCGGGTTGGGCGTGTTCTTTGATTTTGCTGATGGCAACCAGGCCTGCGAGCTGATCCAATATCAAATTGGCTCTCGATGCGACAGCAGGACTTTTTGGCCAGTGTGCAGCGTGCAGTACCATTTCCAGCTTCTCTGGATCTACAAACCGAGCAACTTGATCCCGCCCAATCTTGTTGAGAATAAAATCTTTGGNCAATGGTACAGATTCTTGCAGGTGTTTCTGTACAGTTTTACCGGCTGTTTCGGGCTTGATGACTTTGGTTTTTCCTTTATAGATAGGAATCATGCGTCCGGCATTGTGAGGCTCGAAGACTCTCACATTTTTAATCCAAACGGTATTGCCAAATACGGCGGGCACGCCACTGATTAGAACATTCCTTTCGTCATCGAGTGTATTTTCGATATTCTCCAATGTTTCTTTTGCATTCCCAAAGAGGGAGAATTTGACTTGGTATCCATCATGAAGCGTCAGAGTAAACTTAGACATCGGTGTACCGTTAAACTGAACATCGGGTGGAGATAGAATTTGTCCAATGAAACCGGTGGCCAGTTTCGCCGGTTCAATATCTTCGTCGTTTTGAGCTGCTTTAAGCGTCAGTAATTCGCAACGAGAGAAATGATCCTGAAGCGAGTCAAATGAGGATACGATCCGGCGGAAGTCCAGGTGTTTTTCCGGCAGGAAAAGAGCAATCTGGTGCAGCTCTTGCACACCCAAGCTCGATAGCCGTCCAAATTTACTCTTTTTCTTAGCGGGAGCTTTCATGGTTTGGTCACTTTTGATTGGTTATAGGGATCCATTCATGCTCTAGTGCGACATCAACCGAAATAGTTTCAGACACGGATGAAACAGTCGTCCCTACAAAGCAGTCGTATAGGTTTTTAAGAACTGACTCAATGGCTGGCTTATCCGCCTTCGCTATTAATCGGTACTGCCCACGTTCAGCTCGTGCAAGAGCATACTGTTCAAAACCTAATCGCGATACGATTCGTGAAGTCACCCAATTTTCAAGGTTAATCATGCCTTCATGCCCGCAGGTGGCTCTGATGAAATCAATATCCTTGATCTTAATAAGAACCTCATGGTAGCCGACAGCCCCAAAACTCAAAAGGGTACGCTTAACATCATTGAAGGCGTTTTGGTTCAGGACTTTAGTGATAAGCTCTGGGCAAGTTTCAGAGAGGTTTTTAACATATTCAATGAGTTTTACTTCTCTAGTGTTATTGGAAACAGTCATAATGACTGCTTCTTGGCCATACATTTCAATCGCATTTTTCAAAGGGGCGATCTTGGCGGTATAGTATTCCATGCCCAATCTGGATGGTCTATCGTGGCAAAAATAATAATCGACATCAACCACAGTCTGATATTTCAGGGCTATATTGATATGCTTTAAAATATGTTCAGCTTGATCCTTGTTGAAGAAATCTTCTAACCTCTTACCTTGAAGTTGTGCGGCCATATCAAAAGAACTCGTATCATTACCGCCAAAGAAATCAATATAAAGCCCGTCAGCGCCATGAATGACTTGCAGGGTTGGCAGACTATCTAAAACATTTTTTGCATCAATGCTGGCCATTTCTCGCTCCTTGTGATGATGTTTGGTTATGAGGGTGTGAATCAAGCCAGATAGAATCCGGTAAATTATCGTTGTCATCTTCTAGCCTGGCGTTAAGATCATCAAGCATAGAGTCGCTTATCGTGGAAACATTGAAATTCACTGGGATGATCTCGCAACGCAACTCCATATTTTCATCTGGCTCATTGACCAAAATAACGCACGGTTCATTGTCCTCAAGGTTTCCGGCAATGCTTTGTTCGTCGGCTTCGGATAAAAAAAGCCCTTTTTTCTTGAAGTGNTTGTTTGCTTCCGTAAAGTCTCGAAACGCGCTTGTATGAAGGGTTTTAAACTTATCCGTAGCATCTTTAATGCGTACTTTAAATATCAGTGCGTTCATACTTCTCTCCAATTAGCATTATTAAAATCCCATCGGGAGTTTCATCGGTGCTTGCAAGTCGCCAGAGAATGCCCGACCCTGTAATCGCTTTGAGCATATAAGCCGGTAACTCGCTACTGTCTAATCGAGACCATTCACTCCCAATGTCTTCGTCAATATCTTCTTTGCTCTTAGCAAGACAGACTCGCCCTAAACCACTAACGATGCCTTTTTGAAAGGCTTTGCCGTTAGTGTTGAAAAACCCTTCAAGTTCGCTTATTCCCAAAGCATTCATAATGGCTCCTTTGACGCATCGCGAGCGGCGACTTCGTTAGGCTCAAGAAAGAATTGCGTATAGTCGGTTGCAACATACTCACCGGATGGTGATTTTTGGGTACGCTTGGTCGCAGTTATAACAACCCCATGCAATTCATAGCCTTGTTCTATGAGTTTGGTCATTTCGGTTGCAAGTGATTTAGGGTGTCCTCTAGTCAGTGCAATCATCCTTTACTCCTGTTTAAGTTTATTCGACTTTATAAGTAATTATATACGATACAGAAATAAATACAATAGCAAATACAAAATAAAATACTGTTATTAAAGAATTTTGTTTTGTTTTAATATTATTAAAAAAAATGGATAAATTAACTTGAGATTTGATTGGGCGTTAGGTATATTTCTTTATTAATCTATAAACATAACGGAGGAGTATCGTGGAAAATTCAGCAGAAGAAAATAACTCGCTTAATGAAGATGAAATTCCATACGGGGTAAAGGTGTTGGCTTGTGTTGTTTATAAGGTAACAGGTGAAGAATCAGGAAATTGCTCTCAATCGAGCGAGTCCCTGGCAGAACACATGAATAATCCTCTCAATAAGAATTTTGAGAAACTGGAATTTATGGGAGAGGTCGTCTGGAGTTGCAATGAAATTAATGATCTCAACGGGATCCATTATGCGAACATCTATATCTACGAAGATGCAGAAGGCACTTACGTTTTTCGCGCACCTAGACCGGAAGTAAATTAATAAACTGGAGTTAAATATGGCCACAGTACCACCAACCAAAGGAAAGCTTACAATAAAACGCGGGAAAAAGACCTCGACTACCCTTGTGCCCCGCCCTAGTGTGATCGTGGATACCCGCGAGCAACGACCTTACGAATTTTCAAACTTTAAAAATTGGTTAGGTTGTACAGTCACTACCAAGCTGGACACTGGTGATTATTCCATTGAGGGGTATGAGCATTTAATCGCTCTGGAGCGGAAAACACTTTCCGATATGATCGGAAGCCTTACTTCTCAGCGAGAGAGATTTTTGCGGGAGATGCAGAGGCTATCGAGCGTTAAGTACCGGTGCTTGTGCATCGAGGCTTCTCGCACGGACATAAAAACAACTTACTCATTTACTGCTGGCGTTAAGGCACACCCCAACGGCATAATGGGGAGTCTTGATGCGATAGCGGCTCGTTACGGGATTTTAATTCACTACGGGGATAATCGCCCGCTTAGTGAAGAGTTTGCAGCCTCATGNCTGTCTAAATGCCATGCCTATGAATGGTTGGATGAAAATGGACATGGCAGAGTTCTACAAGAGGGAGATTTGTGATGAAAAAATCGTTCTATGATGCTCAAACCGCTCACGCAAAGAAGATTGGAGATGAATACTCGAAGAGATACATCGAGGGACTGACTCGTGCATTCAAGTCTGGCATTCCATTGCTGCCCAAAAAAGAGGAGTTGACTGATAAATCGGACGGTGCGCGAGGTTATCGTACAGGCCTGGCCTCTCTTCCGCATCGAGATTTTACGTTTAGAGGTGGATCAAAACCTTCCCATTATTCTTCCAAGCGTACAGTCGCGGTGAGAGTTACATCGGAAACCAAGGAAAAGTGGCAGCGAGCAGCCGGTGACAAAAAGTTCACGGATTGGATTAAAGAAACATTGGATGCAGCGTCGGAGTGAGTCGTAACTTGATTACATCCGTCACCTCTCGTTGAGACTCGTTTTAAGCACATATCTTTTGACCAGTCCTGTACCTGACATCCTATCGTGTCACATTGCCCACATCTTCTCCAGCCATGTCGCTGGATCTTTAGTTTATGGACTTAGCTCTTGGTGAGAGAGAAGATGTTGACCGGCGGAGGTTGTCGGATCTGCGGATCACCAGGCCTGGTCAAAATGCTCTTCTCAATGCGAGCGGAACAATGGGCAACAGGACTCCTGGAATTCGCGAGTCCTGGTCGCTTTTAGTTTGCGGCAATAATTATTCATATCGCGATTTTTAGCAGAGTGTACGGTTTACTAGCAGAGTGCGCTGCGATAAAACCGACATCAGGATTGAAATCGGCTTTATTGGTTTGGTGGTTGTGGGGTTGTGATTGAGGTGTAATGATTTGTTGTTAATGTAAATAATCGTCGGGTTCCTCATAATCAAGGATCCCCTTGATTTCCTTGCGTACCGAACACATAAGCTCGTGCGTCTTCAGAATAGCGTCGGTATTGGCTTTTAAATATTTTTCTATACTGCTGGTTACTACGTCAACGACGGGGCAGTAAAGCTTGGAACCAACTTCAGGCTTTTTGAAGTCTGGAGTATGATAGAAAAACATCGAAACTTCATGAGTGTCACGATGCAGTGTCACGCTACAATGAGGCAAAAAGGACTTTTCTTTCATAATCACCTCGATGGTAACACAGCATTCATAATCAACTTCGGGGTTTAAAGCAAACCCGTCAGGCAAAACAATATTACGGGAAATGCTGTCTTCCAGCTCCTTCTCAAGCGTTGTGGCTTGCGAGCTAAGATTTTTTAGATCCTGTTCTTCTTTAATAAGACGTGTCGCCATACTGCCCCCCAATTAAATGATTACAAAGTCTTGATCGGCACGCTTATGCAGCATAACGGCCAACTTGGAATCTTCAATGGTATCGAAGAACCGTCTGCCAGAAACTTGCAGCCATTCAAGCCATCCGTCAGGATTTCTCAACAGGATTTTAAACTGTCCGAATGTTTCTCCAGGGATGGCAGGAACGGGTTGTTTTACGCCCCACCGATACAGCTCTAATTCTTGTTGCAACGGATCCGTTTCGTGTGATGTGATGGCTTCGATAACTTCAGTTAATTCTGGCTCATTGTCGCGATCATAAAAGCAGTTGAATTTCTGCTCCGGAGAAATCAATCTGATGACATANCCGGCTTTAACTTTGTGCTTGAGTAGAATTTTTTTACCGCCTATCTGTTCCGCCCCTTCCATCAAAGAGTCCGACGGTGAATCACCGCATTCCGCAATCAATGCTTCAGCTTCTTTCTTGTTTAATTCAACAGTGTCCAGCATAGACTTATCTCCCTTTTAAAATAATAGTTTCGGTTTGAGAATAAATAACCTTCGTGCCCGCCATAAGATCATGCCACCCACGCTTTTGAGGATGAATGGCCACCCACAAAAACCCCAGCCCCAAAGGCAGCGATGAAACGATGTACCCAAGTAGGCGAATAAAAACCTGTTTCTTACTGGGAGCTATGCCTGAATGGCAATCAATAATCTTGATGCCTAGTATGGTTTTGCCAGGGGTTGCCTGAAATCTTGACCAGAGGAAATAAACAGGGGCTAAAAACATGAAATTGATAAGCAGGTAGCGCGGATCATAGTCAGGGTGTTGTGACAGTCCCATTAAAGTTACCGTGATAGATTCGGTGTCTATTGTGNAAAAGAGGTTTATGATCGCCACACTCAAAACCATCCCGCCCAAGAAGAAGGTGTTATCAAGGATGACGGCTAGGGTTCTTATCCAAAATCCTGCCGGTACATTTTCTTCGAGCATAATAAAGTCCTTTATTTGGTTGGTATGATTTAATTATATACAAATACGGATAAAATACAACCATTCTAGTAAAATACTGTCTTTCCTAAAGGTGTTTATTTTATTAGCTATCAAGTCATTTCAATGTGCGAAATTAGAACAAAAATAGTCTTTTTGCGAAATACGAACAGCAAAAATATCGAGTACCATATTGTTTTTGACTACTAAAGCAGTATCTATGTCTAACCTAAACCCTCACCAGCAAAAATGCGTCAGCTACGAAGGACATCTGTTAATTGTGGCCTGCCCTGGTAGCGGCAAGACTACCGTTTTATCGCATCGAGCGAACTATCTACTCGAAAAATATCCCAACAAGAATCTATTGGCCGTGACTTTTACGAAGGATGCGGCTGAAGAATTGAAGTCGCGGATCCAGGGCAGATCTCCGGAGGCGAAAAGACGGATCGGCGCTGGCACATTCCACTCTCTCAGTAAGACTTTACTAATCAGGGGCGGATACACGGTTAATCTGCTTTCTGACGTAGAAATGCGGGCAATTATTCAGGACATCGTGGATAACAATTTTAACGAGAACGAAGTACCAAAAATGAAGGTGATTTTGGAGAAGTTTTCGGAGATACAGTCAGCAATAGAGCCAATGAAGCACCCGATCATTATGAGAGTTCCTGTAATGAAGTTTATTTTTGAGGAGTATGAGCGGATCAAGCGCACATCTAGGAAGATGGATTTTGCTGATCTTTTGTACCTCTCAGTGAGAGAAATGAGGGCTGGCAATCTATTGCCCTTTGCGGCTGACTACATTCTTGGTGATGAATCTCAGGACATGGATGAAGTGCAGCACGCATGGGTTAAGTGTCATGCCGATCATAATAGCGAGATCACTCTTGTATCAGATGACGATCAATCTGTTTATGCGTTTCGACAAGCTTCAGGTTATGAAGGGTTGCAGCAGTTTAAGCGCGAGCTTGGCGCGGAGCAGATGTTGCTGCCGGTTAATTACAGGTGCGGGCATAAGATCCTTGGTTATGCCGAGAATTTAATTCAGCACAACAACCCAGATCGTGTCGATAAACCGATTGAGGCGGGCAACCCAAGAATGGGGAGAGTCGTCGTAACATCGGCTTTCCCACCGCCACCGGATTACAATACCGTGCCAGAGGAGTTGGTCGGTGTTTCAAATGCGATCCTTCAGCATTCCCAGGCCTGGTACTCGAATGACGATACAAAAAACTCTCTTTGTGAGTGGGCGATTTTGGCCAGGAAGAATAATATCCTAAATCACATGGAAGTAGCTCTCACCGAGAATAATTTGCCTTTTGTTCGGAAATCTAGCTCAATCTGGGATGTGACCATCGCCAAGCAGTATGTTTATATTTTGAAATATCTCTCAACGGGAGAATGGTTTGGGATGGCACTGTACCTGAAGCAGTTTTTCAATGATGAGACACTGTTTGATCCAGAGGTCAAATGCTTAATGGATGCTTACGAGATTGCGAGCGCCGAGCTTTCTGAGCACGAGGATATTTTGGCCACGCTTAATAATTTCGTTTACATGGAGCAACGCTGGCGCTCTCTTCTTGAGAGTGATGGTGATGAAGGCGTTGATGGCGTAACTTCGTGTATCGAGGATGTGGCCAGCTTTGTGATCGCAAACATTAGTGATAATTTTTCTGAAAAGAAAATAGGGTTTTTCCAGAGTGTTGTTGAGATTTGTAGAGATAAGCTGGCCAAGCATAAGGGGCAGCCGCTTAAAAAACGCATCTTTAAAGAGACATTTAAGTTTGGAAGCAACGAGAAGGCCTTAGAGGCTAAAAAAGCCGAAGCCATAGCCAAGGGTATTCCTATCATTCATTTATTGACTCTGCATGGCTCTAAGGGCTTAGAATTTGATAATGTGGTGATGGTTGGGTGTGACGATAAGAATTTCCTTGAACCGAAGTCTGATGGTACGTTGCCTAACCCACACGAAGAGCGTCGTTTGTTTTACGTTGGCATGACGAGAGCGAAGAATCAGTTATTATTAACTTGCTCTTTGAATAAGGATGTCCCGCCTGCGCTTGATGAAAAGGGAAATATACTCGTTCCCTCTACTTTTATTCGGGAGGCGGCTCCAGGTATTGAGATCGTGCCCAATTCAAATATCATTCTTAGTTAGCAGGTCGTTTCAATTCGTATCGAGAGTTTGTTTCTGGTTTATACCGAGACAAGCTCGTATCCATGTCGCGCTCTGGCTTTTGTAATATCTTTTGCTTTATTGATGATCTCATTGAGATCTAGGAACTCTCTTTTTTCGCCGCCCTGCTTCGTTTTCATTGATCCCCATACTCGTAACAGGAATGCCTGGCCTAGTAAATCTGTACCGGCGAACAATTCGTAATAGCGTTTGTTTTTTCGATTTTCCCACCGTAGTAATCTATTAGCTCCGCAATTGTCTATTGCCGCGCTTATCTTCTCAGCGAGAATGTCACTAAGCTCTGTTTTTTCAGTCGAGCTGTCCTTGTTCACCACGTCCAGGATCCTTGTGCTTCATTTCATTTTGAGAGCGCATTCTTCGGCGGCTTTGTTGTGTAGAAAATTCACATCAATACCGAGAGATTCTTCAGTCTTGTCAACCGCTGTTTTGTAGTAACCTGTCATCACAGGAAAGTTGTAGTGGTAGATTGACATCCCAACAAGAAGCCCAACCAATAGCATCGCAAAAGAAGATCGCACAATGGTGAAAACAACTCCGACAAAGAGAGTTTTAAAGATAAACGGGATGACTGCTGCTGGATTCATTTTCTATTCCTTGTTAGTTTGTTCTTTTGAATGTTTTGGATTCTACTTCAATCATTCCAATCGCTATTGCACTCACATCTTTTTGGCTTTTGGAATTTACAACGCTCATTAAGATTATTTTCTTTGCGTTATCTAATTCAGGGTTCTCTTGGCCAGTAATTTTATTCACCAATGACTCTTCTAAGGTCTTAACGAGATTGCTAGATAGCCATACTGGATTTTCAGCCCCTTTCAATACGATCCGGATAGAACCGTTAGTAACTTTTTTCGCTGTCAAGAGTTCAGCGATCAATAGCATTCCTGTCGGGAAATCTAACTTGGTAAAAAACTTTCGAGGCTTTGGTATGACAACCGCTAAATTCTCAATGAGTGGGTGATTGTTTACCTGAAGCGTTTTTGCTATCTGTTTGAGAGTGGCTTTTATCTCCTTCCATCGCATCGGGAAATCCCCCGTGCTTGATAGATTTTCACTCTCTATGCGATGCCATAAATCGTCAAGCAAGTCCTGCGCTCGTTGTGATTTTGTCGGTTCTTTTTTTGCAACACTAGCGAGGGCTACCGTGTGCTTAATGCTTGGCTCCCCAGAGGAGGGCTCCCCAGAGGAGGGCTTCCCAGGGANGGGCTTCTTATTTGGTTTACGAAATCGGCATCCTTGAATATGATTTTGAAAATCAGTTGTTGGTAAGTTTTCAAGAACAAGCATCCCACTTTCATCGGCGACGATTGATAGCGGGATACTTTTCTTTGTACAAAGACATTCAACCAAAGCGCCAGGTGTTGCTTCGATAACTTTTTGCAATTGTGCTTGAGCAAAATCGTAATCAAGGTATTTTTGCTCCAACACAATATCGTTATTAATTTTTACCAACAAACCTTCCATACACGCTCCGATTAAGATTAATAAAAAGTTTTATCAAATGAATTTCTCAGCGTAAGCGGCTTTGGTTTAGAACCTTCTTTTTACACGCGAAAACTTTTGCCATATTGCCTTTGAATTTTTCGTTGCAAGTTCTGATTTTTCCTTTCAGGTCAAATTTTTTAGAACTGGTTTTCTTGGCATCGTTATCGCCGATATTATCAGTACGACAATCCTTTGCTTGTTTGCTATCAATACCGTGAATAATTGCCTGCCTACGACACTTCATTCTAGCCATCGCTGCCTGCTCTTTTGGCATGGACATCATGTGCATTTCGCCAACAAACTTTTCCGCTTTTGTTTGATTGCCAGAATCGGCAAAGGCCACACCGAAAGAAGTTGCGAAAGTGATTGCAATTACAACTTGTTTAATCATCATCATCTTCTCCAAAGTTATCAAAATTTACGGGTTCTGATTTTTCGCTACGATCATCATTTTCATTGTTAGTTTCACCCCTATTTTTTTGGGGAGCTTTCTTGTTACGTTTTGCGTGAATATTGTTCGCGTCTTTCCATATTCTTAGGTCGTGATTTAACTTCCTTAAAGCCTCAAGTTTCATGCGACATTCTTCAAAATAGTCTTCGGCATAATCAACCATTTGATGTTCAGCAGGTAACGCATATTTTTTTAGAACACTGGTGTTGTACCGATACCCCTTTAGAGGACGTTTCAAATAAATATTATTTCTTGACTTAACAATCCTAGAAGCGCCGTTCCTTTTGACGGTTTTATTTGTGAAATAAAAGCGATACCAATAAATCCGGATAGAGCCTTCCTTTGTCTCCCGAACCATACAGCCAAGCTTGGGTGTTTCAACGGTGGCTTTGTTGGCATTACTCATTTTTTCGCCAATCAAATCGTTTCTGTATTCCCAGAAGGTATCCATCATTCTTTTCGCACCTTTGAGAACCCCTAGCCTTTGAGCGTTAATCCACTCCTCGATTTGCCCCGTGTCCTTTGGGTCAATTACCATAAATATCCCTCTATGTTTACCGGATAGAATTGTGACAAGAGCAAGCTCCTGTCACAATTACAATTTCGATTCTATGCCTTTTGCTTGTGACAAGCAATAACTTTTTTAGTGTATATTAAATAAAAAATCGCCTTGCCCTGTCACAATTACAAAATAACTTTGAATTATATGCGTCTTAAACCCCTTTAAAACGGGGTTTATATAAATCTTCCTATCTTTGTGACAAATAAATACTTTTTAATGTACAAAATCATAAAGTGACATAAGCAGTCTCTTGTCACAATTACAGATTGATATTTTGAGAAATTGCATTACTTGTGACAACACCTTGCGATTTTATCCCAAAAAAAAGAAAGTGACAAAAGCAGTCTCTTGTCACAATTACAATAGATATACCCTCGTAACTCTTGTATAAAGGCACTTGTGAAGGTTTTGCAAATGTATTGGATTAATATCTTTTTATGGTTCACTTTACATAAAGTGACAGAAGCAACCTCTTGTCACAATTACAAATACAGCCCTATTTTAAATATGACTACTTTCATAGATTCATCGCACCTTGCCCAGAATCCCTACTTTATTCATGCTGAAAAAGAACAAAAAGTGTTCTAAACCAGAACCTTAATAAAGCATCCCCTGCAATAAAATACGGTGGATTTAGTTAATAAAGGGAATAACCATGACTCAAGAACCACAGGCCACCCAAAGAAAAGGGTTGTACGGGCTAAAGTTTTTCATCGCGTTCTTAGTTTTTACAATCCTGTTTATGGTGCTAAAAACCAAATACCATTTTGGAATAAATGAATTTACTGAATCGCTCCCAGACCTGATATTTGTTGTCGAAAAAGGGAACGAATTTGAGCGCGGAAACCTAGTTGAGTTTTCCTACAAAAACAAGACCGATACACCCATGAAAATGTATTTTGAAGATGGATCATTATTCATCAAGCAAGTCATCGGAATGCCAGGTGATGATGTTAATTTCAAAGACGGCGTTTTTTATATAAACGGCATCGAATTTGGAAGAGCAAAAGAACACGCGAAAGACGGAAAAAAACTTGAGAGAAATGTAACTAAAACTTTGGGCAAAGACGAGTATTTTGTATTCACCCCACACAAAGATTCTTTCGATAGTCGCTACGCTTATGTTGGTTACATAAACAAGAGCCAAGTGGTCGGCAAAGTGGTCACTTCGTTTTGGGAGAAATGATGATGAACATAAGATCAAAATTGGCGATTGGTTTATTGAGTTTTTCTACCTTAGCTATCGCAGATGAATATCCGGTTATTGGAAAAGTATATGAGATAAAAGAGCCGTCATTACTTGAAGCAATATACGAAAAACTTGAAGCGAAGAAAGCGTCTGGTGAGTTAGATAAATTGCAAAAAGAATTTACAGATCGGGCAGTCAATACGTTCAAAAATCCACCTGGTACAAATCTATCTATTGCGGATGCAAATAGAGAAAGAAAATTTGATCCAAGCATAGTTCTTCAAAGAAATCTTTATATGCCAGATGGCCGAATTTTATATCCGGCGGGAACAAAGGTTAATCCACTCCAGATTAGAAAATTCTCAAAGAGATTAATTTTCATTGATGGCCGCATCGAGGAGCAACGTCAATACGCGGTAAAACTTCACAAAGAATCGGGTTACTTGGACAAAATAATTCTAGTAAATGGTTCACCTTATGAGTTTATGAAGAAAAACAAAGTCAGAGCATTTTTTGACCAAACTATTGGGGGGAATGGACGAAGAAAAATAACACTTGCCGATCAGCTAGAAATCCAAAAAACACCTTCCGTTGTTTATCAAAAAAACCCGAATGATTTATACCTAACAATCGAAGAGGTCAACCTAAATGAAATTAAAAAATAGGATCTTTATTCTAGGTATTTCATTACTTGGATTAACCCATAATGCAACCGCTCAGACCCAACAATGTAATGGAAAGTTTGCCAATTTAATAACCGATTATTGTTGGTCTGCACATTTCCCAATCAGGATGGCGGGTGTAGAAGTCTTTAGCATGAATCAGGAAGATAACAATTCAACAAGTGGTACTGATTTAGTCTGCACTTGCGGTCAAGAAA
>Ga0051980_10000781_pt1 | contig 23798 bp, 33 predicted proteins | sample CryGey13umfilter_2_FD_55014 | JGI IMG/M metagenome (GOLD analysis project Ga0051980, IMG submission 55014) | Groundwater microbial communities from aquifer in Utah, USA - Crystal Geyser 4/9/14 3 um filter | ecosystem: Environmental > Aquatic > Deep subsurface > Groundwater | place: USA: Utah...
GTAGTCAATCCCAGCCTTTGGCGAGACAGGCCGGACTTTCGGTATGCTTGATTCCATTCTGAAATACTAACATTACCGTATTAAGCTGGATACCCCACTTCATTATTGTTAATCGTGATGGACGTGCGACACACTAGCCCCAGAAAATTTTGGAAATCAAGTACAAAAAATATGTTGAAGCCCACACAATCAGCATCCAAACAATAAATTTTTTTGTCCAAAAATTAACCAAATTTTTCAAACTGGCTAATTGATCTCCTGCCTTGTGCAAATTTTCTGTTCCTTTTGTTCTGGGCAGAAAATCAAACACACTTGGTTCTTTTTTTGCTGGAGAAGTCGCCATCTCCCATATTTTTTCGATCATCCTGTTATGCCAATCAATGAATTTTTTCATGTTAATCCCTTGTGTGCCCCATGGATATTCCACTCGTTTGCACCGTAGCGCCATCATTCGGTACAAAATCCCGCAAAGATGAAATTTTCTGATGGAGCTTTCTAGCCTGCTCTGGCCCGTTTGCCATCATTTCCAAGTTCTTATTCATGGACTCCAATAATTGAGTATGCGGGTCACTCGAACCACCTCCAATGGAAGCGCCTGAGGCATCACCCTGACCTCCACCTGAATTGCCGGCTGGAGAAGATGAAGCGCCAGAATCACCACCGGACGTTGCTTGACTGTTGTTGCTTGTAGCTCCTCCGGAAGATGCTGCACTGCTGGATGAGGGTGAGCTAGTACTTGGAGGCATTGAGGCGGCTTTTTCAGCTTGTGCCGACCGAACACTAGGAGGTAAATCATAATTGGCTCCTGGTGCTGGATTATTTGAAGTCGGCTTGTCCGCCTGAGCAGCTCGCACACCTGGTGGAATATCGTAGTTTGGAGTTGGCATAGTCTCAGCCTGAGCCTGATCCTGATCCGGAGTATCCGCACCAGGGACTGCGGCAGATCCACTTGCAGCAATATTCGACGCGACCTTTCCGCCTGCTGAATTGTTTATTGCATCACCAGCTTTACCAAGCATCCCTTTACCGCCTTCAGCCAAGCTCTTGCCAGCCTCCACTGCCTTAGCCCCAACCATACTGGCTGCACTTTTTATACCCGGCACCGGAGCTTTCATTGCTGACTCACCAAACCCCATGCCCGTACTTCTGTTTTGGTCAAACCCAGCCTTTAATGCTTTACCTGCACCACCGGCTTCCGCTGCCATACCGCTCGCAGCACCGCCCAGCGCACTTCCTGCTTTGCCACCCATAGAACCAGCAACCGCACCGGCGCCAGCTATACCTGCCCCCGCTGTAATTGCTGCTCCTGCAACACCACCCAAAGACATGTTAGGAGAACCAGACATCATGGCAGAAGCAATTCCAGGAATAGTAAATGCCATGTAAATAAATATAACGGATTCGCCAGCAAGTGCTATAGACTGGATTATGTAGGTTTTTATGATGCCATTTGCCGCAGCATCAACTGGTGCAAATGTCATTGTAAATAAAGACAAACCTGCTCCAATAACCATGTAACAAAGCATCAACTTTATGCCGGATCCGACCGCAAATTTAAGATATGAGCTGGACATATCAGATGTCCAACGGGAACCTCCAAAACCCAACAGTATGACCCCGCCGCCGATTGCTATATAAGTTTCTATTTGAGTTACCAATAGCGTTCCAGCAATTGCAGCATGGCCGAGAACTATAACAATAGCTGCAAACGCAACTCCAAATGAAACAGCGATTCGGTCTGTTAAATCCAAAGAACCCATCGCACCGTACATATCGCTAACAACTGACAATGATTTGCTGAATACAGCATCAGGTGATAGCGCTCCAGTTCCTGCTGCGTCTTGCCCTATCTTAGCTAATGATTCTATGATCGCCGGAATCCAATCACCAGCTGAAACTAGCAATGTGTAGAAAAATCCAATCGTCATAATTTTTCCAATGAATCCAGACATAAGCTCACCTATCTCTTTCCTGTCCTTCACCCAAACTATTGTTGTCCACGTGAAATCAAGCAACACTAACTTCCAAAAGATAGAGTTTGCATATTCATAAGTTGTATTTCCCCAATGCGGTACAAGCTTTGCGAAGTCAAAGTTAACTTTGTCGAGGACGCTTTCTGGTGTAACTGGCGTTAAGCCATAGCTAGGAGCTGTGAAAGATGATGCAGCAAGAGCCGGATCTGCCCCATACAAAACAAAAGAAATTACGATCAAGAAAAAAACTATGGACGTTTTCATTTCTATTTACCCTTGAACATTTCGGGATGATTTTTTTCATACTCTTTTGGATTCAGGTAATAAGCAGCCGGACAGTTTGGATGACATGGTGGATTCCACTTCATATCATCTTTAAATTTTTTGTCGTCGCTTGCTTTTTTATTGGACAAGGACTGATCATTATTTCCACATCCAGAAATTGCCAGGAAAATCACACAAACAGCCAAATATGTCTTTTTCATTTTGATGCCCCTTTTAAATAATATGCTGCGGTGCAATTTGGATAGCATGGTGGATTCCAGCTCATGTCATCCTTAAATTTTTTATCATCACCTGCTTTTTTGTCAGTTTCACCTGTTTGCTTTGCCAGGAATGAAGTTTGAGCCGCGTTTTGTACCGCCTGCATCTGTCTCATCTGTTGCAGCTCCTGGTATGTCCCCAGCGCGACTTCATTACCAGCATTTATCACCGCTACCTGGCTTTCAGCTGTATTCGCCGATTTAACCTTATCTTGCAATGTCTGACTTGTAGTCGCGTCGTTAGCAAAGTTGCTCACATGAAGGTTTGCAGTTCCCATCGAGGCTTTAAGCAAACCATTGAGATCTTTGCTCCATTTGCCATACTGTGTAAAAAAATCAGTCCCTGTTTTTGCATTAAAATCTGGGTAGAGTGAACTGAACCGGCCAGCCATCACCTGAGAATCGTAACCTATCCCCTGCGCCTGCTTAACCGTGCTGACCACATTGCCAAATAATTGCTTAGTTGAAGCAAAGTCTTGGATTGCACCACCGGCCATAACTTGCTTTTTCAAATTTGCTAACTGGTTCATCTGAGTCTGCAATTGAGACATGCTCTGGTTGGTCTGGTTATACAGTTCGCCGTAATTCAGATACTGCGTCGTTTCCATAGCTGCGTTCGCCCCACCTACCGATCCAGCGCGTGCGGATGGGGAGACGGCCATACCTATCAAAAATAAACATGTCGCAGGGAGAAGCGTGTAAACAAGCGTTTTTTGCCATTTCAGGCTCAGTTTTGAGACTAATTTTCCAATACGTTTTTCAAACATTTTAATTCCCTTCAAAAATTCAAATGAACAAAGATTGCTGTAGCACATTTTTCTTATGCAAGAATAAAGCTAACATATTGATTACTTGCTATAAACTAGCAAATGTGCAACCTTTAATTATTGGAAAATATGACGTATATTTTGAGGAATATGAACTGGTCTGCAATAATAAAACTGCTTGTTCTGTTCGGCTTCTGCCATGCGAATGGCCTGCTTATGCAGCTTGGAGGCCAGCCGGAGTAAATCTGAATTTTTTGTAAGTGAAGAAAGCGGGGTTGCTTTGCCGCTGAATTGATAGCCGTTATGGACTGTGCTGGTAGAATTGATCTTAGCCATGATTGATTTCCTTTATGTTCGATCAGTTGTGGTTAGGCGGTTTCAAGTGTTAGCGCACTTGATGCCGCCGCTTAAAATATTTTTTGAAACATGGACACGTAACACAGGTATGCACCTAATGATGTTATTACTGCGATTACTGAGATTACGATTGCGTTTGCCAGTGATTCACCTTCTGTATTCCCTTCAGTCATCAAATCAATCAAGATTTTTCGCAGTAGAAAAATATTCAACGCAATGGTGAATAACGCATATCCCCCCACTGGCGTGCTAATCAGACCGGCGATCAACGCATAAAAAATCCCAGGTTGATTAATCCAGTATGGTGCTGCCGTCGCCGAGTATGTTGCACCGAAGGTTATTCCTAGTGCGAATATCCCCATCGCAGTCACAAGCCCAGAAAGGATGAAGGCGGCTTTTCTGGCAATAGCGGCATTTCCGGCTACCTTCTGAGCAATCTTCCCAACTTCACCCGAAAGTGTTGTTATCGCTTCTGATGACGCCCTTTTTATTTCCCTATCGGCCACGGCAGGAATTGAAGACAATAAAGTTTTAACTGCCGCCTCAAATTTACTTTGAGATTCCTTTATCCCTTCAATTCTTGTAGTCAAGTCGCGGATGTCCTTGAGCGAGTCCTCGTATAGTATTTTTATTTTTTCTTCTGCCGTGAGTGCCATTTATTACTCCGAACCGAAGAGGTGTTTATATACAGCCTGTAAATTTGGCCAGACGGTTTTACGTGCCATTTTTTGACGAATTAGTTTTCCGACATAATCAGTTGCATCACCATTTTTCCTAGATGCTGCTTTTTCCTTGTAGTCGGTTTCATCTGCAATGATCTTTGAGATTAATTCTTTGTTCTCAATCATTTCGTTGAAAAGTACACTGTGGGCTATCGTCAAATTGAGGTCTGGAACCAAGCCACTTTCTTCCATTCCTGCAATTAACTGTGCGAATTCAACGGCGGTATCTTTTTTTGTACCTGTAAAAATCACCTTGATTTTGCTTTTATCAACACCATCGTCGATAAGCCTTTCAATGGTTTCGATGGCACAGCTTTGGCCTTTGCTGCTCGGTGTCGAGGGAACAATAACTGTTGTAATTGCATCACTTCCGTCAATCGCCAGCATCCCAGCCATAAATTCCTTGCACTCTTTGCTACCTCCAACATCCACGATCACATCACCTGCTGCGGACATGAGCGAGTGGTAGGTACTGTTAAACTCGTCACCAGAATGCTTCTCACAATTTTTTATGCCGAACTCAGAAGCAGTTTCGTTTGCTGAATCGACGCATAAAATGCGAGCTTTTGGCATATGCGGATGCAACATCTGGGTCACGATCATTGTTTTGCCTTCGCTTCCACCCAAGCTAAGTAGAACGACCTTCATTGCTGATTTTTGTATCATGTTGATTCTCCTGAATTAAGTTTTTGTTTACGTTTTTCTGCTCTTGCTTTTGCCTTCATTTCACTCCATCCAGCGTCCGTAATACCTGGTGGCCGGGTAAGCTCTTCATTCTTCAGGCCAACAGTGGCATCTGCTGACTTTGAGGGTTTCGATAACTTGTTTCTTTCCTCTAAAACAATTTTTTGCTGTGTTACATCCTCAACTTGATTCCTTGGACTGTTCGATTTCTTGACATTGCAGAGATTTTTAGATGATCTTTTGTAGCCATTTTCACGATCAATATCGCGCAGGTAGACCCTAAATAATTCAACAGAAATTTTTATGCCTCGCTCGCTCAGCCACGCAACCATATCTTTGGCAGACCATCCGCCATCAACCAGTTTTTTGTGTATGGCCGGATAAAGATTTCTCATCTCTCCTTTAATTGTTGTCCGGTTTATGTCATCCGCATCATTCAATTCGTTAATGTCGATGGCTACAAATTTTCTTCTCATGGTGGCTGGATATTCATTAAGTTATGATTCACTAATGACATACTAATAAGTATTAATTGACTGATCTATACATCGTATATATGATGACAAACATTAGGTTTTTTAATTAGATGTCCGAATATCTAAATCATGCTAAAAGCTAAAATAAATACTAAGAGTGCCGAAAATTTGGACTGTGAATTGGGCGGAAGTGGCTCAGCGGATCAAGCAGTACGGTCTATTCAGAAGCAAGAAGTTGATCCAGAGCATATGGTTGCGTTGTATGCCTTAGTGGACAGTGCGGAACATTTTCCACATGAAAAAGAGGATGCGCATTGGGCTCAGCTTCAAATTAATTTAGCAAATGAAAAAATCAGAGAATTGAATGAAGAGATTGCAAAACAAAAAGCTAATATCGGTAAATTCGATCACCTAATTCAGAATTACAAGCGCGTTACGAAAACTAAAAACGTAAACCCTGGCAGACCCGTTCGGTCATTGGATCGAGATCTGATCGCAAGGGAGCTTATGAAAAAATGGGTTGCTTCGCTAATGTGCGCCCTTGAAGCAAAAGGTTGCGGGTCTGAACGCGGACTAGGAAAAATGCTGAGTTCGGTGCATGAAAGGAATTGGAGGAGGTGGTTGAATGGTGAAGCCATTCCCCAATATGCAACGTTTGATAATTTACTCGATGAAGTAATAACCTATGGGAAATACGCCGGGGAACCGCTTTTCAAAGTACCAGTCACTCCAACTCACAACCAAATATTGACCTTTTTGCAATTCATTTAGCAGACTGCTGAAAATCCTTTTGCGTCTGACAGGCCGTTTCCCCATCAGTCGTACCGTCACGATTTATCTATAAGCCGCTAATAAGTGGCTTATTTTCCGCTCTCTTTACTCACAAATATTTCTTCATAAACTGCTAACTCAGGAGCAAGGGCTAATTCGCGCTTCGCTTGAATTCTCCTTGCGCCTGCGGCGGGCTTCTCGCTTCGCTCGCAATTTGAAATGAACAACCTTTATGGAGGTTTCATGGCTGAAATAAACGAAGATCGTAAGCGTCGGCGCGGGCCGATCCCGCTTGAAATAAATGAGCGCAGGAACCATTGCGTGTCTGTACGTCTGAACAAATATGAACTTGATTTTCTTGATACGCGGCGGTCGAACTTCGAACGTGGGGAGTGGCTGCGCATGGCTGCTATTGACCAACTTCCTCGCTCAATTCCGGCGGTTAACCGCGAAGCATGGACTGAGCTTGCACGGTTGGCTGCCAACTTAAATCAATTCCAAACTGCAATTAACCAAGGGCGAGCCAGTGGCTATCCGTCGAACTTTCTGGGAGAGGTGCTTTCACAGGTGAAGGCGCTGCGTCGCGATTTGCTCGGCACCGGAGGACCCGATGAAGGGAATGCAGAAAATTAGTCGGGGACGCGGGTTCAGAGGCGCACTGGATTATGCCTTTGAGCGGGACAGCAAAGATGTAGAACCGGGACGCTTCTTAGGCGGCAACATGGATGGTGCTATGCCATCTGAACTTGCCTCTGAATTTGCAATTGCGCGACAAGTCAGACCTGACATCAAGAAGTCCGTCTGGCACAACTCGCTGCGTCTTCCAGCTGGCGAAAAATTAAACGATGAGCAATGGGTAAAGGTTGCCGACGATTACATGCGTCGCATGGGTTTTACAGAACTGCACCAGCGCGCCTATATTCAGCACGATGATGTCAATGGGCAGCACATCCACATCATTGCCTCGCGGATTGGCCTTGATGGACAGTTGTATCTTGGCAAGAACGAAAACCTGATCAGCACCAAAATTATTCAGCAGATCGAACGCGACCACGGCCTGACGATCACCAAAGGTGTTGAGCTTGATCGCGAAGGAAAGGCTGTGTCACCTGACCTGGTGAAATTAAAGAAAGGCGAACAGGAGCTTGCTGATCGACTGGATAGAATGCCGCCCAAAGAGCGATTGCAAAAAATCATAGATAGGATTTTTGATGAGAATTTTCCAAAATCCGAGGACAAGCCTGATGCAGGCTGCGACCGCGAGCAGTCACAAATATACCGTGAGCGAGCGGCTGCTTTAGGGCTTCGTCTCGGTACGAGAGCAGTGATACCAGTGCCATTCTCAGTTTTGGATAGACCAGCAAGGCCGCTATGTCATGAAGCTGAAATTCTGTTTGCTCATGAGCATAACCGAGACAACCTGTTTCCGCCTAGCGATGAGATTCTTCACCTCGATGCATTCGAATCCCAGAGTGACTATGCGTTATGGCGCAACACGGATTCAAAACCCGGCGAGCTGACGGCCACACAATTTGCCGACGCATTGGCAGCGTATGGCATCCAGTACCGCGCCCATGTTGCCAGTACCGGGCGCATGAATGGATTTACTTTCGAATGCGATGGTGTGATGTTCTCCGGTAGCCAGCTTGGTAAAGCTTATGGATGGAATGGGTTGGTGAAGCGTGGTCTGGTCTATGATCCCGAGCGAGATCGTGACAACCTAGTGCTACACGTTGCCAAAACTCAGGAGCCGCAAGAGCAGCCAAAGCCATTGTTTGATACCTATCGTGCTTTCCTGGCAGAGCAACGGCCTTCGATAGAGGCGCAACGCTGCAGCGTTGCGTCTGAGAGAAAAGGAATGGTGCAACGCCACCAGGAGGCGCGCACGGCGCTGGCCGAAACGCAGCGTAAAAATCGGAAGGTTCTGTTCGAGAATCACCGGCGCGATCCGGCTGGGCTGAAGATTCAGAAGATGTTACTCGCCAAGCAGCAGGCCGATGAGAAAGCGGCTTTACAAGAAAACCTCGCAATAGAACGCAAATCGCTGGTTTCTCCGAAGCTGCCTGACTACGCCGAGTGGCTGGTCACGCAGGAGGCATCGCTTCGGCAGCAACAAGCCTTGGAAGCCGCTGTACAGCGCAAAACGGAACGCAAACGCAAGGATGAGAGCGAGGCCGACCAGGACAAAGCGCAACTTTCAGGGCAAGCGTCCGCACTTTCCTCTCTACAACCCGCGCCAGCGGATATTAGGAACTTTACTGCGGTTGTGGACAGTGCGCGCGGGGCCATCGAATACCGCAATGTCACCGGCCATCTTTCCTTTACAGATGTGGGCAGCAAAATCAATATCGCACGACAGCGCGAACACGATCCTGACGTGGTATTTGCCGCCTTGCAGCTTGCCGCGCAAAAATACGGAAAGATCAGCATCACCGGCGATGCTGATTTCCACAAGCTGTGCGTTGTACTGGCCGCGACGCATGGCTTTAAGTTTAATGACGACAATCTTAACAGTGCAGTCGAGACAGAACGTGACGGACGTATGGTTGCGGCTGCCAAGCCAGCCGATTTACTGCGCGGCAACTATATTGGTGCTGTCCATTCGATTGAACTAGATGCCGTATTCATCGAAGTTCGCAAGGGATATTTGTACAAACTGCCCATGGACAAAGCGTTCAATCAGGTACAGGCAGGGGAAAAAGCCCAAATTAAGTATAAAGATGGCAATCCGGACGTAAAAATATGGCCTCAGAAATCTAAAAATCTGTCTCAGACTCGCTAAAAAATTATTCGCATGAGGAATACGGAATGCAAAATTTATACAAGCCGCAGGTATATCCAAAAGATCTACATAGTCTGATAACTCAGACACGCACGGGCATAGAGCTGGCAAACCGCTGGATGCTGGGCTGGCCTGCGAAGGTGAAAACGTTGATCGAGGCGCAGGAATATCAAGTGGCGTTCGAGATGCAGTTGGAGCAGGAGATCGAGGCAGAAGCGAACTCGGCGCAGTACAGCCATCTGTCAATCTGGGAGAAAAGAGAAGTATTGGGGTTGAGCGCGTCGCCGCCATGATCTACTTCCTATATAGGAAGTAGCAATTCCCGAAAAATTTTAGGAGCTATAGATGCAAGTGTTTTTCGATACCGAATTCGCCAATACCCAGCCGGACAAGAATGGCCACCGATACTTAATTTCTATTGGTTGTGTCGCCACGGATGGGCGCGAGTTCTATGCTGAACTAACTGACACCTACGATGAGCATCTGTGTTCTATGTTTGTACTCGATACCGTTTTGCCGTTGCTGGAAGGCGGAGAATGCCGCATTGGCGTATCTGAACTTGCCGTGCGTCTCAAGGCGTGGATTGAAAGCCTAACCAGTAAAGAGGTGGTGTTGGTTAGCGATGCGCCAACCTACGACTGGCCGTTTATTCAGGAAATATTCGATCATAACGGCTGGCCTGAAAATCTGCGCAAAAAGAGTTCATTACTTTGCTTCGAGGAATACAAGCAACGACATCGGTATGGCGCGGCACTTGCTAATTTTTGGAAAGACAACGGCGCACGCCAGCATCATGCACTGGTTGATGCGAGAAGTATGTTGTTCGCATGGAAGTTCGCAATCAGAAGGGGAATGTGATGAAACACGAGGAAGGCGATTTAAAACAGCCGCAGCAGTTGGCCGCATTGGCTTCAGATCGACTGACGGTCTCAGAAATCGAGGGGCTGCGGCAAGCGCAGAACGAAGCGGTCGCATACTGTCAAACGATCTATCCGAATCTTCGCATTCTGCAACATTCTCCAATTGCTGGAGAAGATGCGGAGAAATCATGTTAATTTTCTTCGATACAGAATTCACCGAGCTTGGGATTGATCCTAAACTCATAAGTATCGGCCTGATTTCAGAATGCGGAACTCACACGTTCTACGCCGAACTGTCCGACACCTATCATGCATCTGATTGTTCAGCTTTCGTTCAGGAAGCAGTTTTGCCGCACCTGCATGGTACTGATGATACGCGCATGACGATGGACGAGCTAACCCTGCGACTTGGCAATTGGATCGAGGACTTTGAACAGCCGGTGAAGCTGGCGACCGACAGCCTCAGTTGGGACTGGCCGTGGATACAAGAGATTTTCAATGATGTTGCATTTTGGCCGAAAAACCTTGATGGTAAACCTGCGTCGCTTTGCCAAATCATCGGACCGATCACGCTTGAGGGCGAGGTTGAGCTTGTTTTTCGCGATCACGTCCCGCGTTTGCGCCGTCACCACGCACTTGATGATGCCAAGGCAAACCAGCTTGCATGGAAGGCTGCACAAAAATGAAGCTCTACATCATGAGTGATTTGCACCTTGAATTTTCGACGTTTGAGCCATTCAAAACGGATGCCGATGTTGTGGTGCTGGCTGGCGATATAGCGAAGAAATCGAATGGCATCATCTGGGCGCGTGAAGCGTTTCCAAACAAGGAAATAATTTATGTGCCAGGTAATCATGAATTTTACGGCACGCAGCGTCTGGATACGCTGGCTCTCATGCGCACTGCTGCCGATCAATGCGGGGTGCATTTGCTCGATGATGAAGATGTCGTAATAAACGGAGTACGTTTTCTTGGAAGCACGCTTTGGACAGACTTCGAATTGTTTGGCGAGGAGAAAAAAAGTACTGCTATGAGTGATGGGCAGAATTGCTTGAACGATTTTCGCTTGATTCACGAAGGAATTATGCTCTTCAGCCCCGCGCTTTCTATCGAACTACACGAGCGGTCGCTGGCATGGCTAAGAGAAAAACTGGATTCCCCATTTGACGGAAAGACCGTTGTGGTGACGCATCATCTGCCGTCGGCACGATCAGTCGTGGAAAAGTTTAAGAATAGTCCAATTTCTGCTTGTTTTGCATCTGAACTGGATTATCTGTTCGGTAAGATGGATCTGTGGGTGCATGGACACACACACGACAATTTGGACTATGAGGTAAACGGTACTCACGTAATTTGCAATCCGCGTGGATATGTGACCTATCGCTGCTCGGAAAACTTTGATTTTGATCCAAAATTGGTGCTTGAAATATGATCCTCTTCCTTGATTATGACGGCGTACTCCACCCGAATGAAGCTTTCATGACCAAAAGCGGTGTAGTGCTTCGCTGTGACGGCCATAACCTATTTGAACACGCGGAACTATTGGCCGATCTGTTGGAGCCGTATCCAAATGTGAAAATCATCCTCTCAACGAGCTGGGTCTGGACGCTTAGTTTCAAACGGGCAAAAGAACATTTGCCTGGTCGTCTGCAATCAAAAGTCACCGGCGCGACCTGGCACAGTCAAATCGACGAGCGGCCAATTTGGGATAGCCTCACAAGATATGAGCAAATTAATATCTGCGCAAATTCGCGAGGAATTAAAAATTGGGTTGCCATCGACGACAACGATACCGACTGGCCGGACAGCAAACGTCATCGTCTCATCCACACGAATGAGTGGGGTGGCTTAGGCGGCACTGCTGGCGCAATGGACGAACTGCGTGCAAAACTAGAAGGGCGCATGGCGGAATGAAAGCTAAACGTATCTTCTTTTGTGGCGACGTACATGGAAATTTTCCTTTCGTCATCCAGTCTGTGCGCGTGCATCGCCCGGCAGCGATTATCTTCCTTGGTGACTTGCAGGCACAGCGACCGCTCGAACAAGAATTGGACGCTATCCTATATTTGACGGAAATTTGGTTCATCCACGGTAATCACGATACTGACAGCCAAGCAGATTACGACAACCTTTTTCGGTCGGCTCTTGCTGACCGTAATCTACATGGCCGTGTTGCTGAAATTGCAGGTACACGTATAGCTGGCCTAGGCGGTGTTTTCCGTGGAGAGGTATGGCATCCGCCAGGCGAGATACAGCACGAATCGTTTGCCGCCCTTGAGCGTAGCGAAGCCAACCGCCCAGCAGTCAAGGCATACCGTACCGAACGTGCGCGCAAGCATCGCAGCACGATCTTCCCTGACGAATATTTTCAGCTTGTCGGCCAGCGTGCGGACATTCTGATCACTCACGAAGCTCCCAGCTGTCACCCGCATGGCTTTGAGGCAATAGACGAATTAGCACGCAACTTGCGTGTGCATACGACTTTCCACGGCCATCAACATGACCGGCTGGACTACCGTGATCAGCGAGAACGGTTGGGCTTCATGGCTTACGGCGTTGGTTTTTGCGGTATCACCGATCAGGATGGCAATATTATTTGTGTCGGCGATTTTGATGAGCAAAACGAACAGCGGTATCAACAGTATTGTCGGGAAGGGAAGGCTGTGTGATTTTATTTCTCGACTTCGACGGCGTGCTGCATCCTCACCTGCGACATGAGCCGGACTTTTGCCGCCTGCCGTTGCTATGGCAAATTTTGCGCGCCTGTCCGAATGCTAACGTGGTTTTTTCAACCTCATGGCGTGAGGTGTACCGACACGATGAGCTGGTGGAATTCGTCACCTACGGAGGCGGCGAGGATTTGGCGCATCGGATCGTCGGCGCTACACCGAACTTGGAGAGCGAAGGTCGTTATGGACGGCGCGATTTGGAAATCATGAGCTGGTGCAGCGCCAACAACTATGCAGGCCGATGGCTTGCCCTAGACGATATACCCGAAGTATTCAATGGCAATCCAAACCTCTATGTGGTCGATGGCAGTACCGGCCTTACCGAAGCGGACGTGGCTGCTATCATTCAGCGACTTTGCCATTAAAATTATTTGTAGAGGAGGGGAAAATGGTTTTGTTCTTGGATTTCGATGGGTGTCTGCATAATTCCAACGTTTTCATGAAGCCATGCAGCCCAGCCGATGTGCTTAACTTGAGTGCGGAAGAGCGCCGCTTCGTTACCAAGCATAACTACCTGGTAACTGGCGAAAATCTGTTTGAACATTGCGACCGGCTTGCCGTGGCGCTTAAGCCATTTCCAGAGGTGAAAATTGTTATTAGCTCGACATGGCGGCAGCATTTTTCAATTGATTCGCTAAAAGGTTTTTTGCCACCGGCGTTGTCAGAGCGTGTTATTGGCGTAACGCCAATATTTTTCTCAAGAGACGGTACTTATCAAAGAATGCGCGAGATTGGATCTTTTTTAGAAGAAAATGGTTATCCACAATGGATTGCTATAGACGACAACGAATACCCATTTAAGGCGCATCGCGATGGATTCTTTTTGCGCAATCTCATCCTGCTTGAGAGCAACACAGGTTTCACAGAATCCGCAGCAGCACTCTTGCAGCAACGATTAATGGAAATTCGTATTAGTCATCCGGTGACAAAATGAGAAATAACAACCAACAAAAATTATTTGATGCAGTGCCTATCAAGGACATAGAAGGGCGCGGTCAGCGCGTCTTGCTCAAGGATATTCCAGCTCCTTATAGGGAAGAATTCCTCGAATTTATGGTCGGTAGCACTTATGAAAAGTTAGATGGAGAGTCCGCATATTTTGTGTACGACTGGACTAATTTCATATTCTGGAAATTTCCATGATCCTCTTTCTCGACTTCGATGGCGTACTTCATCCAGAGATAACTGGCGCGCCGGATGATTTCGTTTGTCGTCAGCATCTTTGAAAAATTCTGCGCACCTGCCTCGATGTGAATGTTGTTTTTTCAACGTCATGGCGTGAAATGCATACCGTCCAGGAGCTGATCGATTTCAGTACACAGGGCGGTGGTGAAGATCTGGCGCATCGTTTTATTGGCACCACACCTTATGTTTTGCATGAGCCTAGCGCGTTCCGTGCATATCCATACTATCGACGTGAAAACGAGTGCCGTTTGTGGTTGTCCGGTAATGGGTATCGGCATTCATGGCTTGCGATTGACGATTATGCGCGTTATTTTTCGCCTGCCTGTACGTCGCTGTTTTTAGTTGACACAAAAACTGGACTCACAGAAGAAGCAGTGGCCGCAATTATTCAGAGAATTCAGTCAAACCTATTAGTCAACTAGTGACAGGAAGCCAAAATGAAAGCCCACCTTTTTTCATCCAAATGGGGCGGCGCTCTTGTAGCTCTTCCATTCTCTCAAATCAGCAAGTGCATAGCACGCGCAGCGAAGCGTAGGCCGTACCGTCACCGGAAAACTAAGTCGGCGGGTATTTATGGTCAAAAAATGCAAGTGAGCGCTGGAAACGCAATGTTTAGTGCTATTTGATCAATCTCCGGTAAAATTAAGAAAATTCATCCCTCAACTATTAGTTACTAACGTTTCTGGGTTCATTTTGCCACGGGAATTCCCTTGTAAGTCTTGATTCATATGGCCTCCAGCCTAAGCGTTCGTGCATCAAGTTGCAGGGCTTGCACAAAGAAGCGTTGCACATGCTGCTCAATGGCTTTCATAACCTCAGCCACCATGTCGCCAAGCAGTATTTTCATTTCATCCAGCGCGCCGCTAATCACGGCATGAAACACTTGCCACAATCGCGTGGCGTAATCGATGCTCGTTGCATTCGCAATTAACTGGTTGCGAGCCTCCGCAATCCCGTTGGCCTGTCCACTCGACTTGGCAATCACCAGCATGCAAAACCGCATCGCGGTCAGATGAATCGAGGCGACATAAGCGGCGTAGTGATTGCTTTGCTCCTGCAAAAAACCCAAGTATTGCTTGGCTTCCTTGAAATACACCTCAATCGCCCAGCGCATCGCGTATAGCTCCAGTAAACGTTGCGGCGCAAGGCGGATATCGGTGGTCAAAAACACCGCCCAATCATGTTTGCCGACCTGCGCTTTGTCCTGCGTGGCTGCGCCACGTACGAATAACAGATGCACCTTGAGCCAATTCTCAAGCTCGTCCGGCTTGCTCAAATTCAATTCAACATCCAGCGCCTTCGCCTGATACGGTTGCCCGGCAATTTTTTGCCACTGGCAGCGAATACAGGATTGATATAGTGCTTTTACATCCATTTCCCGGCAGGTATTTTTCCCCGCCTTGTATTCGCTCAACCGATACTTCATCGAGCCTTTCTTCATCCGCAAAATCGGCGTCAGCAACTGCTTTTCGGCCATCTGTATCATTGCCTTGGTGCCAAACCAGGCATCAGCCAGCAGATATTCTGCGTCAATCCCGGCTCGCTGCGCACGCCTGACCATCTCTCCCGCCATTTCCGGCTTGGTCTGTTGCTGCGCCACGCGATAGCGTTTGGCCGCCACACTGCGCGCATCACGAAACGGCTGATGCAGCACTTGCGCACGGCTCTCGCTGATAAACAACTCGCTATCAATCGGTACAAATCCGGCTGAGCTACTCAATCCGAGCGTTAAAACCTGCTGCCCCATCACGCACCGCCCCAAGGTATGATCAAAGTGGCTGGATATACCCGGCATCCTTTTGTCATGGCGGATTTCGATGGTGTCGTCCAGTACATAGGCACGGGGCTGACCGGCTGTTTTTATCGTTCGTGCCGCCTGTAGCGCCGTCTCCATGTGCAATCTGCGCCAATTCCAGTCTTCCTGATTCAGTGCGGCATACAACGCATCTTTGCGTGCCAGTGAGAACGTTTTTAAAGACTCCCGCGCAAACATGCCAATCGAATCAACTTTCAACCAGACCCAAATCATCAAAGCAAACACCAGTTCATGCGATGGCGTGCCTGAGCGCTTGTGAAAACCCAGCCGTTTAAGCCGTGCTTTCATGCCCATCTGTTTCCATAGATCGGCAAACAAATTATCAATAAGGCAACTGCCATCACGCAGCAGGTGCGCCGTTAAATCTGGAAGTCCGGGTACTTTTGCGCCATAATCCATTGCGGTCTCCTGAGTTGGTTTGCTTGCAAGGCAACCATTATTATACTCTTTGTGAGACCGCAATTATCAATAAAATCAAATAGTTAAGTGGTTATTTAATGCGTTTTTGAACCCCGAAACGTTAGTTAGTTATCCAGTGGCACAACGAAATCTACCTTTAAGTGAGATATGAAAAGCGAAGGTCGCTCTCGGCTGGCTTCAAGAAATTTTAGAGATCATGCCTGTTAATGCCGATGAATTTGAGAAGTTTTTGATGTACGACGATGGGCTGGCGGCACAGCAGCATTTGGCCGCTGGTCGTCCTATCTACTATGGCGATGAAAAATATCCTAGCGGGATTGTAAGGAAGTATCCCGATGGGCGATTGCAGCTTGTCTCGATTAACGAGCGCAACGAAATCGTTGTCATTAAAAATTTGCCGTCACCGGAAAACTAAGTCGGCAGGTATTTATGGTCAGAAAAATTAAAACGAGCGCTTGATACGCAATGTTTTAGTGCGGTTTGATCAAACTCCGGTAAAATTGCGACAATTCAGCCCTCAGCTATTAGTCATCCGGTGACGCAAGCAATAATCCTCAGTATGAATAGATCAGATCTCATTACGCGTTTGGCTGAGCTTCAGCCTCAATTGCTTGCCAAGGATGCAGAACTGGCCGTTAAAGTGATTTTGGATGCCATGTCTACCGCGCTTTCACGCGGTGGACGGATCGAGATTCGCGGATTTGGTAGCTTTGGCCTGAATTATCGGCCTCCTCGTCAGGGCAGGAATCCTAAATCCGGCGACAATGTGAAAGTGCCTGCAAAATATGTCCCGCACTTTAAGTCAGGCAAAGACTTGCGCGAGCGGGTTTCACGTTTGAAGTAAACGTTGAACCATTAATCAAGACTATCGTTATGCCAGACAATATGCACTTTTACTTCAACGGTTAAATCAACGCCATGGCGAAATACGATATGAATGATATCGAATCACGAGTCGACTTTGCATCGAAGCTTCTATCTTTTGCATTTAAGGTGGGAATGCTAATTGGGGGAGTCTGTCTTTTTTTATATTGCTATCAACTTCACTATTTTCCGGTTGGGCTGTCCGTTGGGGATGGCTTCCTATTGATCCTGTTAGCCACGAGCTTTGGCATCGTATATGGGCTGTTTGTCCTTAGCCTCACAGCACTTGGCTTATGGTCTACCCCAATATTGCGCCCCATCCAGAAGGTTATATTTTCCATTCGTCAGCGCTTTACGAAGCGCCAACTGGGCAATCCTCTCAAACTTGTTAGCCCAGACTTAAATGCCCTCATCTTTGGGGTTTTTGGCATCATCTTTATTAGTGCTATTTATCAGGTGGAGCCATCTTCTATCTGGTCATTACCGGTAACTTCGTTATTGCTTGCGATTATATTTGCCACATATCAGCAAACTTCGTCAAAGCTCGCCGAGGTGTTGAAGTCAGAATCAGCAAGAATTCAAACAATCACAACGGGTTCGCAGGAGTTACATGTTGATAAAGAACGGCTAAAGCTAGCACGCACTCTTTCGATAATATTGCTTTTCTTCGTCCCGTTGCTTGTCAGTGGCGCGTCTGGTGTATTGCTGGAAGGAGGAATGCGTTTCGCCAACATCAAGAAGGGGCCGTCCTACGTGATGCTTCGTATCCCGTACAGCGGATTTATCCCTTCGCAATTGCAGGCTAAACAATCTTTTGCTGTGCCAGGCTACACGACATTTGAAGGCATCGATGTAATGTTTTCTGGCATGGGGATAAAGTCAGTCATCGAGTTCAAGAATAACAACAAGGTTCAGCGAATTGAAATCCCTAATGAAAGCATTCTCATCGTTCCCCGTTAGTTCTTAACTATTAGTTATCCGGTGACACCGGTAAAAATGATAGATCAGAACTCATCACGCGATTTGCAGAGACCCTTACCAAGGATGCAGAACTGGCCGTTAAAGTGATTTTGGATGCCATGCCCACCACGCTGTCACGCGGCGGACGGATCGAGATTCACGGATTTGGTAGCTTTTGTCTGAATTATCGCCTCCCTTGTCAGTGCAGGAATCCTAAATCCGGCAACAATGTGAAAATTCCTGCAAAATATGTCCCGCACTTTAAAGCGGGGAATGAATTGCGCGAGCGGGTTTCTGGCAGTCAGGAATAAATAACCCTGACCATCGAGCATAACGACTGGTTTTTGCCGTGCAATAATGGAGGTCGAATAGCGGGTGTGTACTAATGGACTGTCTCTCGCTTTTTTGTTGTTACGCTGCCCGGAACCAAGCATTCATAAGGAAAGCCCCCTCATACCGCAAAATTGAAAATAGCACAATCAAAATTATTGCGTTAGCGAAGTGGTATGGAGGGTCAGAAACGCGAAGCAGCCCAGTTGGTGATAAAATGCCCCAAAATACGATTAGCTGAGCCGGAAACAAATATTTTTGACGCATAGTCAGTATGAACATAAGCTCAAGGAAAAATACACATGAACGCATTGACTGATGACTCTCTTGGCAGCTTCAAGAAATTTATTACTGAACTTGCTAATATCACTTATAACAGAGACGGAAAAGGACTACTTCTTTCTCAGGTTGGAGACATAATATCCAAGAAGCATCCAGAATTTCGGAACGTTTTGGGCAGCAGAAAACTGGTTGGGTTCATTGAGGAAGAACTAGCTGGGGTCGTCAAAATCCTCACTTCTCCAGAAAACCACATCGTGAAAGTAATTCTGCCAGCACAAGTTGAAATCAATGACAATGTGATGTCATTTCTTCCGCAGCGCGATGCCACAAGCATTTCGGTACGCTATCCACGATATAACCGCGCATTTTGGGCAGCCTTTTCACATCCCTTGGCCAAGGGCTATACCCGCCTAGTGGAGCTTGAGCCGGTGGTGCGCTACGAAGACATAGAGGTTGGGGCAGCTATATCCTCTCTCAAAAAAGTACTTCCACCTGAGCTGATCATTGATCAAGCTACTGAGCCTGACTTAGCCAAGCGTACTCAACGCATCAATGAGGTAATTAATGATTGGTTACAAACTAATAGCGTGACCCTAGATGTTGTGGAAGCCAAGGATGAGACGGAGTTGGCTTCTGCGAGGGTATCTGGATCGAACAAGGGAAGTTTGCTTGAAGTTCTGCTTGCAGCATTAGACGATGCGGATCTCAAGCGAATTCAAATGCCCTTGGATGTGGTGGCGAAACTCCAGCGCCGCTACTAGATTTATGCGGTTCGTCTTTGGGTACGCAGGTATTCCAGTCGGCGCGTACGATTACATTTATCGAATGCGAAAAACCCTTGCCGATAATAATGTCGAATTTGAGGGGGCTATACATGGAAAAGCAGGATCGCCCTTTGAGCCTAGGCATGCAAATCTGTTCTTGGCACGTTTCAAAGAGCACGCCATCAAGAATCGAGGCAATGACAAATGGAAAATTGGATTTGCGGTCATTTATGTTCGATCAGATCTTGAGAGTACGGCCAAGTTTGAGGAAGCATTTTTTCCATCCACGCTGGCTTTTCCAGTAGACTGGCACTTGACGGGACGCAGCCCCCAGGAAATTAACCAGTCTTATAAAGAATTATTTGACCTGCTGCTACAGGCAACTATCCGAGCTCGTATCGCAATTGAAGCGCTTCACAAAGAGGTTGTAGAACGAGCAAATCGGACACCACTATTGCTCCCCATACGAAATTTCCGCTCGAAACTTTTGCGTAGCTGGATGCGGGATCTACAAACTAAGTTGGCTTCTCAACGAGATGTTTCAACTGCGGATTTCACTCTAAAGGCGGCAGTGAAGCAATTTGAAGCTAGATACCCTTTGGTTCTTGTCGAGGGTCCAAAACGGTTGCAGCCGTGTTATTTGGACGACCACAATGTTGAATACCATACCCCCGGCAAAGCGTTACATGGATTGCCTCACGCCACCGATGGGCATCCAGTTAGTTGCATTCTCGGTGCTTATCGGCGTTTGGGAGCGCCGTTTAACACAGCCTTTCACTATGACTGTAGGAAAGGGAGGCGTGGAAATCTGAAAGGTCAATTCTTCACCTGTCATGAAGTTGAGGCTGTGCCGATGGAGGGCGATCCACACATAAATATCGCGCCAAACGACTTTATCCGTATCTAAGTTACAAATAACAACGGCCAACAATGCAGTATGCAATGTTGGCCGTCGTTATTCTTATATAAACTTGTTACTTTGTACTTCGGAGAATAATTATTCCCTCACATGTCTGATGGCGCGCCGGCCACGAGCGGGGGTCTCTAGAAACCTAGCCGCACGTCGAGCTCATCACGCCAAGTCGGAGAAGATAGTAACCTCATTCCCGACTAACTCGCTAGGCGCATCCCCGATTTCGCAAGGAAAGAAGGTAAGCGCACACGGAAGCATTTTGTACCTTTTTTATGTACACGGGCATTATACCATCTTTAATCTATCCATATCCAGTAGCACCTATTAGCATGTCTGGCCTCAAGTAGTAATGTCTGCTTTCCCCCGTAGGACTAAACCACTTCGTGGTGTGGGCGCTCCGATCCAACTCCTAAATACATTAGGTGCTGCTGCCCCTGAAATTTTGGCTCAACGAGTACGTCTTTTTCATCCGCCTCATAACGGTAGTCCTTGCTGGCAAATATCACTTGAGCATCACGATCAGCACAAAGTCGCTTCAATGCACGCATGAACTTTCGTAGGTCATCAGCCTTTATCTCCTGTTGATTTGGTGTATCAAAGATCAAGTATGCAAACTTTTCTCCTGTACGACTAATGTATGCTTCGAATAGTGCAGCATGAATCGCTAATACGACCCTGACCAAAGTGCTCCCTTTAAACGCTCGTATTACTTCATTACCAAACTGAAACTTCAGATCTTGGTCAATTAGGAGATTGTGATCAACATTTTCTGTTCCAAGAATGTCGAGCCACTTCAAAGTGAGTGTTCTGAGTTCAATACGCAGACCTGTCATATTTTGGTCAGCTTTTCGACCTCGCGTGGTAATGCTTTCGATCTTGTCACTCAACAAACTACGCTCAGTTTCAGCTTCATCAAGACGGTTCGTAACCGAACGTAACTGTTTGACGAGTGCTAACTCCTGCTCATGGGCTATGATAGATTCGGTGACTTCTCGAATAACATCAACCAGTCCAGAGAATCCGTCCTGCTTCAACGACTCTTCTCGCTTCACCTTCAGTCGCCCCATCTGAACTTGCATGCTGCCTCGTACTTCGCGAATGACTCTAATCCTATCCTCAGCCCCAGAGGATCCAGCCTCCAAATCCTTGGCCTGATCCTTGAGATACAATAAATTCTTCCCATAGCTCTCTGTGCTCTTTTTAAATAATCCACAGTCACTATTCATGCAAACGTTTTCCATAGACTCAAACAAGCGTCTGGCTCGTTCGTTCAATGAGAGAGTATTGACCTCGGTTTCAATTTCGTGCCGAATTCTCTGAAAACTGGAGACCCTCAGTTTCAGCTCTCCATCTTCACGATCTAGTGCAGTGATTGAATTTCCGAGCTCGTAAATTTCAGCATCAAAAGCGGCTGTAGCATCGCCTCTTGCCCCTTGCGATGAGCTTAGCTGATCGAGTTGCGCCCGCTTTTCCGCGATCCGATCCAAAATTTCCTGTTCGGAAAGGTTGGAGGTATGGTTTGCGTATAAACGCTGAACCACAGACCGGTGGCTTGCGATGATTTCGTCCAAGGCTTCCCGCTTCGCCTTTAGTGAAATCAGATCTTTCGCTGATTCGAATAGATGTTTTTGCGAGAATTTATACAGATATCGAACCATCTCCTGAAACTGTTCCTTGATAAAGGAGGCCGTTGGTTTATATATTTCCGAATAGCCATTGTCTTGATCAAGAAAAAACAGAGGAAGAACAGTAGACATGTAAGGAGATGTCTTTCTGTTCCCAGTATCCAGCAAATTGACGGGGTCAAGACCTATAAGGCCAAAAACAAACGCAGAAAACTCCCGCTCATCATTAAATTCTTGAATGCCGTCTGCAGATGAAACCTTGATCTTCGTATCTGTCTCGATCAATCTTTCGATCAAGTAGCGTTCATTTTTTGCTTCGATGGCAAGCGAGATACTCCTACACTTTGCCTTAACGTCATCTCGAAAAGTAATCGGATGACCAAGACAGAAGACAATCGCCTGAATTATTGGAGTCTTGCCACTACCGTTTTCACCCGTTATCTGAGTAACATGATCTCCAAGTGTAATCTCATCCGACTCCCAGCCAGAATCCCCACGCTTATTTATCTTCAACGACACTAGTTTCATAGTAATTCCAATTGACTGCGACGTTCTCCGCAAATATCCCGATATGACCGTTCTACCATCGTCAAGGTAAAGCTCAAATCATCATCTTCGTTTAATGCAGATTTAATGGCATTCCGACCATTTTCGGTTGCGGCAATAACGCCCTTGTCGGAGACAGCAACCAGACTGGCCGTCTCAAGAAATCCGAGCGCTGCGACAGTTCGGATTCTCAAATTCGCAGACCATCCTAATCGCTGGCTTGATCCTTTAAAGTTGGTAAACGTACGTTCGATACACTCACCAACCATTTGCCCAATCTCTGCTGTTCTGGGCTTCCTATGCAAACATGCCAGAGTCAGGACGACTGCAGCCAGCAGCGGAATATGGAACAAAGCTTCATTACTCAACAATGATGGGCCACGGTCTGAAACATCAAAAGAAATGAAAATCTTCGAGTGTTCGGCCTCCTGTTTGAATTTATCAAAATTCTTCATTTTTGATTTCTAGTTACCTCTGATAAGATTCCACTGAGGATCAATTCTTTACTCAACTCGTTCTGAAGTGTTTGATTGCTACTTAAAGGAAATGACTCGGCCTTTGAAAAGAGGCTGGTCAAGTCACCGCCAGACAAGACCCACTCCCTCCCTGATTTGTGAAGGCTCGCTATTAGCTGGTTAGCAACAAACTCGGGGATGATGTGGCGCTTATTCCTCAACCATTCATCCCACAAAACTTTCTGCCGACAAAGAAATTCAATCATTTCTTCGCTAGCCCCAGCATCTTTCAGTTTTCTGCTCAGGATAGAAGCGGTCTTCAAGGCCGTTTCATCCCCCCCTTTTACCAAGCTTTCGTACCCAGCACGTGAAATAGCAAGAATATCCAGAAGGTCGTATATCGTTACCCCAGCGGCATCAACTAGAGTTTTCTCATTTACCTCACCGATTTTTTTCAACGACTTCCTATGCACAAGAGCTAGGAGTTTCTCAGCAATCTCAACGAACTCTTGGTAACTGAGATCCACTTCGCTGTACCGATAGACAGCATCCTTTGCCAAGGCGAGAAAGTTGTCTCCGGATACATCAACAATGGGAGCTCCCGGTTCAAGCCTAAACTTGCTTAGGCAGGTGCGGATTTCGGAACCATTCAGTTCATTGCCTTCAGGGAATATTTCGCCGAACTTATCAAAGAAATGTTGCGCGAATTTGTGCTGGACTTCACCTTCCTGTAGCGCTTCAGCAATCTTGCATGCGTTGTCATGAAACTGGATATTGGTTTGCAAAACAACGGATCGGCATGACTTCCCAAAATTGATGGTATGGATGATGAGTTTTCCCGCAAAACTGTCTCCGATCATTTGAAGATCGGCAGTTCCGATATTATGTAGCAGCCGCCATTAGCTATATCTATCAATGCATTACGCCAAGTCTTTTGTGCTCGCGGCGGCACCCAAAATATAACATAGTGCAGCC
>Ga0051980_10000803_pt1 | contig 23628 bp, 19 predicted proteins | sample CryGey13umfilter_2_FD_55014 | JGI IMG/M metagenome (GOLD analysis project Ga0051980, IMG submission 55014) | Groundwater microbial communities from aquifer in Utah, USA - Crystal Geyser 4/9/14 3 um filter | ecosystem: Environmental > Aquatic > Deep subsurface > Groundwater | place: USA: Utah...
TTTTTTTTGAGCATGATGCTAATCTACAAATAATACTCGCTTATTCGCAATTCGTTGATTGGCATTTATTTGTAGATTTGCATCACACCTTATGGAGTACGAACTTCTCTTTTTCATCTCTGTTTCCAATGAAGACCGGGTGGACATAATCAAAAAAGAATTGATTGAAATTTTGGAAAGCCTTGGAGCGAAACTCTTGGGCGATTTTACTGATATTGGAAAAAGGAAATTGGCTTATCCCATCAAGCGCGACACGCACGCTTTTTACAGCTGGGCGCGTTTCACGCTCGACGATGAAAACCGGAACAATATCCCCGAAATTAATAAACGTATTTCATTAAATAATAAGATTACCCGTCATCTGATTGTCCGCGCCGACGAAATCGGAAAGCCGGCTTCCGTGGCCGCTCCGGAAACTGAAGTTGAAAAATTGGCCGCCGAAAAAATAAAGGCCGAAATCAAAAAACCACGGGCGAAAGCAAAGCCAGCCAAAAAGGAATCCAGAGCCGCTCTTTCTGAACTTGACGAAAAATTGAGCGAGATTTTAGAAGAAANCCCGGGTTAATTCAAAATGCAAAAATCAAAGTGCAAAATGACAGTGTAAAATGTCAAAATGAATCGAATTATAAAATCATTTTAACATTACAATAATTTTTACACTTTTAATTGTCATTTTTATTTTTGATTTTTAAATTTTAAATTAACTACCATGGCTCTCAACAAAGTCCTCCTCATCGGGAACTTGACACGCGATCCGGAATTGCGCTCCACTTCTTCCGGACAGTCGGTCGCTAACTTCGGCCTGGCAACGAACCGTGTCTGGAAAGATTCCAACACCAGCGAACGAAGGGAAGCGGCCGAATTCCACAACATCGTGATGTGGCGGAGACTGGCCGAAATCGCCGGGCAGTATCTGCGGAAGGGAAGCAAAATTTTCGTCGAAGGCCGGATCCAGACCCGAAGCTGGCAGGACCAAAGCGGAAATAAAAGATATATGACCGAAATAGTGGCGGAAAACATGCAGATGCTCGACCGAAAACCGCAGGGGGGCACGCCATTCCAGCCCGCTTCGCCCGATGCGAATCGAGGCGAGCCAGCCGTCCAACCGCCAGCCTCGCCGAGTCTAGGCAGACAAGCCACCGCCCAATCCGCTCCTCCCCAGCCTAAAGAAATTCCAACTATTCAAATTGACGAGAATCAGGACGAGGTGAAGATTGAAGACATACCATTCTAAATTAAAATGGATCAACGACCACAGCCAATTGTCAAAAAATCCTGCTACTTTTGCGCCAATAACATCAATGCTATTGACTACAAAGATACGCAGCTGATGCGGCGTTTTATGAATTCGCAAGCCAAAATTGTCCCGCCCCGCCGGAGCGGAAATTGCTCCAAGCATCAGAGAATGATTGCCAAAACGATCAAGCGGGCGAGAGCAATGGCGCTTTTGTCATATACGATTAAGTAATGCTTTCTCTCTCCGACATCAAAACCGGGAAAACGATAACCCTCGCCGGCGAACCTTACGCCGTCATTTTTCACCAGCATTCCAAAATCAGCCGGGCCGGAGCGGTTTTGCGAACGAAGCTCAAAAATTTGCGAACGGGAGCTATTCTCGAAAAAAATTTCCAGGGATCAGACAAAATCGAAGAAGCGGAAATTGGAAAGTCCAAAGCCCAGTATTTATACCGCGAAGGGAAAAATTATTTTTTTATGGATAACGTCAGTTTTGAACAATTTTCCCTTCCCAAGTCCGTTTTGGGAAATTTGACGAATTATTTAATCGATGGCACAGAAGTAATAATTCTGAATTATAATAACAACCCGATCAACATCGAACTCCCAATTAAAATGGAATTTCGGGTCGCGGAAGCTCCGCCGGCCATTCGCGGCAACACCGCCGACGGCGGAACGAAACAAGTGATGCTCGAAACGGGGATCAAAGTCTCAACGCCTCTTTTTATAAAAGAAGGCGACATCATCCGCATCAACACCGAAACGGGAGAGTATGCTGAACGAGCTAAGTAGGTAAAAAACAGCTTATATAAAACAAAAAGCGGCCGCTGTCAGCATGAAGCGCCGCTTTTTATAATTCTGCTAGTTTTACTATTCACTCTTTCACTTTCTCTTTTATCGCTTTTAAAATATCGCCGTAAACTTTTGGATTTTCTTTGAGGAATGCTTTCGCTTTTTCACGGCCGACGCCGAGTTTTGTTTCACCGAAGGAAAATGAATTTCCGGTTTTGGCAACGACTCCGTATTTCACGCCCGTGTCAACCAAATCCCCTTCTTTCGAAATTCCTTCGTTATACATAATGTCAAATTCCGCCGTCTGGAAGGGCGGGGCCACTTTGTTTTTCACCACTTTCGCCCGCACCCGGTTTCCGACAATCGCTTCTCCCTGCTTGATCTGAGCCGCACGGCGGACTTCGATGCGCACCGAGGAATAAAATTTCAAAGCCTGCCCGCCGGAAGTCGTTTCGGGATTTCCGAACATCACCCCGATTTTCATCCGGATCTGATTTATGAAAATAACCGTCACGTTTCCTTTCGCGACAATCGCCGTCAGTTTTCGAAGCGCTTGGGACATCAATCTTGCCTGCCGTCCGACATGATGATCGCCCATTTCGCCTTCGATTTCCGCCTGCGGAGTCAGAGCCGCAACGCTGTCAATCACAATCACGTCCACTGCGTTCGAGCGCACCAAAGCTTCCACGATATCAAGCGCCTGCTCGCCGTTGTCAGGCTGGGATATCAAAAGATCATCCATTTTGACGCCGATTTTTTTGGCGTAAGCCGGATCAAGCGCGTGTTCGGCGTCAATGAAAGCGGCCGTTCCCGTTTTTTGGGCGTTGGCGACAATATGAAGCGCGAGCGTCGTCTTACCCGATGCTTCCGGCCCGTAAATTTCAATGACGCGCCCGCGCGGAACTCCGCCGATTCCAAGCGCGATATCAAGCGAGGGAGAGCCGGTGAGAATGGCAGCGATGTCAACTTTTTTCACTTCCCCCAGCTTCATAATCGAACCCTCGCCGAAGCGGTCTTTTATCTCCTTCACAGTTTCTTCCAATATCGTTTCTTTATTCTCCTTATCTTTTGTCATAAAGTTTGGTCATTATTAATTTTCAATTATCAATTTACAATGAATTTTCAATGACTAAATTTTCAACGTTTGGAAATTGATAAATTGATCATTGATTGAAAATTGTGAATTGAAAATTGAAAATTTCTAATCGTTAGGCGTAAACACAATATCTCTCACTATCCCCGGCGTGTCGGCCAAAATCTTCTCCGCCTTGCCGTTCACCCGAATAAAAGCCTGATTGGCTTTTCCGCTGGTGAGGCAAAGTTCACTGCCAGCTTTGAATTCCTGAATCGCGCCAGGAAGCATCGTTCCGGAATAAACCAAGTTGCCGTCCGATTCAACCGAAAGCCAGGTCGGAAGAGAGTCGATTCTTACCGCGACTTTAACCCCGCTCTCTCTCTTTGAATTTTGCTCTCCGCTCACCTCGCCGCCGCTCCCGCTCTCGTTTTTCCCGCTCACGGCCATTTCCGGATTTTGATAATCCGATTTTACGTTGATAATTTGAGTAGCCGTTTTTCCAAAACGATTGACGGAGTTTATGGTTATCGTATTGAGTCCTCTCCGTAGAAAAATGTCTTCCTTGAACTCGCCGCTGTCGCTTACCACCACCGGCTGATCATTGATAGTCAGCTTTGCATCCTCATCGGTGAATCCGACAAGTGTTATTAAATTTCCTTCAACGCTGGCTTCGTTGCTTCCCGGTTGAGTGAGAACCAGCCGCGGGACCGCCGCGAAACGGCCAATTTCCTTGTAAAGATAGAAAAATCCTCCCAGCACAACAAGGGCGATAACTGCCGCCGTAATGATCTTGGGAGTGACGACAAAACGGGGAACATATTTTGCCTTCGGGGGAGCGGCCGGCTTCCCGCCTCCATTCAAATTCATTTTTATATCCCGCTCCCGCGCGTAAAGACTGATGAGTTTTTTTGATTCAACTCCCAGAAATTCCGCATAACTGCGCAAAAACCCCCTGACATAGACATCCGGGGGAAGTGATTCATACTTTCCCTCTTCAATCATTTCAAGATACTTCACCGGAATTCTTGTTTCCCGCGAAACTTCGTGAAGAGTAATCCTTCCGTCACTGCGAAACTTTTTGAGCTGCTCGCCGAGGGTATAGGAGCCGACTTTTTTTCGAATGAAACCGCGAAACATAATAAATGAAAACTCAAAACTCAAAACTCAAAACTACAACCGGAAACTAAAAGTTTAATAACGAATATCCAGCAAGATTGCATTTAGAAATTATTCTTAATTCCCAATTCTTAATTCTTAATTTTTCTTTATTATTTCTTTCTCACGCTCCGGAACGGTTTTTTGTCCGTTTTTTGGTCTATGAAGCGGCCGGTTTCGGTTTTTCTTTTTGTCCAGCGTTTGTTTCTGGGATTCCAAACCTGATCGCGCTTTCTCACTGAACCGGTCCGGGTGACATTTTATGACCTCTAACAAATAAACCATACCAAAAAACAAGGCTTTTATCAAGGCTGACTATGGATTGTCATTCTTTCCCGACCAGCCTATTTTTTCGGCTTTGTCCGAGCGTAGTGGATTATAAGAAGAATGTTGAGAATCGGCCAGAGAAAAACGGAAAAATATTTGAGCCAAAGTATATGATAAACACGAAACATCCCTGACCCGATATTAAGTAAAAAAGAAATATTTCCCAATATTGAAAATGTTACTACTGCTAAAAATTTTCTCCTAGCTGCAACCAACACAATTAAAGACACAACTAATGATACTGACAGCAAGAATAAAGTGATCTTTAGATCGACGCTGGAACTTCCCCAGAAAAGACTTTCCATTTTATTTTTTGACATCTTCCGCAAATTTTAATTTTGCGAGAGTTGCTTTAATTAATTCTTAGAAACTTCTTACATAATTCAGATCTTCGATGAGGAACTCCGCTGCTTTCGGGTCTATCCATTGTGGAGATTTGCAGTTAATTCGACGGATAATCCGATTGATATCTGCGTTGATTATTTTTTCAAGTGCTACGATAGCTGCTTGCTTCGGTTTTGGTTTCAGTTTTGAGTTTTGGATTTTTTCAAGAAGATTGAAAAGATTTTCGAGATGTCGGAGTTTGATCATAAGATACTTTCTGGCGATCTTCTTTTTTATAAGACCAAGATCGAAATAGTGGTTGATATTAGTCTTAATAGCATCGAGACTAGTCGTGATTTGAAATTTTACTTCCTTTTTATTTGAATTTCTTGCTTGATCCGTAGCAGATACTTTGAGAGTATAATTTCCTAAATGTTCAAATGAAAGATTAATATTTTTTTCCTGCCAATTGAGATTTTCTCCATCTTTTTCAACTTGCCAAGTATCGCTGGCAATCCCTGATTCAGAATCCTCCGCTTTGTAATCAATTGTCAGAACCTTATCATTAGTATAATCCTTTTCCTCCGGCGAGGAAATACTTATTGTCGGCGGTGTGGTATCTGGATTATACATCACCTGATCGCCGACCACTTCTACTTTGGCTTCTTGTATCTCGCCTGTTTGTGTCTCTCTTTCAATTGTCACTGAAGATTCTTTCGCGTTGTCCGGATCAGCCGGATTTTCTGAAATTTTAGTTGTTTCAATTTTATAGCTACCACCCTCACCATTTCCTTGGGTTAGAATCTTGTATTCTCCGTCTTCGGGGTTCGGAATAGTTATAAACTCGGTGTCCGTGTCAAAGCCGCTGTAGTATGCACCTTCGATCTCATTTAATTCTTCTCCCGTTTCAAAATCTTTTCCAAGCCTTTTCCCACTTGGGGAAATGATCTGAATGTCAACGGGAGAAAATACAAGACCGATCAAAATATCATCGATTTTCCATTCATTTATTTTTTCTTCCGGTCGTGCGCCAGTGAGAGTTTCAAGAATATCCTGTTGCGCGTTGGTGGGAAGAGTGTTGTGTTCGGATTCAAAATAAATTGTCTTGTCGGCAGGAATTTCAGTAGCTTCGGCAGAGTAGAGAGGGACAGTTTCGTCGCCGTCACCATATCTTAGNCCGTTGTCAACAAAGATTGGATTGTAAAAATCCTTAGGGATTCCGTGTTCCCAAAAATTGCTTATATTACTATCAACAACATTGTAACCAGAAATTGTGCTCTCCTCAACATTCATTTTCCCCACAATTTTTGTAAAATCAACATTTCTAAGCATCTGAATCTTCTCTTGTTTATTCAAATTTTCTAGAAAATCATTTTGAGGATAGTTAATTGGATAACTAGCTCTCAATGAATAATTATTATTTACATCGTACAGATAATTATAAATTGGAAGAAGCTCTTTTATTGATAAAATGGGTCTGTTTCGAATATAATCAAAAGAATCAGTAAAACCATTTTCTTGTGCTTCATGGTCAAATATGGTTCTTCCAACTATTTCATAAATATCATACATCCATCCGCCTCCCTCCCACTTAATATAATCCTTCGGTGCTCCCAAATGCGGCGTTCCGACGGTAATCAGCTGGTCAATATCATTTTGATAATAAGTTGATTCAATATATTCTCTCGCCAAAAGCCCGCCCATGGAGTGGGCAACTATATCCACTTTCGGTCGGTTGGTTTCGTTTTTTATCTTCTGAATCTTAGCTTTCAACTCAACGGCATTAACCTTGTTGCTGTCCCGCCATTCATAAGGAAAAGTGAAAAAGTTTCCCCCGTTTTCTTCATCTTCACCGTCTTCGTAACCGTTCGCCAAAAACGCGCTCCGTAGATCGTCGTAAGTGTGAAAAATGGGATCTATTTGCCATTTTCCATTCTTTTCCCAAGAGCCCATTATGCCGGGAATGATAATCACCGGGTCGGGAGTTTGAAGAGGATCTTCCTTAATCCACGGATCAAAAAGCACTTTGCCGAAAACTTTGTTTCCTTTTCCATTCGGATTATCGGGACCATTCGGGCCGCTTTTGTCGCCCCACCAGTTGTATCTCGCGTCCAGCGCNCCCAAACTTGGATTCGCGTTGTTTGAACCGATAGCTCCAAATTCATTGTCGAATATGGAATTGTTGCTTATTTTCGTAACTTTTGAAGAAGCGTTCACTCCTATGCCGAATTGATTGTTTGCGATGAGATTGTTTTCAATCACCGGTTCGGCGTTATTGACGANAATTCCATAGCCGTTGTTTTTCATTTCGCAGTTTTTTACGGTGCGGTTCTTGTAGTGATTGTTGGATGAATAGATGGATATTCCAAAAGCGGAATACATTATCTTNGCATGCTCAATTTTAAGGGCATAATCTTGATAGGGGTTGAAGTTCAGTCCAATCCAATCCCCCACGCGGGGCTTATAGTAGCCGTGGTCATCATCATTGTCGCCCATATACGAGTCGTCACGGATTGAAGTAAAAACAACGGGTTCTTCCCGCGTTCCTTTGACATAAAAATCATTTTGAAGAGTCAGATCGGCAGGATTGCCGCTGCTGAATTTCACAACCGTCCCGGGTTCAATAGTGAGCGGAGCTCTCACAACAACATGATTTTGCACGAGATAGGGACTGTCTTCTTTCGTCCAGGTGCTCGGAGTATCGACGAAATAGGAGATTTTTGTCGGACCGGAGGCTAGAGAAGCATAACTAAAAAAGACAAAAAGACAAAAAAGTGAAAAAAATAAATAAACGATTGCCCTCCTCATCTTGTTTATTTTTTAGATCTGATTAATTTTGGGTCTTATCAATCTTCTGGAAGAAAATTGATAACAAATTAGCTGTAAGAAATAGTCGCGTTGTTTACAGTTCTTTCTGATTAGTTCCTGTTTTCTGTGAACCCTGCTCTTGAATTCCGTCTTTTTGTACCACATATCCAGCAAAGTTCTGATTACTCTTTCTGCCTTGCCGTTAGTCCTCGGAATTCTTACACTATACTATACTCCCAAAAATCACATTTGCCAACGCTCCCGTGTTTTTTGGTCTTTGGGCTCGTCTTCATAGCCGACTTCGCTTTGCCCGATATCCCGCCTGCCGCTCTCGATCAAAACTTCTCTCGGTTTGGAACCGTCGGCCGGGCCAATGACGCCGTTCGCCTCGAGAATATCCAGAAGCCGCGCCGCCCGGGCATATCCCACCCGGAGCCTTCTCTGAAGAAGCGAGGCCGAAGCTTTTCCCGCTCTCATGATTGTTTCTTCGGCTTCTTCGTACAATTCGTCCTCTCCCTCGCCTCCGCCGCCGAAAAAAGCCAACCCTTTCGCGCCAAAACTCAATTTTTGCGGCGCGGTAACCCCTTCATCGTATTCAACCTCTTCTTTGAGCTGGGACCTGATTGATTTCACAACCCTTCTTACTTCCGATTCGGAAACAAATACTCCCTGAATTCTTTTTGGTTTGGGCGAGCGGGCGGAGAGATAAAGCATATCTCCGTTTCCCAAAAGCTTTTCCGATCCCGCCATATCAAGAATGGTTCGCGAATCTATTTGGGTGGCCACCTGAAAAGCAATCCTCGTCGTGATATTGGCTTTGATAAGTCCGGTGAGAACTTCCACTGACGGGCGCTGGGTGGAAACGATAAGATGAATCCCCACCGCCCGCGCCATCTGGGCAATTCGGACAATGGCCGCCTCCACTTCTTTGGCATGGCTCGCCATAATGTCTGCGAGTTCGTCAATAATGATAACGATGAACGGCAGGCGCTTTTCTTCTTTATCGGTAATTTCACCTGTTTCCTCGTCCACGATTTCCTTCTTCCGGCCTCCTTTTATTTTTTCGTTATAGGAAAATATATTTCTTGATCCCGAATCCTGAAGCATTTTGTAACGTTCCTCCATTTGTCCAATCACCCACTTGAGCGCGTTGGCCACTTTGCCGTTATCAACTACCGTTGGTGTCAAGAGATGCGGAATGCCGTTGAAAGCGGTGAGCTCGACGCGCTTGGGATCGATGAGAATAAATTTCAGATCATCCGGGGAGTTTTGATAAAGAAGCGAGGTTATAATTGTGTTGATGCAAATGCTCTTCCCTGTTCCGGTCGCGCCGGCAATCATAAGGTGAGGCATCGTGGAGACGTCGCTGAGAATATAATTTCCCGCCACGTCCTGGCCCAAAGCGACAGTCAGATTCGATTTTCTTTCAGAAAAATCAGTACTTTCTAAAATATCCCGAAGCCTCACCAGAGTCGGAACTTTGTTGGGCACTTCAATCCCGATGAGCGATTTTTGCGGAATGGGAGCCTCGATTCGGATCGGGTGCTGGGCGAGCGCCAAAGACAAATCATTGTTGAGAGTGGTGATTTTCGAGAGTTTGACTCCGGCTGCCGGCTTGAAACAATATTGCGTCACTGACGGACCAACGCTGATTTCCCCGATCTCAACATCAATTCCGAAATTCTTGAGGGTTTTTTGAATTATTTTGGCATTGGCTTCAATATCGCCGGCTTTGGCCGTGCCGGTTGTCCGCTCCAGAAGATTAAGGGGAGGCAATTTCCATCCGGCGATCATTCTTTGCCTTTCCGAAACTGGCATTCCTTTTTCGGGAACGATTTTTTCCGGTCTTCTTTTCAGCATTTCGCTGATTCTTGCCGCCGCTGACGGCTTTTCCTCTATGGTAATCTTTGGTTCCTCTCTCCCCTCCTCGCCTCTTTCATCTTCCGCTTCATCTTCTTTTTCCTTTATCCATTCAACCGGCTTAACAAGCGCCCGAAACGGAACGTTGAGCGCCAGAAGGAGGGACGCAAGAGCAATCGCAAGAAGCACCACCAAGCCGGCCCAAAACCCGAAAAGGTGCAGAACCGGGTAAGCCGCCGCCGTTCCCAAAAATCCGCCTCCCTGCCCGCTTTTGGCAATTTCAAGCATTTTTAAAAGCGGGTGGAAAATATGAATGATTCCAAGAACACTCGCGAAGAACAAAATGAACCCAGCCGTCACGAAAACATAATACGATTCCGTGCCGCGGCGGAAATACATAAAGCCGACAATCGCCAGAAGAAGCGGAAGTAAAAATCTTCCCGCGCCAAAAGCAAGGGCGAGAATTTTATTGAGATATGTTCCAAACGCGCCCGCTCCGCCGAACAAACTAAACACGCTCAAAATCGCCAGCGCGATCAAAAGCACCGCGATGATAGAGCGTTTTGTGTCCATGCTGATTTTCGACCTTCTCCTTCGCCCGTTCCCGTTCCAGTTTTCTTTATCTTTTTTCTTTTTTCTTCGGCCCATTTGGTTTTCGAAGCTGATTACTTGCTTATTTTAGCACACTATTCAGGAAATTTCCAGCGAACGCCAATCTCAATACAAACTTGAATATTTCTCTTTGACGAAAGGCAAAAATGGGCGTATTATATGGGAAGGATTTAAGCTTTACTAAATTAAAATCTAAGTTTTCGAGATCATGAAAAATCGTACCCTATTTTTCGGCGATAATTTGGAAATCTTGCGCAAGAAAATTCCGAGCGAGAGTTTCGATTTGATATACCTCGATCCGCCTTTTAATTCCAGCCGCGATTATAACGTGCTTTTTAAAGAAGGCTTGCAGGACAGCCCGGCACAGGTTCACGCTTTCGAAGATTCATGGCATTGGTCGCGTGAATCAAAACATACTTTCGACCATCTGGTCACAAAAACAAACGACAATATCGCCAAGCTGATGCTGGCGCTTGAAAAAATACTGGGGCACAACGACGTGCTGGCATATCTCGTTATGATGACGGTCAGGCTGATTGAATTGCATCGCGTTTTGAAAAAAACGGGAAGCCTTTATCTTCATTGCGACCCAACAGCCAGTCATTATTTAAAAATAGTTTTGGATGTTGTCTTTGGAAAGAAAAACTTCAGGAATGAAATCATATGGCATTATAGAAGATGGACAGCAAAAGCAAAAAAATTTCAAAGGCTGCACGACATAATATTTTTTTATTCAAAGAGCGATAACTACATATGGAATCAGCCTTATATTCCATATACAGAGGGCTCTCTTAAAAGAAAAGAACATACACTGCATAGATTTAAAGGAGAAGAAAAGTATCTTGTAAAGAAAACTAAAGAAGAGGGTGTTCCAGAGAATGATGTTTGGCAAATACCATTTATTCCTCCTTCAGCAAAGGAACGGCTTGGATATCCCACTCAGAAACCGGAAGCACTTTTAGAAAAAATAATAAAAGCCTCATCGAACGAGGGAGATTGGATACTGGATCCTTTCTGCGGATGCGGCACAACCGTTGCAGTAGCGGAAAAGCTAAAAAGAAAATGGGTCGGAGTAGATATTACAAGTTTGGCCATTAACCTGATAAAATATCGTCTAAGAAACCGGCTTGGGATAGGAAAAAAACAGATTTATACCGACGGTTTGCCAACAGATTTATCCGGCGCGAAAGAATTATTCAAAAAGGATCCGTTTGAATTTGAATACTGGGCGCTTGATTTGGTTAATGCCATTCCCTCTCAAAGTAAAAGCAGGGATAAAATGCGGGGAGCCGATAAGGGCATTGACGGAGTAATATATTTTCACAAAAATATGGCAAACGGCAATGGAAATGGAAATAGGAACGGAAAAGGAAAATGGGAGTACGGAAAAGCCATTGTTCAAGTAAAAGGAGGAAGCGTGCAAAGAAGCCAGATAGCGACACTCAAAGGAGATGTGGAAAGAGAAAAGGCTGAAGCCGGAATATTCATTACTCTCGAAGAGCCAACAAAGCCTATGACGAGCGAAGCAGTTAACGCGGGAAGTTTTTCCACTCCGCTCACCGGCAAAATTGAATTTCCCAGAATTCAAATTATAACGGTCAAAGAATTACTACGGGGAAAAATCCCCAATCTCCCGCAAGGTCTGGTGGAAAATTATTATAAGGAAGCAGAAGCAATTGATATTGAAGAAAATCAAACAAACAAGATTGACCTCAAATTTTAGTAACTTCACTAAGGCTGAACCTTGACGGAAAATTTTTAAGCCTGAAAAAGCGACGAGAATTTATATTATGTGCTGGAAAAGATATGAACTTGCTACAACTAGTTGTAGCAAGTTTTCAAAAGAAAAATTCCCTCTAGGGAATTTTTCTTTAAGCCGAATTCATCTGAATTAAGAATAATATCGGGAGCTAAATATACTTTTCCATAATCTTCCCNTAATTTTTGCAGAAGCCGGAAACGAAATTTTGGTCGGGAAAAAAGTTTTTGAGGTCATAAGAAAGTTTTTGCGGCGTCACTTTCGCCTTGATTCTTTTTTTGAGTTCTTTTTTAAGTTGCCCTTCTCCGGAAATGCCGGTTAGTTTTTTGAGATTTTTCCAGTCCGGCAAAACACCGTTTTGAAAATACCAGAAAAGATCATAGAAATCGCAGCCTTTGATGTCGATTTCATTTTCTTTTCCCTCAAACCACTCTCTTGAAAAAATGGCGTAAAGTTTTCCGGTCATAAGATATGAAAGAGTATAATTTATCGCCACGAAATTGAAACCGTATTTCGAAAGAGGCGTGATCTCTGTTCCGGGATTTTTGAAAGGTGACAGACTGGTTTCGATTTTTACGAAAAGCAAGTCGCTCTCGTTTTCTTTGGTGAGGCCCAATTCTTTGAGAACGGGAAATTTCAAATATAGTCTCTGTTTTCCCTGCTGGCACGTTTCTATTTTCAAAAGATATTTTTTCTCAAAATAATCTTTTGCCTCTTGACCCAGTTTCGCAAGATCAAACTTCTTGAAATCCTTCTCGGAGAGATCAAAATCCAAATCTTCCGAAAGCCTTGGCGCTCCAAAACAAATCCGTAGGCATGATCCGCCGGTGAAAATGAAATTTTTGTACTGGGGATCGCCATACAAAAATTCCAAGACCGGATACTGCAGATATTCTTTCAGAAAATTGCGAATGACAAAATCGGGGACGCCAGCCGCTCTTTTCTCGAGCACTATCTTTCTAAGAAATTCTTTTAGCATAATATCGGCTTTTTATAATTTTAAATATATCCCTAACCCGCTTGTTTTTTGTGAATTTCAAATACGATTCCGCCCGCTCAAATTCTTTCCGGCTGATATTTTCCCAATTAATACGAAGGTCTTCCACTGCTTTCGCGGTAATCGGCTTTTGCTTCAGGAAGCGTATATACAAAAAATCAAAAAGGGCTTTCGCTTTAGAAGCTTCAAGGACGGGAAAGCCGTTTTTTTCTTTCGCCTCATATCCGCAAAAGAGCTCTGGCGCCAAAGTATAATATCTGAATGATCCGAGAGCGTTGGAAAACTCCCGGCTTGTTTTCGCCGTCGCGGAGGTAAGCGCCGAAACCGGCTCGCTCAAAATGCNGTATTTCGAAAGCACGTACTCAAAGGAAAGATAAGACGGCTCCAGCATTTTGCCGGCAATATATTCCAGATAGGCATCTTTTTGGCTTTCCTTTTCCCAGCGTTCTTTTAGCACATATAAACCTTTTTTCAGCTGGATAATTTTTCCGCTTTTCATCCAATATCTGATGCCGGCGCTAGCCGTTTCCTCCTTTTTCTCAAAAGCACGAAGATTTTCCTTTGTGAAAATCAAAAAAGGCAAAAATTTTTCCTTAATTCTAGAAAACTGCATTTATAGTTGTTTGGCGCTCTTCAAAGTTCGGCTTTAAAAGCGAAAGAATAAATTCTTTCGCTTTTAAAGCCGAACTTTTTAACCTTTTTATCCCCGAAATCCCGTTCCGGCCGGAATCAGTTTTCCGATGATAACATTTTCCTTGAGGCCGCGCAGTTTGTCCTCTTTTCCGGTCACGGCGGCGTTTATGAGAACCTTGGNAGTTTCCTGAAAGGAAGCCGCGGACAAAAAGCTTTCCGTGGAAAGAGCCACTTTGGATATGCCAAGCAAGAGTCTTTCGGCAACTGCGACGCTCTTTTTCTGTTTTTTGGCCTCTTCATTGGCTTCCAAAAACTGAACTTCTTCAACAATATCCCCCGGCAGAAGATCGGTATCGCCCGGATCAAGAATCCGGACCCGGGAAAGCATCTGGCGAATGATAATCTCGATATGCTTGTCATTAATTCCTTCTCCTTGAGCCGAATAAATTTCCTGAACCTCTTTAATAATATANCGGTGAATAGCATCACGCCCCTCGATCTTGAAAAGTTTTTTGAGATCAATGTGACCTTCACTCAAGATTTGCCCCCGCGCAGTCAGCTCTCCTTCTTTCACATTGAGATTCATTACTCCCGGAACTATATATTCTCTGATCTCTTTCTTTTTCTTTGGTCCTTCCTGCTCAATTCTCACTATCTTTTCTTTCTCGGTTTCTTTTATCTCCACAACTTTTCCGTCAATCTCAGAAACAGCCGCCTCTCCTTTTGGCAGACGGGCTTCGAAAATTTCATCAACCCGGGGAAGACCTTGGGTGATATCAGTTCCGGCCACGCCGCCAATGTGGAAAGTTCTCATCGTGAGCTGGGTTCCCGGTTCGCCAATGGCCTGGGCGGCAACAATGCCAACCGCCTGGCCGATTTGCACCAGTTCGTTTCTCCCCAAATCAAGCCCGTAACATGTCTGGCANATTCCGCGTCTGGCCTTACAGGTTACCACCGACCGGATCTTTACCTTGTCAATGCCTTTTTTCTCGATTTCCAGAGCCTTGTCTTTGGATACCATTTCTCCTTTTTTAGCAACAACTCTGCCGGTTGCAGAATCCTTCACATCCTCAACCAAAACCCGGCCTCGCAGGCGCGAAGCAAAACTTATGCTGACCACATCAGAATCTTCCCGATAGAGATAAGTTCCCTCTTTATCTTTGCAGTCCTGCTTCCGAACAACCACATCTTGAGCGACATCCACGAGGCGTCTGGTGAGATAACCGGCGGTTGCCGTGCGAAGGGCGGTGTCGGCCATACCTTTTCTGGCACCGTGGGTGGAAATAAAATATTCCAGCACATTGAAGCCTTCCTTGAATGAGGACTTCACCGGAAGCTCAATAGTCTCTCCCGTTGGCCCCGCCACCAATCCTTTCATTCCCGTCATCTGAACAATTACCGCTTCCGTCCCGCGGGCCTTTGAATAGACCATCGAATAAACCGGTCCTTCCTTGTCCAAAGATTCGCGAACGGCGTACGTTATTTTGTTTTTGGCTTCGTTCCAAATTTCAATAACCCGGTTTTTTCTTTCCTGAATAGTAAGAAGNCCCATTTCAAATTGCTTGTCAATCATTTCGACTCTTTTTTCTGCTTCCCGGAGTATCCCTTCTTTTTTAGCAGGCACAATCAAATCATTCATTCCCCAGCTCATTCCTGAACGAGTTACAATCGCGAACGACAAATTTTTGAGATCATCAACGAATCTGGCTGTTCTTTCCGGACCAACTGTTTCCAAACATCGGCCCACAATCTCGCGAAGTTTTCCTTTATCCATTTCCTGATTGACGAATCCCAATTCCTCTGGAATTATCTGATTGAAAAGAACTCTTCCCGGAGAAGTTTCAACAATTTCATCATCTACTTTCACCTTTACCTTCGCTCGCAGATCTGCTTTCTCAAAATGATAAGCCATTATTGCTTCCTCCCCTCCGGAAAAAATCTTCCCTTCCCCTTTGAGCTCCTTGAGAATATGAGTCATATAATAACAGCCCAAAACCATATCCTGGGAGGGAATGGTGATCGGCTCTCCGCTAGCGGGCTTCAGGAGATTCTGCGAAGAAAGCATTATGTCGCTGGCTTCACGCCTTGCTTCAGCCGTGAGAGGAACATGAACGGCCATTTGATCTCCATCGAAGTCGGCGTTGAAGGCGGCGCAGACCATTGGATGAATTTGAATCGCTTTTCCCTCGATAAGAACCGGCTGAAAAGCCTGAATGCTCAATCGGTGAAGAGTCGGGGCGCGATTGAGAAGCACGTAATGATGTTCGATTATTTCGTCAAGCATTTTATAGGCTTCCTCGGTTTCAAATTCAACCATTTTGCCGGCGCTCCGGACATTGTGCGCGTGTTCTCCCTCAATTAGCTTGTTAATAATAAAAGGTTTGAAAAGCTCGAGCGCCATTTTCTTGGGAAGACCGCACTGGCGCAATCTTAGCTGGGAACCGACTACGATTACGCTTCGTCCGGAATAATCAACCCGCTTGCCAAGAAGATTCTGCCGAAAACGCCCCTTTTTTCCCTTGAGCATATCCGCCAAAGACCGCAAAGCTCTTCTCTGACCGGTTGATGCGGCAACTGACGTCTGGCCGCGGCGAGCGCTATTATCAAACAAAGCATCTACCGCCTCTTGAAGCATTCTTTTTTCATTTCGCGCAATCACTTCCGGCGCTCCAATTTCGATTAGTTTTTTGAGACGATTGTTGCGGTTGATAATTCGCCGGTAGAGATCATTGAGATCCGAGGTGGCAAACCGTCCTCCGTCAAGCTGAACCATCGGACGAAGATCCGGAGGAATAACCGGTATAGCCGTCGGAAACATCCACTCCGGACGTATTCCCGACTGCCTCATACCCTGAAACAGCTTTAGTCTTTTGAGAAGACGCCTTTTGTCGGAACTTTTGTCGTCCTGAAGGTGTTTTTTAATTCGACCTATCTCCTCATCGAAATCCATTTCCTCGAGGAGTTTCCGGACAGCTTCTGCTCCAATGCCGGCCCGAAAGACATGGGCGTATTTCATGGAAAGATTGAAATATTCAACCTCGGAGAGAATTTGAAATTTTTTGAGACTTTTGAGTTCCTCCCGGCTGACCTGATAGACATCTTTCAAATCCGAAATGGACTCTTCCCCTTCTCCGCTCTTGGCTTTTTTCTGTTTGCTCTTAAGCTCGGAATCAAGCCTCTGCAGCGCTTCCCGACGGGCTTCCTCATTTACTTCCATTACAACGTAACTCGCAAAGTAAACCACCTTTTCAAGATCCTGGGTGGACATACCGAGAGCCAGACCAATTTTTGAAGGCACGCCGCGCAAAAACCAGATATGGGAGACAGGAACGGCAAGTTTGATATGCCCCATTCTTTCCCGGCGGACTATNGAGCGGGTTATTTCCACGCCGCATTTATCGCAAATTATTCCCTTGTAGCGGATTTTTTTGTATTTCCCGCAATAACATTCCCAGTCTTTGGCCGGACCGAATATTTTCTCGCAAAAAAGACCGTCGCGCTCATAGCGCTGGGTGCGATAGTTGATAGTCTCCGGCTTTGTTACTTCCCCATGCGACCAATTCAAAATATCCTCCGGACTGGCCAGTCGCAGGCGGATGGATTTAAAGTCGTTTAGTTTAGCATTAGATGATTGAAACATATTATAATTTGCAACTTGAATAAAATTTACAAAAATCCCAATTGCTAACCGCGAACTTGCCAATTACGAAATATTCTTTTTTTCTCCGCCCTTTTCTTCTTCCGGTTTTTNTCCCTTCTCCTCTGCCAGCTCGATATTAAGGCAAAGTCCCTTAAGTTCGCTCACTAAAACGTTGAAAGAAGCTGGCACGTTTGGATTCCTGATCTGCTCACCCTTGATTATCGACTCATAAGCCTTCGAGCGTCCCAAAACATCATCTGACTTTATCGTCAGCATCTCCTGAAGAGTATAAGCGCTCCCGTAACCTTCCAGCGCCCAAACCTCCATTTCTCCAAAGCGCTGTCCGCCAAATTGAGCTTTGCCGCCCAGCGGCTGCTGGGTGATGAGAGAATAGGGTCCAATCGAGCGCATATGGATTTTGTCTTCCACTAAATGGTTGAGTTTCATGATGTACATAAAACCAACCAGTGTTTTTTCGTCAAAAAATTCACCGGTCTTGCCGTTTATGAGCCTTAATTTTCCATCCTCTGAAAGGCCGGCCTTCTTGAGTTCCTTTTTTATGTCGACTTCTTTTATTCCAGCCAGAGAAGGGCTGGCCACTTTATAGCCGAGCTGTGCCGCNGCCCAGCCGAGATGGGCTTCCAGAATTTGTCCGATGTTCATTCGGGAGGCTACTCCCAAAGGATTCAAAATGATATCAACTGGGGTTCCGTCGGGCAGAAACGGCATGTCTTCGACCGCGGCGATTTTTGAAATAACACCCTTGTTTCCATGACGCCCGGCAAGTTTGTCCCCCACTGCAATTTTCCGAAGCTGGGCTACACTTATCTGAATTTGCTGAATCACTCCCGCCGGCAGCTTATCGCCCTGTTCGCGGGAAAATATCTTTATATCAACCACCTTTCCGTGTTCGCCATGAGGAAGATAAAGCGAAGTATCCTTTACGTCCTTTGACTTTTCTCCAAAGATTGCCCGCAGAAGTCGCTCTTCCGGNGTGAGATCGCCCTCCCCTTTGGGAGAAATTTTTCCAACCAATATGTCGCNCGAAGAAACTTCCGCTCCAATGTGGATTATTCCTGTATCGTCAAGATTTTTGAGACGCTCCTCTCCGATATTGGGAATATCGCGAGTGATAACTTCGGGGCCAAGCTTTGTATCACGAACATCAACGGAAAAATNCTCGATGTGAATTGAGGTGTAGCGGTCGTCCCGAAGAAGTTTTTCCGAAATGATTATCGCGTCTTCAAAGTTGGCGCCTTCCCAGGGCATCAGAGCCACCAGAACATTTTGACCCAAGGCCAGTTCGCCGTTGTCAGTCGAGGCGCCGTCTGCCAGAAGCTGACTTTTTTTTACCTTGTCTCCCTTGGCAACCCTTGGAATTTGATTCATGCAAGTGAAAGCGTTCGAGCGCTCAAAACTTTGAAGAGCGTAAACCTTTTTCTCTGGCTTCCCAGCGGAATTTTCCGATTTGACCGTGATGTGATCGGAATCAACCTCAATCACTTCCCCGTCTTTTTGAGCCAAAACCACTTGCCCCGAATCAGCCGCCGCTTTATCCTCGAGTCCTGTTCCCACCAGCGGAGCCTGGGGCATAACACAAGAAACTGCCTGGCGCTGCATATTTGATCCCATCAGCGCCCGGTGAGCATCATCGTGCTCCAGAAACGGAATAAGCGCCGTTGCGACAGATATACACTGCTTGGCAGAAACATCAATGAAATCAATTTTTTCTGCCTCAATCATAGAGGGCTTGCCCTTGACGCGCGCTTCCACTTTTTCCTCAAGAATAAAACCTTCCTCGTCCTGTTCCACATCAGCGTGAGCAATAACTTTTCTGTCCTCAACCGTAGCGTTGAGATATTCTATTTCTTTCGTCACAAAGGGTTTTCCGTTTTTCAATACTACCTTTCGATAAGGAGTCTCGATAAATCCGTATTCATTTATTCGGGCATAACAAGCCAGATGATTTACCAGTCCGATGTTTGGTCCTTCCGGAGTCTGCACCGGACAAATCCGTCCGTAATGGGACTGGTGAACGTCGCGGACTTCAAAGCCGGCCCGTTCCCTTGTGAGTCCCCCCGGTCCCATAGCCGAGAGCCTCCTTTTGTGTTCCAGTTCCGCCAGGGGATTTACCTGATCCATAAATTGGGAAAGCTGCGAGGAAGCAAAAAATTCCTTAACGGCGGCAGCTACCGGCCGGGAATTGATGAGCTGCCCCGGCACGACCGTTGCCAGATCGCAGGTACTCATCCGGTCTTTGATATTGCGCACCAGTCTCGCCAGTCCCGCCCGGAATTTGTTCTGCACTAGTTCACCAATACAGCGTACGCGCCTATTTCCCAGATGATCAATGTCATCCGGTATCGCCATCGGATCATTATTAAGACGGATAATTTCTTTGATAATCAAAATAAGATCTTCCGGGCGCAAAATTCTGTGTTTTTCGTCATTTGGACAATCAATTTCAAGTCTTTGATTTAAGCGGTAGCGGCCGACTTTTCCGAAATCATAGCGGTCAAAATTGAAAAACATAGCCTCGATCATCTGTTTTGCGTTTTCCTTCGAGGCCAGATCTCCCGGCCGGATTCTTTTATAGACTTCCAGAAAACTCTCGCCCTGATTTTTCGCCGCGTCCTTTTCAATAGTGGCCTCGATATAATTTATTTCTCCCGTATTTACATCAGAGAAAGTCTTGAGAAGTTCTTCGTCGCTCGCAATTCCAAAAGCCCGCAAAAGCGAAGTGATGGCCACCTTTCTCTTCCGATCAATTTTCACCCAAATGACTCCGTCAAAATCCGTTTCCATTTCAAGCCAGGCTCCCCGATTGGGAATAATTTTGGCTCCGAACAGCCGGCGGCCTTTTTGGTATTCCATAGTAAAAAACACTCCCGGACTGCGAATGAGCTGACTGACAACTACTCGTTCAACTCCGTTTATTATGAAAGTTCCCCTTTCCGTCATAAGGGGCATATCGCCCAAATACACTTCCTGCTCCTTCACTTCGCCGGTTTGCTTGTTGAGCAGCTTTACTTTTGATCGAAGAGGAGCTTCAAAGGAAATATTTTTCGCTTTTGAAGTTTTTTCGTCATATTTGGGTTCATCCAGATAATATTCCCCAAAAGTGAGTTCAAGGTCTTTTCCGGTAAAATCCTTGATCGGATTTACCTCGTCAAGAAGCTCCTTAAGACCTTCTTTTACGAACCATTGATAAGAAGTGGTCTGCGCTTCAATAAGGTTTGGAAGCGAAACCATTGGAAGATGCTTGAAAAATATCCTCTTGCTCAAAGAGGATTGCGGGCTAAAAGACTCTTTCACCCCAAGAGTTTTCGCCTCTTGCGACATAAAAGACACTCCACTTCCCTTTCCCGCTTCGCGAAATTTCTTGGAAGTTTGGGATAACGGCAGTGGTTTATTAAAACGTATTTAGTTTAACTCTTGTTTGTTATTCAATTCCCCCAAAAGTTGAATTCAAGTAATTTTGATGATATCACAGGGGATTTTTCTTTGCAAGTACCAAGCTCTTCAGCGTAATCTCGGCAATCCGGCAGGAAGTCCATTTTTCCGGCACGTCACTTATTATCTCAAAGCCGGAAATTTTGTCAAGTCTTATTCTGCGGCGACGCAAAATTTGGTCAATTTTGAAAAGCAAGATACGGGAAAGAGAATTATTTTCTTTCCATTTTGTCCGACCAACAACGTTTCCTTTTCTTGTTATTGACAAATTTATCTGATTGTCCCGCTTTATCTCGAGAAAAATTTTCATAAACAAAACAATGCCTGCTTTACTCCAAATCATACATCAAATGCGAGGCGGAAAGCATAATGTCATCAACTTTCCCCTGTTTGTCCAAGTGATACGACAAAACCATTTTGTTGTCGGCGATTCCGATGGTGTATTTGGCGAAAGTGCCGGCCAGATTCACTTTCATCTGCTTTATTACTTGTTGCTCTTGATCGAAATTAAACAATTTCACGCCGCGGATATAATTTTGAAGATGTTCGACGGCCTCTTTTCTGGTTATGTCCCCGCAGCAGTCGCTTGCATCAACGACATAAAAGACTTTCGCTGCCATCAGCGCCGAAACTTTGGCAAAATTTTTGTCATTCACCGCTTTTTCAAAAGCAGATGAAGATTGGCTGGTCAGCTCCGTCTGATTGGCTACCGTATCGGTCGTCCCCGCCCTATTCTGCACCACTTGCTTTTTGAGAGCGTTGATTTGAGCCTGCAAATCCTGGATGTTTTTTTCGTACGTCCAAGACTTTTCTCTCATCATCTGTTTTTTCCAAGAATACAAAACGCTTCCAATTATCGCCGTGGACACGAGAATAATGATAAGTAACCCAGCAATCAGCAATTGGTCCTGTCTCGCCGCACCTTTCGGGATTTGTGGCTCGCAGTTTTTTTCTTTTAGTTTTTGATTCCTCCTTTTCATTTTGTTTTTTACTAATGAATTAAGCTTTGTGTCAATTATACCAAACCATTGCCAAAAAGTAAAATGTCACTCATATCTCAACGCTTCAATCGGATTCAGATTAGCCGCCCTGCGGGCAGGATAGAATCCGAAAACAATTCCGATAGTGGCGGATACTCCAAAAGCCAGAAAAATTGATGAAAGAGAAATTTCGGGAGTCAGGCTCAAAAAATTTGACAGTACAAGTGAAGATACCCATCCCAGAATAATTCCGACGAATCCGCCCAAAAAAGTCAGGGTGACGGCTTCCGCCAGAAACTGGAGGCTGATATAGATTTTCCGGATGCCTACCGCTTTCCGAAGACCGATTTCTTTTGTTCTTTCAGTAACGTTCGTGAGCATCATATTCATAATCCCGATCCCGCCCACGACAAGAGAAATGCCGGCGATGGCGGAGAGAAGCATGGTGAAAGTGCTGGTAACGCTGGTGGCGGTGGAAATGATATCGTTTTGGTTCATTATCCGAAAATCAGCCTGATCGGGATTGGAAATTTTGTGGCGCGCGAGAAGAAGGCTTGTGATTTGTTCCTGAACCGAGGTCATCAAAGACTGATTCGCCGCCGTTATGCTAATGTTGTTTATGTAATCGCTTCCTGCCAGAAAATGCTGGGCGGTAGCAAGCGGAACATAAACCATGTCATCCTGATTGTTGAATCCGGAACCGCCTTTGGCGGTCGTCACGCCGATTATCTGAAAGTCAATTTTGTTGATGCGTACAGTCTGTCCTGCCGGATTCACATTTTCCCCGAACAATTCGTTTCTGGTGTCCGGTCCAAGAACCGCCACTTTGGCCGAGCCTTTTATCTGCTGCTCCGAAAAAAACGACCCGATGTTCATTTTTACGTTCCGGGTGGCCGCGTAATCCCCGGTGGTTCCGATAACCTCGGTATTGGTGTTGTTGCCTTTCGCCGTCAACTGATAGCGTCCCGTAACGGCCGGTGCCACCGCCGCCGCGCCGTTTATCTGGTTTTTGATGGCTTCCGCGTCCTCTTCTGTGAGCGTTTGGGAACTTCCCGCTCCCTGGCTGATTCCGCCCACTCGCTGGGAACCCGGCATCACCATGATTAAATTGGAGCCGATGGATTCGATGCTCGAAGCGACGGAATTTTTCGCACCTTGGCCGATAGCCACCAGCGCGATAACCGAGGCGATTCCGATGACAATGCCTAAAATAGTAAGTCCGGATCTTACTTTGTTATTCGAAATTGATCGAATTGTTTCGCGAAATAAGTCGGTAATCATTTTTTCGTATCCTTTTCAATCAAGCCGTCCCGAATGGAAATTATTCTTTTGGCAAAGTCAGCGATTTCCTTTTCGTGAGTGATTATCACTATGGTATGGCCTTTTTCGTTAAGCTCCTGGAAAGTTTTCATCACCACGCGGCCTGTTTTTGTGTCGAGGTTTCCGGTTGGTTCGTCCGCAAGAATGATGGATGGATCGTTGATGAGGGCACGGGCAACAGCCACGCGCTGCATCTGTCCGCCGGACAGCTGGTTTGATAAATTCAAAAATTTATTTTCTTCAAGGCCGACATACTTCAAGGTTTCACGGGCTTTAGCTTCCCTTTCTTTCATCGGCATTCCTGAATAAACGAGCGGCAACATGACATTTTGAAGCGCGGTTGTTCTGGGAAGAAGATTGAAAGCTTGAAAAACAAAGCCGATTTTTTCCCTCCGGAGATCCGAGAGTTCATCTTCTCCCATTTTGGAAATCTCTTTTCCTTCCAGAAAATATTTTCCGCTCGTCGGAGTATCGAGGGCTCCCAAAATATGCATGAGGGTCGACTTTCCTGAACCCGACGGCCCGATAATGGCCACAAACTCTCCTTTCTCAACTTTGAAAGAAATACCGCAGACTGCCCGGGTTTCAACGTCACCGTTAATATACGTTTTGTACAAATTTTTGCATTCAATCATCTCGAAATTTTCAATTTACAAT
>Ga0051980_10000817_pt1 | contig 23464 bp, 19 predicted proteins | sample CryGey13umfilter_2_FD_55014 | JGI IMG/M metagenome (GOLD analysis project Ga0051980, IMG submission 55014) | Groundwater microbial communities from aquifer in Utah, USA - Crystal Geyser 4/9/14 3 um filter | ecosystem: Environmental > Aquatic > Deep subsurface > Groundwater | place: USA: Utah...
GTCGCGGGTTTGTCAATTTCCGCCCCTTCCGGTCGGTTGGACGAAAGCTGGTTGGCCAAACTCAAAGCCACAGCCCAGCAAATTTCAGCCAACCTGGGTTATCGGCAAAACAATCCTGTTTGATTAACCGCCAGCAAGTGGTGCGTCTGCCATGATGGCGGCCGCATTGGCAGTTGATTCGATCCACTTACGCACGCGCTCAGCATCGCCCAACCGGCTCAACTTGCCCGCCGAATCCAAAAAGATCATGATCAACTGGCGGCCTGCCACCTTGGTCTGCATCACCAGGCAACGCCCGGCTTCCGAGATGTAACCGGTTTTTTGCAGGCCAATGTCCCAACTCGGGTTTTTAACCAAGCGATTGGTGTTGTTGTACTGCAGCGTTTGCTTGCCCACCGATACCTGGTATCCCGTCGATGTGGTCAGTTCGCGCAACATAGNGTGTTGGTGCGCAGCATCAACGAGTTTGGCCAAGTCACGCGCACTTGACATGTTATTGCTGGACAACCCTGTGGGCTCCACATAACGGCTGTCCTTCATGCCTAGCAATTTCGCCTTGTAGTTCATCAGTTGGGTAAACACCTGCAAACCGCCGGGATAGGTGCGGCCCAGCGCATGGGCAGCGCGGTTTTCGCTGGACATCAGCGCCAGATGCATCAGTTCACCCCGGCTCAACTCGGTACCCACGCGCAATCTGGAGCGACTGCCTTTTTCGGTATCGACATCCTGCTGGGTGATGGTGATCATTTCATCCATGGGCAAATTGGCTTCGCTCACAACCAGACCCGTCATCAATTTGGTCAACGAAGCAATCGGCAGAACGGCTTGGTCATTCTTGCTGAACAGCACCTCGTGGGTTTCCTGGTCAATGACCAGCGCCACACTGGATTTGAGATTGAGATCGTCTGGCGTGCGCTGTAAACCAGCCAATTGACCAAAGGATGGCTTGGCAACCGCTGAGGTCGCCACAGGTGCCGTTTTCCGCTTGGCAACAGCGTAGCTTTTCGACACACGACGCTTGGTGACGACCGCGGTTTTCTTGGTTTTACTCGCGTGGGTCTTGCTCACCTGGGTCTTGCTCGCACTGGCCTTGGCAGATGCCGCCCCGGCCAGGGGCACCCAAGAAAACAAGCCCAGCAAGCCCAAAAGACAGATGAAACTACGCACTTTTTTAGAAAAAAAGCTGCTACTTGCAGTTGTCATTAACCTGTCTCCTAAATTAGCCACATGGCAGGCATCCAGTTTAAACCCGAAATTCCTGCTGCAGCAAGCACTTGCAGGAGTTATTTAAACTAATTTGCAACGTCAGCCCTGGGCTGCCACCCGCTCGGCCTGACTCTGAAGTTTGTTCAGGGCGCTCAAATAAGCCTTGGCCGAGGCCACCACGATGTCCGGGTCGGCACCCACGCCATTGACGATGCGGCCACTGCTTTGCAGGCGCACGGTCACCTCGCCCTGGCTCTCGGTCGAGCCGCTGATGGCGTTCACCGAATACAGCACCATCTCGGCACCGCTCTTGACATTGGCCTCAATGGCCTTGAGCGAGGCATCGACCGGACCGTTACCGTTGGCGGTGCCGGTCACCTCGATGCCGGCAATGGTCATGACCACCGTGGCCTGCGGCAATTCGCCGGTTTCGCTGTGCTGTGACAAAGACACCAGCGTGTATTGGTCGTGGCTTTGTGCCACGCTTTCCTCGCTGACCAAAGCAAGGATGTCTTCATCGAAGATTTCACTCTTGCGGTCAGCGAGTTCCTTGAATTTGGCAAAAGCCAGGTTCACTTCAGCCTCGCTGTCCATCTGCACGCCCAATTCTTGCAAGCGCTGCTTGAACGCGTTGCGGCCGCTGAGTTTGCCCAGAATCATTTTGTTGGCTGTCCAGCCCACGTCTTCAGCACGCATGATCTCGTAGGTATCGCGCGCCTTCATGATGCCATCCTGGTGAATGCCGGCCGTATGGGCAAAGGCGTTGGCACCCACGATGGCCTTGTTGGGCTGCACCACAAAACCCGTGGTCTGGCTCACCAGGCGGCTGGCCGCCAGAATCTGGGTGGTGTCCACACCCACATCCAGATCAAAGTAGTCGCGCCGGGTGCGCATGGCCATCACCACTTCTTCCAGACTACAGTTGCCAGCACGCTCACCCAGGCCATTGATAGTGCATTCGACCTGGCGCGCGCCGCCAATCTTGACGCCCGCGAGCGAGTTGGCCACCGCCATGCCGAGGTCGTTGTGGCAGTGCACCGACCAAATTGCCTTGTCGGAATTGGGCACGCGCTCGCGCAAACGCTTGATGAAGTTGCCGTACAACTCAGGGATCGCATAGCCCACGGTGTCGGGCACATTGATGGTGCCAGCGCCTTCGTTGATCGCCGCCTCAATCACCCGGCACAAGAAGTCTTCTTCGCTGCGGTACGCGTCTTCGGCGCTGAACTCGACGTCGGCTACCCGGTTTCGGGCAAAACGCACGGCCTGTTTGGCTTGCTCCAGCACCTGTTCAGGCGTCATGCGGAGTTTCTTTTCCATGTGCACTGGCGACGTCGCAATGAATGTGTGAATGCGTGCCCGGTTCGCGCCTTGCACNGCGTCAGCGGCCAGCGTGATGTCACGGTCGTTGGCGCGCGACAAGGAACAAATGGTCGAATCCTTGATGGCGTGGGCGATGGCCTTGATGGCCTCGAAATCACCATTGGAACTGGCCGCAAAACCGGCTTCGATGACATCCACTTTCAGCCGTTCCAGTTGACGGGCAATGCGCAATTTTTCGTCACGGGTCATGGAGGCACCGGGCGACTGCTCACCATCACGCAAGGTGGTGTCAAAAATTACCAATTTGTCTGACATGTCATTTCTCCTGGGCTGTTTTACAAAGAAAATTTAAAAAAGTTTGGGCAACAAAAAAGCCCGTCGCAGGTGCTGACGGGCTTTTGGGGTTGATGCAATCACGCGCTAACCACTCCGCCCGAATGACGTTAGCAATAGCAGTAGTGAAAAGGTATGCATGGCTTCAATATAACATAGGCTGGCGGCATGCCTCCCTCCATTTTCTCTCGGCGGTAACTTACGTCTCGCTTCATTTGTGCAAACCACGTTCATCGGGCTCGTCGGTTGAGGTGCTGATGACGCTGGTGGGAATTCCTTTGGTCTTGCGCCAGAAATAGATGCTATAACCGCTCAAGCCGTAAACGACGAACAAGCCGAACATCACGATTGGCGGGTCGATGTTGATCACGGCAATGCCGATGGCAATCAGCACGATCACCACAAAAGGCACGCTGCGTTTCATCTGGATGTCCTTGAAACTGTAAAACGGCACATTGGTCACCATGGTCAGGCCCGCATACAAACACATGACAAACATGGGCCATGCCCACTGCGGGCCAGCGCTGCCCAGATCGTTCGCCACCCAAATGAACCCCGCCACCAGCGCCGCAGCAGCAGGCGACGGCAAGCCCTGAAAGTAGCGCTTGTCAACCACAGCGGTATTGACGTTGAAGCGCGCCAGCCGCAAGGCCGCGCACGCGCAATAGACAAACGCCGCAATCCANCCCCAGCGACCTAGACCCTTGAGCGCCCACACGTACGCAATCAGGGCGGGTGCAGCACCAAACGACACCATGTCGGAAAGCGAGTCCATCTGCTCGCCAAAAGCGCTCTGGGTATTGGTCATGCGCGCCACGCGACCGTCAAGGCTGTCGAGCACCATGGCAGAAAAAACACCGATCGCGGCCAGGTCGAAGCGGCCATTGATGGCCATGACAATGGCATAAAAACCGCCAAACAGCGCTGCCAAAGTGAACAAATTGGGCAGGATATAAATGCCTTTACGACGCTTCTTCAGAAGCACGCCGGGTGCATGGTCGGTTGTTTGTGTAGTCACGTCTTCCATTCGTTTAGCTGGCGGGGTGGCTTCATAATAACAAAGGCCACCGGAGTGGCCTTTGATCAGCAAACACGCAGCGATCAGTTGCGCGTCTGGTCCACCAGTTTGTTTTTGGCAATCCAGGGCATCATGGCGCGCANCTGGCCACCGACGATTTCGATCTGATGATCGGCAATATTGCGACGGCGCGCCGTCATGCTGGGGTAGTTGGTGCGGCCTTCCAGAATGAACGACTTGGCGTAGTCGCCGTTTTGAATGCGCTTGAGGGCGTTGCGCATGGCTTCGCGGCTCTGCGCGTTGATGACCTCGGGGCCGGTCACGTATTCACCATACTCGGCATTGTTGGAGATCGAGTAGTTCATGTTGGCGATACCGCCTTCATAGATCAGATCGACAATCAATTTCAGCTCGTGCAGACATTCGAAATAAGCCATCTCTGGGGCGTAACCGGCTTCAACGAGGGTCTCAAAACCCATCTTGACCAGTTCGACGGCGCCACCGCACAGCACGGCCTGTTCGCCAAACAGGTCGGTCTCGGTTTCTTCCTTGAACGAGGTCTCGATGATGCCGGCCTTGCCGCCACCGTTGGCCATGGCGTAAGACAACGCCAGGTCACGCGCCTTGCCGCTCTTGTCCTGGTGGATGGCGATCAGGTGCGGTACGCCACCGCCCTGGGTGTAGGTGTTGCGCACGGTGTGACCGGGCGCCTTGGGCGCCACCATCCACACATCCAGGTCAGCGCGCGGCGTAACCTGGTTGTAATGCACGTTGAAACCATGGGCGAACACCAGCGAGGCACCCTGCTTGATGTTGGGCGCCACGTTGTTGGTATAAACCTCACCGATTTGCTCGTCAGGCAGCAAAATCATGACCACGTCAGCGATCTTGACAGCGTCGTTGACTTCCATCACGGTCAGGCCAGCCTTGCCAACCTTGTCCCAGGATGCGCCACCTTTGCGCAAACCCACCACCACCTTGACACCACTGTCGTTGAGGTTTTGCGCGTGCGCATGGCCCTGGCTGCCGTAACCGATGATGGCCACTGTTTTGCCCTTGATCAGGCTCAAATCACAATCTTTATCGTAAAAAACTTTCATCGCTCACTCCGTTGTAAAAAATAAACCAAAACTTTGCGGGACAGATCTTTAGCTCTGTCCCCAACCAATTCAGGCGTGACATATCTTTGGCTCTGTCCACAACTGACTAAACCCTCAAAATCCGCTCGCCCCGGCCAATGCCACTGGAGCCGGTACGCACCGTTTCCAAAATGGCACCGCGTTCGATGGCATTCAAAAACGCATCGTTCTTGATCTGGTCACCTGTCAACTCAATGGTGTAGCTTTTCTCGGTCACATCGATGATGCGGCCCCGAAAAATATCTGCCATGCGTTTCATTTCTTCGCGCTCCTTGCCCACCGCGCGCACCTTGACCATCATGAGCTCACGCTCGGTGTAGGCGCCTTCGGTCAGGTCCACTACCTTGACCACCTCGATCAGGCGGTTCAGGTGCTTGGTGATCTGCTCGATGACTTCGTCAGACCCAGTGGTCTGGATGGTCATGCGCGACAGGCTGGGGTCTTCGGTGGGTGCCACCGTCAACGACTCAATGTTGTAGCCGCGCGCCGAGAACAGACCAACGACGCGGGAAAGAGCACCAGCTTCGTTTTCCAGCAATACTGCAATGATATGTTTCATGTTAGAGGTCCTCCGAACTCAGCAGCATTTCAGTGATGCCCTTGCCAGCTTGCACCATCGGGAACACGTTCTCAGTAGGGTCGGTGCGGAAATCCATGAATACCGTGCGGTCCTTCAACTTGCGTGCCTCGCGCAATGCCGGCTCAACATCCGAAGCTCGCTCAATTAACATACCAACGTGGCCGTAAGACTCAGCCAACTTGACAAAGTTGGGCAACGCATCCATGTAACTGCTGCTATAGCGGCCTTCGTACTCCACCTCCTGCCATTGCCGCACCATGCCCAGGTAGCGGTTGTTGAGNGACACGATCTTGATGGGTGTGTTGTATTGCAGGCAGGTGGACAGTTCCTGNATGCACATCTGCACCGAACCCTCGCCAGTCACACAATAGACCTCGCTGTCGGGTTTAGCCAGCTTGATGCCCATGGCGTAAGGAATGCCCACGCCCATGGTGCCCAGACCGCCGGAGTTGATCCAGCGCCGGGGCTCTTCAAAGCGGTAGTACTGCGCGGCCCACATCTGGTGCTGACCCACATCGGACGTGATGTAAGTGTCGGCGTCCTTGGTCATATTCCAGAGCGTTTCCACCACATANTGCGGCTTGATGATGTCATTCTTGCCGTGGTCGTACTTGAGGCAGTCGCGCTTGCGCCAGCCCTCGATGGTGTCCCACCAGGCGCCCAGCGCATTGGCGTCGGGCTTGGTCGCGCTTTCCTTGATCATGGAGATCATTTCGGACAATACGTCTTTCACGTCGCCCACGATCGGAATGTCGACCCGCACGCGCTTGGAGATGCTCGACGGGTCGATGTCGATGTGGATGATCTTGCGCTCGTTCTGGGCAAAGTGCTTGGGGTTACCAATGACGCGATCATCAAAGCGCGCACCGACCGCCAGCAACACGTCGCAATTTTGCATGGCATTGTTGGCTTCCACTGTGCCATGCATGCCCAACATGCCCAAGAATTTACGATCGCTAGCCGGGTAAGCACCTAACCCCATCAAGGTATTCGTACAGGGGTAGCCCAGCATGTCGACCAACTGGCGCAGCTCATTGGAAGCGTTGCTCAGCAAAACGCCGCCGCCGGTGTAAATGTAAGGCCGCTTGGCCGCAAGCAACAACTGCAAGGCCTTGCGGATCTGCCCGCCGTGGCCCTTGCGCACCGGGTTGTAAGAGCGCATTTCAACCGTCTGCGGATAACCGTGGTAAGGCACCTTCTTGAACGACACGTCTTTTGGAATGTCCACCACCACCGGGCCGGGGCGGCCGCTGCGGGCTATGTGAAACGCCTTTTTCATGGTCAAGGCAAGGTCGCGCGCGTCCTTGACCAAAAAGTTGTGCTTGACCACCGGTCGCGTGATGCCCACGGTGTCGCATTCCTGAAAAGCGTCCATACCGATGGCGTGGGTAGGCACCTGGCCGCTCACGATGACCATCGGGATACTGTCCATGTAAGCAGTGGCGATGCCGGTCACGGCGTTGGTCACGCCAGGGCCGGAAGTGACCAGCGCTACACCCACGTCGCCCGTGGCGCGTGCGTAGCCGTCGGCAGCGTGAACAGCCGCCTGCTCATGGCGCACCAGCACATGCTGGATGGTGTCCTGCTTGAAAAAAGCGTCATAAATGTGCAGCACGGCACCACCTGGGTAACCCCAGACGTACTTGACACCTTCGGCTTGCAGCGCTTTGATCAGGATTTCTGCGCCTCTGAGTTCGTGCTCAGCGTCCGTTGCAGCCGCTTTGGCCTTGGCAGAAGAATGAGGATTTGATGAGTTTGATACCGAAGCAACTTCGGCTTTTGCGATTTCCATGATGAACCTTTGTGAATTTCTCTAACGAAATACCTTGGGTGCTTCTCTGCAAACACTCGTGGTGTCACATCGAAACTTAAGGCCAAAACCATAAGCGCATTGATTTTTGCGCCGGACCTTGACCCGTTTGCGTTAATTTGCAGGAAGCATTATGGCACCTGTCAAAGAGCGCCTGAGCTTAATCGAACGGCAATGCAATAATTCAGCGCCTATTTCAACGGTCTTCAACCCCCATCTAAGTTACATCTGAATGCCCGTAAATACCACAACCCCAAGCCTGCCCCGGCGCATGGCCTGCTGGCTCTACGAAGGCATGCTGTTGTTCGGCGTGGTTTTCATTGCCGGCTACCTCTTCGGCACCCTGAGCCAAACCAAAAATGCCATGGACAACCGCCACGCTCTACAGGCCTTTTTGTTTGTCGTCTTCGGCATTTATTTTGTCTGGCTGTGGTCCAAAGGCCAGACCCTGGCCATGAAAACCTGGCACATCCGGGTGCTTGATCGTGCTGGTCAACCGCTGACGCAGGGCCGCGCCTTGTTGCGCTACCTGTGGAGTTGGCTGTGGGTTTTGCCACCGCTGGTGGCGTCGTGGGGGTTTGAACTCAGGGGCGGCGAAGCCATTGTGATTTTCATCGGATGGGTTACCGTCTGGGCGATCCTGAGCCGTTTCCACCCACGCCAGCAGTTCTGGCATGACGCGCTGGCCGGCACACAACTGGTAGACAGCAGCCCGCCCAAGCCTTGAACGCCACCCTTTTGCAAACCAAAGCTAGATCGCTGACTCGTCGAGTTCCCCAGTGCGAATGCGCACCACGCGCTCGACGGTGGTGATAAAAATCTTGCCATCACCGATCTTGCCGGTATGGGCTGCCTTGACGATGGCATCAACGCAGCGGTCCAAATCATCGGTTTTGACGACCACTTCGATTTTGACCTTGGGTAAAAAATCGACCACGTACTCGGCGCCACGGTACAGCTCGGTGTGACCTTTCTGGCGGCCAAAGCCCTTGACCTCGGTGACCGTCAGGCCGGTCACGCCGCACTCGGCCAGCGCTTCGCGGACTTCTTCCAGTTTGAAGGGTTTGACGACAGCGGTGATTTGTTTCATGGTGTACCTCAATGATGAGAAAGGCGGGCTGCTGGACAGGCAAATGGCGTGAAGCGCTACATTAAGCCCGAAACCGATTGGTTATAGGATAACGCCAATCCTTGCCGAAGCTGCGGTGCGTCACGCGAATCCCCACTGGCGACTGGCGCCGCTTGTATTCGTTGATCTTGATCAGGCGCGTGACCCGCTCGACATCCGCAGCGGCAAAACCGTCGGCAAGGAGCTGCTCAATGCTCTCGTCGTCTTCCATGTAACGCTGCAGAATCGCGTCAAGCACCTCGTAAGGCGGCAAGCTGTCCTGGTCGGTCTGGTCGGGGCGCAATTCGGCGCTCGGTGGCCGCGTGATGATGCGCTCGGGAATCGGCGCCTGCCCGGTGCCGTACGGGTCATGCGCGTTGCGCCAGCGCGCCAGGCGAAATACCGTGGTTTTGGCCAAGTCCTTGATCACGGCAAAGCCGCCCGCCATGTCGCCATAAAGGGTGCAATAGCCGGTGGCCAGCTCGGACTTGTTGCCGGTGGTGAGCACAATGCTGCCAAATTTGTTGCTCAATGCCATCAGCAGGGTGCCCCGAATGCGCGCCTGGATGTTTTCCTCGGTGGCGTCCTCGGCCAGCCCCTTGAATTCCTGGGCGAGCGTCGCCTTGAAGGCCTCGAATTCGGGCACGATCGTCAACTCGTCGTAACGCACGCCCAGACGCGCCGCCATGTCGCGTGCGTCAATCCAGCTGATGTCTGCGGTGTAGGGCGACGGCATCATTACGGCGCGCACTCGCTCCCGGCCCAGCGCATCGACGGCGATCGCCAGCACCAGGGCCGAGTCAATGCCGCCCGACAAACCCAGCAGCACGCCGGGAAAACCGTTCTTGTCGATGTAGTCCCGCACCCCCAGCACCAGGGCGTCCCACAAGTCGGCATCTGGCGTGCGCTGCGGGGCCATCGTGGACGACATTTGCAACTCGCCCGACGTCCGAGTAACGTCAACTAGCAAGCTGTCTTCAATGAAACTCGGCGCCCGCCCTGCCAACGAACCATCGGCATTGAGCGCGAATGAACGCCCCTCAAACACCACCTCGTCCTGCCCACCCACCAGGTGCGCATACACCAGCGGCAGACCGCAGGCCGCCACGCGCTGGCGCATCATCTGTTCACGCTCATCACCCTTGCCAATATGGAAAGGCGACGCATTGATCACCACCAGCAGTTCTGCGCCAGATTGCTTTGTTTCGCGCGCGGGCGTATCAAACCAGGCGTCTTCGCATATCAGCAAACCCACCTTGACCCGCTCGCCCGGCCCACCTGCCTCGAACACGCACACTGCCTTACCCGGCGTGAAATAGCGCCGCTCGTCAAACACTTGGTAATTGGGCAACTCGCGCTTGGCGTAGGTGGCCAGCACCCTGCCCTCGCACAGCACGCTGGCGGCGTTGAAGCGGCTTTGCACCGCCACCGAGCGCGTGCGCTGGTCGCCACCTGTGGGGTGGCCCACCACGACGCAAAGGTCTTTCAAATCAGCAAGCGCAGCCGCCACTGCTTTCACGGCATCATCACAGGCGCTGGTGAAAGCGTGGCGCAAAAACAGGTCTTCGGCCGCATAACCGCAAATAGACAATTCGGGCGTCAGCACCAGGCGCGCGCCCTGCTGGTAAGCGCTTTGGGCGGCAATCACGATTTTTTTAGCGTTGCCGGTCAAATCGCCCACCACTAAATTGAGTTGGGCCACGCAAATTTTGAGAGTCATGAAAAGTACAAGGAAATGATCGAAAACAAAACGACGGACACTGCAAACGATTATGTCATTCGGGTACTGGCTTCACCTGCTGAAGTGAATGCCAGCGCCTGGGACGCCTTGCTGTTCGAACAACGCCAAGCCACCCCGTTCATGCGCCACGCCTATTTGAATGCCTTGCATGCCAGCGGCTGTGCCACGCCAGAGACCGGATGGACGCCGAAGTTTTTCCTGATCGAGCGTCAGGGTGAGTTGCGTGCTGCCGCTGTGCTGTACCTCAAGACCCACTCGCACGGCGAGTACGTGTTTGACTGGACCTGGGCCAATGCGTATGCCCAGCACGGCCTGCGCTATTACCCCAAAGCCGTGTGCGCCGTGCCGTTTACCCCGGTGCCGGGCAGCCGTCTGCTGACGCGCAGCCATGCCGAGCGCGAGCAACTCGCCGCCGTGCTGTTGGACTGGTGCCAGCGCCAACAGCTCTCGGGTTTGCACAGTCTGTTTGCCGCTGATGAAGACCTCGCCGCCTTCGAAGCTTCCGGCTTGCTATTGCGCCACACCGTGCAATTTCACTGGCACAACATCACGCCTGGGTACGCCAGTTTTGAGGCGTTTTTAAGCCAACTGACACCTGACAAACGCAAAAAAATCCGCCAGGAGCGGCGCAAGGTAGCCGATGAGGGGGTGAGTTTTCGGGCACTTGAGGGCCGCCAGATCAGCCCGGCAGACTGGGACTTTTTCTACCAATGTTACGAGCGCACCTACCTGGAGCACGGCAACGCACCCTACCTGAACCGCGATTTCTTCAGCCGTATGGCCAGCACCATGCCCGAAGACTGGTTGCTCTTTGTGGCCGAGCGCGACGGCCATGCCATTGCTGCGAGCTTGATCGCCCTCAACGCAAGCTGTGTGGCCGCTGCCGGTCAGGCAGGCGCGCAAGCGGTTGACCGTGTCGCCTATGGCCGCTATTGGGGCGCGCTGGAACGGGTGGATTGTCTGCACTTTGAAGCCTGCTACTACCAGCCGCTCGAATGGTGCATTGCCAGCGGCTACCAGCGCTTTGAAGGTGGTGCCCAGGGCGAACACAAGCTGGCGCGTGCCTTGCTACCGGTGACCACCCCCAGTGCGCACTGGCTGGCGCAGCCCCAATTCATGGCTGCGGTTGACCGCTTTTTAAGCGCCGAGCGCGAAGGCATCCAGNACTACGTGACAAACCTGGAGCAGCACAGCCCGCTGAAATCAGTGAAATCAGAGATCAGGCCTGAACCGTGCGCTGGGTTTGCACACCCAGTCCCTGCACGCCCAAGCTGATGGTTTGCCCCGCACGCAAAAAAACCGGTGGTTTTCTGCCCATGCCAACACCGGGCGGTGTGCCGGTCGTGATCACGTCACCAGGCTGCAGACTCATGAATTGGCTCAGGTAACTGACCAGAAACGGCACCCGGTACACCATGGTGGCGGTGTTGCCGTTCTGCATGCGCTGGCCGTCCACATCGAGCCAAAGCNCCAACTGGTTCGGGTCGGGCACCTCGTCAGCAGTCACCAGCCACGGCCCCAGCGGGCCAAAGCTGTCAAAACCCTTGCCCTTGTCCCAGGTGCCACTGCGGTTGAGCTGGTAGTCACGCTCCGACACATCGTTCATCACGGCATAACCCGCCACATGTGCCATGGCATCTGGTTCTTCAATATAGAGGCCGCCCTGGCCGATGACCACGGCCAACTCCACTTCCCAGTCGGTCTTGACCGAGCCGCGCGGGATTTGCACTGCGTCATCTGGCCCGCACAGCGCGCTGGTCCATTTGTTGAAGATCACTGGTTCGGGCGGCACCGGCAGTCCGGATTCAGCGGCATGGTCGGCATAGTTCAAGCCGATGCCGATGCATTTGCCCACTTGCCCAACGCAAGCGCCCAAGCGCAGATCTTGTTGCGGCAATCCAGGCACCAAGGGCAAGTCTTGCAACTTGAGTTGACGCAATTGGGCCAAGCCAGTGGGCAGCAGCGTGGCGCCGGCAATGTCAGCGACCACGCCGCTCAAGTCCCTCACCCGGCCCTGGCCATCCAACACACCTGGCTTTTCTTGACCCAACGGCCCATACCGCAACAGCTTCATGGCCAGCTTATTTTTCGGCAGCGTTGTAATTGGCTATGCCTTCCATGATTTCCTGCCTGGCCGCCTCGGGGCCTTCCCAGCCCAAAATCTTGACCCACTTGTTGGCTTCNAGGTCTTTGTAATGCTCAAAGAAATGGGCAATGGTTTTCAGGCGCAGCGGGTTCAGGTCTTCCGGTTTTTGCCACTTGGTATAAATCGACAAAATTTTGTCGATCGGCAACGCCAGCACCTTGCCATCCATGCCGGCCTCGTCTTCCATTTTCAAGATACCAATGGCGCGGCAGGTGACGACCACCCCGGGAATCAGCGGCACGGGGGTGATCACCAGCACATCCACCGGGTCACCGTCACCGCTGAGGGTCCTGGGCACATAGCCGTAATTGGTGGGGTAATGCATGGACGTGCTCATGAAGCGGTCCACAAAAATGGCGTGGGTGTCATGGTCCACTTCGTACTTCACCGGGTCAGCGTTCATCGGGATTTCGATGATCACATTGAACTCTTCAGGTGCTTTTGGGCCGGGGGTGACGTTATCTAGAGACATTGCTATCGCCTTATATAAAAGTTGTGGATTTGAGATAGATCAGGAACACTCGGGATTAACCCNGATTTTACTTACTTACCACTTGCGCGCGATAGAAAGTGGCCGTTTTGGCGTTACAGTCCGCCCGTTGGCCAATCACTCTTGTCGTACATCAAGATAGACGCGGTGAGGAAGCAACGCAGCGGTGATGCCGACATGCGTTGCATTACCACCTCGCGAAACAACAGACAGGAGATATTTCATGACAGGCAACTCAGCGCTGATCTTGGCGCTTATCTGCGGCTTCATCGCCGTTGGCTACGGCTTTTGGGCCCGAAGCTGGATTCTTTCCCAGGACGCGGGCAACGCCCGAATGCAAGAAATTGCAGCCGCCATTCAAACCGGTGCCGCCGCCTATCTGGCGCGNCAGTACAAAACCATCGCCGTCGTCGGCGTGGTGCTGGCCGTTCTGATTGCGGTGTTTCTGGACGGCATCAGCGCCGTGGGCTTCATCATCGGTGCGGTGCTTTCGGGCGCTTGCGGCTTCATCGGCATGAACGTGTCAGTGCGCGCCAATGTGCGCACGGCCCAAGCGGCCACCAAAGGCATTGGCCCGGCGCTGGATGTTGCCTTTCGCGGCGGCGCCATCACCGGCATGCTGGTGGTTGGCCTGGGCCTGCTGGGCGTGACCGGGTTCTTCTGGTTCCTGGTCGGCAACGGCAACCTGACGCCTGACAAGAATCTGGCGGAAATGCTCAACCCGCTGATCGGCTTTGCCTTCGGCTCCTCACTGATTTCCATCTTTGCCCGTTTGGGCGGTGGTATTTTCACCAAGGGCGCTGACGTCGGCGCCGACCTGGTGGGCAAGGTCGAGGCCGGCATCCCGGAAGATGACCCGCGCAACCCGGCCGTGATTGCCGACAACGTGGGCGACAACGTGGGCGACTGCGCCGGCATGGCCGCCGACTTGTTTGAAACCTACGCCGTCACGCTGATTGCCACCATGGTGCTGGGCGCACTGCTGCTGACCAGCTCGGGCNTGAATGCAGTGGTTTATCCGCTGGCGCTCGGTGCCGTNTCGATTGTGGCATCCATCATCGGCTGCTTCTTTGTCAAGGCCTCGCCTGGCATGAAGAACGTGATGCCAGCGCTGTACAAAGGCTTGGCAGTGGCTGGCGTTTTGTCGCTGATCGCTTTCTTCTTCGTCACAAAATGGTTGATGCCGGACGATGCCATCATGGCCAGCGGCACCCAGATGCGCTTGTTTGGCGCCTGCGCTGTCGGCCTGGTTCTGACCGCCGCATTGGTGGTGATCACCGAGTACTACACCGGCACGCAATACCAGCCGGTCAAGCACATCGCTGAAGCCTCCACCACCGGCCACGGCACCAACATCATTGCTGGCCTGGGTGTGTCGATGCGCTCTACAGCCTGGCCCGTGCTGTTTGTCTGCGTGGCCATCTACACCGCTTACGCGCTGGCCGGCCTGTACGGCATTGCCATTGCCGCCACCGCCATGCTCAGCATGGCCGGTATCGTGGTGGCGCTTGACGCCTACGGCCCCATCACCGATAACGCCGGTGGTATTGCTGAAATGAGCGAGATGCCCAAAAGCGTGCGCGACATCACCGACCCGCTGGACGCGGTGGGTAACACCACCAAAGCAGTGACCAAAGGCTACGCCATTGGTTCTGCCGGTCTGGCAGCACTCGTGCTGTTTGCCGACTACACCCACAAGCTCGACGTATATGGCACGCACATCACCTTCGACTTGAGCAACCCGATGGTCATCATCGGCCTCTTTATCGGTGGCCTGATTCCCTACCTGTTTGGTGCCATGGCCATGGAAGCCGTGGGCCGCGCCGCCGGTGCCGTGGTGGTCGAAGTGCGCCGCCAGTTCCGCGACATCAAGGGCATCATGGAAGGCACTGCCAAGCCAGAGTACGACACCGCGGTTGACATGCTGACCACCGCTGCCATCAAGGAAATGATGATTCCGAGCCTGCTGCCGGTGGTGGTGCCAATTCTGGTCGGTCTGATCCTCGGGCCCGCTGCCTTGGGTGGCCTGCTGATGGGCACGATCGTGACCGGTCTGTTTGTGGCCATCTCGATGTGCACTGGCGGCGGCGCCTGGGACAATGCCAAAAAGTACATTGAAGACGGCAACTTTGGCGGCAAAGGCTCGGAAGCGCACAAAGCCGCTGTGACCGGCGACACCGTGGGCGACCCCTACAAAGACACCGCCGGCCCGGCCATCAACCCGCTGATCAAGATTATCAACATCGTGGCTTTGCTGATCGTGCCGGTGATGATGAAAATCCACGGCGGCTAGGCTGCTTCAACCTTTATCAAAACCCGCTTCGGCGGGTTTTTTCTTTGGGCCGATCATGACTGCTGATCATCACAAACCCTCAGGTTGCGGCGCGATCCAGGCTGCGGTGGCAACCAAATTTCATGACGATGCGCATTCAGAGCGCATTGCCGAGCGACAGGTCCAGCCGCTGGGCGCGATGTACAGCCTGCGCACCGGCGAGGTGCAGTTTCTGGAGGATGAGCGCCCTTAGGGCTTGTTCATGAACAAGCCCTAAGCACAGCACCGACAGCCTGCGCAGTCAAAACGGAATTTTTCATGACCAACCTCCGCAAAAAAGAAAAAAGAGAACACCACTTTTGCACCAGAAACCTTTGGCATCAACGCTGCGTGCTCGCCCGCAGCCAGGCCACCAAGCCATCTGCCAGGCAGCGCAGCCGCACCCAGCATTGCCACTGTCTGCAAGAATATCCGNTGTGGCTGACCGACCTGCCACACGTGCCAAAATCCGGTCAGTGTCAGCGCAACATACCTGCGCTGATATTCACCAAAATTGATCGCCTCATGACTGAAACCCACACGCACCGCGTGATCCCGCTGCAAGACCTGCGCCCAGCTTCGCTGCCTCTTCCGCTGGCCACCCTTGACGCCAAGGCGCGCATCCAGCCCAACGGCCTGCTTGCCGACACCCGTGGCCGCGCGCTGCGCGACCTGCGCATCAGCGTCACCGACCGTTGCAACTTCCGCTGCAACTACTGCATGCCCAAGGAAATTTTTGACAAGGACTACGCCTACCTGCCGCACACCGCCCTGCTGTCGTTTGAGGAAATCACCCGGTTGGCGCACCAGTTCATCGCCCATGGCGTGCAAAAAATACGCCTGACAGGCGGCGAGCCGCTGCTGCGCAAAAACCTGGAACAGCTCATCGCGCAGCTCGCCGCCCTGCGCACGCTGGACGGCACACCGCTGGACATCACCCTCACCACCAACGGCAGCCTGTTGGCGCGCAAGGCCGCCGCCCTCAAGGCCGCCGGGCTGCAACGTGTCACCGTCAGCCTCGACGGGCTGGATGACGCGGTGTTTCGCGCCATGAACGACGTGGACTTTCCGGTGGCCGACGTGCTGGCAGGCATCGAGGCCGCGCGCGCGGCTGGCCTGGGGCCGATCAAGATCAACATGGTGGTCAAGCGCGGCACCAACGAGCAGGAGATTTTGCCCATGGCGCGCCATTTCCGGGGCAGCGGCATGGTACTGCGCTTCATTGAATACATGGACGTGGGCGCCACCAATGGCTGGCGCATGAACGAGGTCATGCCATCCAGCGATGTGGTCAGGCTGATTCAGTCCGAACTGCCGCTGGTGCCACTGGAAGCAACGCAACCCGGTGAAACCGCGCAGCGCTGGGGCTATGCCGATGCCCAAGGCCGCCATGACCCCGGGCTGGGCGAGATCGGCGTCATCAGCAGCGTCACGCAAGCCTTTTGCCACAGTTGCAACCGGGCGCGCCTGTCCACCGAAGGGCAACTGTATTTGTGCCTGTTTGCCGCAAAAGGCTACGACTTGCGCAGCCTGCTGCGTGGCGGCGCGTCTGATGCTGATCTGGCCAATGCAATTGGTCATATCTGGCAAGGGCGGGCAGACAACTATTCTGAATCACGCAGCCAACTCGGCCCGGACACCGGCGCGCCGGTGAAACGGGTGGAAATGAGCTACATCGGAGGCTGACGTATGGCCCCCACGCTTGCTGGAGAACAACCATGATTCATTCAACTGACATTACCGCGCTGATCCTGGCGGGCGGGCGCGGCTCACGCATGGGCGGGGTTGACAAGGGTCTGCAGAATTTCATGGGGCTGCCGCTGGCGCTGCACACCCTGACGCGCCTGCAAATCAGCGGCGGCGTGGGCGAGATCATGATCAACGCCAACCGCAACCTGGCCGCTTACGAGTCTTTTGGCGTGCCGGTCTGGCCCGATGTGCTGGTCGACTACGCCGGGCCCCTGGCGGGTTTTTTGACCGGACTGGAGCGCTGTGAAACGCCTTACCTGCTGACCGTGCCGTGCGACACCCCGCTGCTGCCGCTGGACCTGGCACAGCGGCTGGCAGCGGCGCTCGAAGCCGAAGACGCCGATATCGCCATGGCCGCAGCCCCTGAAGCCGGCAAGGACGGCCGCATGCAGGTGCGCACCCAGCCAGTGTTTTGCCTGCTGCGCACCGAGCTACTGGAAAGCCTGGTGCGCTTTACCCAGGATGGCGGCCGCAAGATCGACGCCTGGACGGCCTTGCACCCCACCGCCGTGGTGGCGTTTGATGCGCCCGGCGACGACCCGCAGGCCTTTTTCAACGCCAACACGCTGGCCGAATTGCAACAACTGGAGAGCCGCGCGACATGAAAACGTTGAACCAGATTGCCAGTGAACTCGCGGGCTACGACCCGCAGGCGCTGAGCGCCGACATGGTCAACACTTTCCTGACAAAGCTGGTTGAGCCGGTCGTCGACGTCGAAGAATCAAACATTTTTGACGCGCTAAATCGCGTGCTGGCGGCAGACATCATCAGCCCCATCAGCGTGCCGCCGCACGACAACTCGGCCATGGACGGCTATGCCTTTGACGGCGCGCAGCTCGCAGCCGACGCACCACTCAGCCTGAAGGTCATTGGCACCGCGCTGGCGGGCAAAGCCTGGAGCGGCACGGTTCAGCGTGGCGAGTGTCTCAAGATCATGACCGGTGCCATCATGCCCGCCGGGCTCGACACCGTGGTGCCGCAAGAATTCACCACGCTCGAGGGCGACCAGATCGTGATTCCAGCCAAGGTGCTGCAAGCGGGCGACAACCGACGCCAGCTTGGTGAAGACCTGATGCAGGGCCAGCCGGCGCTGACAAAAGGTGAGCTGCTTACCCCCGCCGCGCTGGGTCTGCTCGCCAGCCTGGGCATCAGCACGGTGCCAGTGCTGCGCCGCCTCAAGGTCGCCTACTTTTCCACCGGCGACGAAATCCTGAGCCTGGGCGAGCCGCCGCGCGAGGGCGCTGTGTACGACAGCAACCGCTACACCGTGTTTGGCCTACTGACCCGGCTGGGCTGCGAGGTGATCGACATGGGGGTGGTGCGTGACCAGCCCGAGGCGCTGGAGGCCGCGTTTGTGCAGGCNGCCTTGCAGGCTGACGCCATCATCACCAGCGGCGGCGTCAGNGTGGGCGAAGCCGACTACACCAAGGCCATGATGAAGCAACTCGGTGATGTGGCCTTCTGGCGCATCGCCATGCGCCCGGGGCGGCCCATGGCCGTGGGCCACATCATCCGCGAAAAACTGGTGGCCAGTGCCTACGCCAAAAGCGCATCAAACACTGGCGAAAATCAAAGACGCGCTGGCAACGCCGTTCTGTTTGGCCTGCCTGGCAACCCGGTGGCGGTCATGGTCACCTTTTTGGCCTTTGTGCGCCCTGCCCTGATGCGCATGATGGGCGCAAGCGCGGGCACGCCGCCGCTGCTCAAGGCCAAAAGTACCGAGCCCATCCGTAAAAAGCCAGGCCGCACCGAATACCAGCGCGGCATCGTCAGCACCGCGCCCGACGGCACGCTGAACGTAGCAATCACCGGCAACCAGGGTTCGGGCGTGCTCAGTTCCATGGTGCGCGCCAACGGCCTGATCGTGCTGCACCACGCGCAGGGCAACATCAGCGTGGGTGACGAGGTCAGTGTGATGATGTTTGATGGGGTGATTTAGCCTCCAGCCACGTTCGGTGCCACATGAAGTGCGGATTCTTTTCAGACAACCCCGTCGATCACTCGAATAACAGTTAAGCTGGATTAAATGCACCCATGGTGTCAAGGATCCAACATGTCAGTCCTTCAGAACCCGCAGGAGCTGCAGCCTAAGTCAGAAAGCAAGCTGCTTTTTCGCCAACTGTTTGAAAAAAACACCTCGGTGATGCTGCTGATTGAGCCGACCTCAGGCAACATTCTTGAAGCCAACCTGGCTGCAACGCGCTTTTACGGCTACCCGCAAGCCGGTTTGACTGGCATGTCGATCCAGGACATCAACACCTTTTCGCCGCAGCAAATTGCCAGTGAGATGCAAAAGGCGCTGCATGAAGAGCGCAATTTTTTTCTGTTTCAACACCGTCTGGCCAGCGGTGACATCCGCGAGGTCGAGGTGTATGCCACGCCCATCACCATCGGCGAGCAGTGCGTTCTGCTGTCCATCGTGCACGACATCACGGTGCGGACGCACCTTAGCCGTGAACTTAACCGGGTGATGCGAGAGCAAGAGGCCATTCTCAACAGCAACATCACTGGCATTGTCAAAGTCCGCGATCGCACCATCGTTTGGACCAATGCCACCTTTGCCGACATGCTGGGCTACGCCCCCCAAGCGCTGATCGGGCAATCGACCCTCATCCTTTATCCCAGCGAAACCGCCAGCCAGGCCTTGGCCCAGGCCGCCTATCCTGTCATGCAAAGCGGCAAAACCTTTCGCACAGAGGTCCGACTGCAGCGCCAGGACGGAGCACCCCTGTGGGTCAAATTGAACGGGGCCTTGCTGGAAGCGCACAGCGGGGAATCGATCTGGGCGTTCGCCGACATCAGCCTGCGCAAGAAGACAGAACTCGCGCTGGAACAAGCCGAGCGGGTGATGCGCGCCAGTGAACAACAAATGGTGATCGCACAGCGCATCAGTGGCACTGGTTCCTGGTCGCACCAACTCGACAGTGACACCATCTGGTGCTCAGCCGGGGGGGCGAGTTTGCTTGGTTTTGCCCCGGTTGCCGGTGATTTGCCGCTCAAAGAGATTGACGCCTGCATCCCGGAGCAACAACGGCTGCGCCAAGCCCTGCTCGATCTGACCTGCGAGGGGTCTGGCTTTGACCTTGAATTTGAGATCAGGCCCGCAGACGGTTCGGCGGCCAAAGTCATTCGTTCTGTGGCGCGGCTCGAACCTGGCGTGCAAGGCCAACCGCTGATAGTGCAGGGTTTTGTGCAAGACATTACCCAGTTGCATGAGTTGGGCGAACAAATCCGGCAACTGGCATTTTTTGACCCGCTGACCAACCTGCCCAACCGGCGCTTGTTCCTGGACCGATTGAGTCAAACCATTGCAGCGGATCAGCGCACGCATAGGTACAGCGCCTTGATGTACCTGGACTTGGACAATTTCAAACCGATCAATGACAACCATGGTCATGAAGCGGGTGACCTGCTGTTGGCCGAAGTGGCGCGTCGGCTCAACCAGTGCGTCCGGGGGACTGACACCGTGGCGCGTTTGGGCGGCGACGAATTCGTGGTGCTGATGGGTGGCCTCGACAACGATGAGCTTGAATCCACCCGGCAAGCTCGCGTGGTCGCTGAAAAAATCAGGTTGTCGCTGGCGCAGGTTTACCTGCTCAATACCGCGCAGCAACACAGCGGCACCTCGCTGATTGAGCACCACTGCAGCGCCAGCCTGGGTGTGGTGGTGTTCGGCCGCCACAGCCAAAACGCCAACACCATCCTCCAGTGGGCCGACTCGGCCATGTACCAGGCCAAGGACGCGGGTCGCAATCAGGTTCACTTTTACGATCACGCACTGACCTCAAACGCGCTCGTGAAGTGACCATCTGCAACATTTGAGCCACGAATCCAGATGTATGGAGATGTAAACCGCGATCATGACAGGCATCAACGGGCCTTAAACTCCCGCCCATGACACCAGGCCTCCAGCGCGCAAGCACCTTCATCATCCAGCAGTTTCAGCGCGCCAAGGCGGCCATCAGGCGACACCCTTTAAAAGCCGCTTTGCTGCTGCCCACCCTGCTGCTGCTTTACGTGCTGCTGCTGATTCCGTTCACGCCCGGCATCGGCGACCTGCGCAAGGCCAAATCTGAAACGCCAACAAGGCTGCTGGCGCTCGACGGCACCGTGCTGGCCGAGTACAAGCGCATCAACCGGGAATGGGTTGCGCTCGACAAGATAGCGCCCCATGTGGTGAACGCCCTGATCGCCACCGAGGACCGCCGCTTTTTTCAGCACCACGGCATTGACTTGCGCCGCATCGCCGGGGCCGTGCTCAGCACCCTGGGCGGCGATTTGCAGGGCGGCTCCACCATCACCCAGCAGCTCGCGCGCAACCTTTATCCCGAAGAAATCGGCCGCGCAGCCACCCTCACGCGCAAGATCAAGGAAGCCATCACCGCGCTCAAGATCGAGTCGGTGTATTCCAAGAACGAGATTCTGGAAACCTACCTCAACACCGTGCCGTTTCTGTATAACGCCTTTGGCATCGAAGTGGCGGCGCGCACCTATTTCGACACCTCCGCTGGCCAGCTCGACGTGCTGCAAAGCGCCACGCTGATCGGCATGCTCAAGGGCACCAGTTACTACAACCCGGTGCAAAACCCCGAGCGCTCGCTACAGCGGCGCAACCTGGTGCTGGCGCAAATGGCGAAAGACGGCACGCTCGACCCGACCCGGCTGGAGGCATTGTCCAAACGCCCGCTCAAGCTCAATTTTGAGCGGCAGACAACGTCGTTCGGGCTGGCGCCGCACGTGGCCCAGCACCTGCGCCAATGGCTCATCGACTGGGCCGACCAACGCGACTACGACCTTGAATCTGACGGCCTGCGCGTGTACCTCACGCTTGACGCCGATCTGCAAAAAGTGGCCAACCAGGCGGTCACCCGGCAACTGAGACAATTGCAAAAACTCGCCGATGCGCGTCGCAAAGCCGGGCAGCCAGCCGCCGTGCTGCAAGCCGGCTTTCTGGCGCTGGACCCGCGCAACGGCGCCGTGCGCGCCTGGGTCGGCAGCCGCGACTTTGCCCAGGAGCAGTTCGACCATGTGAGCCAGGCGCGGCGCCAGCCCGGCTCCACCTTCAAACCCTTTGTCTATGGTGCGGCCTTCATACAGGGCTTTAAGCCAAGCGACACCTTCATCGACCAGCCGGTGGCCATCGCAATACCCGGCAGCCCGGTCTGGACACCCAGCGATGCCACACCGCCGAGCTACCTGCCCACCAGCCTAAGCGACGGGCTGGCGTATTCCAAAAACACCATCACCGCGCAATTGATGCAAAAGGTGGGGCCAGCACGCGTGGCACAACTGGCGCAGGCCATGGGCGTGCGCCAAAGCAAGCTCGACCTGGTACCTTCGCTCGCGCTGGGCACCAGCCCGGTCACGCTGGTCGAGATGGTGGCGGCCTACGGCACCATTGCCAATGGTGGTGACTACCGCTCGCCCTTTTTGCTGCTGCGCGTGGAAGACCGCAATGGCAAACTGCTGGAGCAGTTTGAACCCGTCACCGAGCCAGGTCCGGCCATGCCGCGCGCGCAAGCCTTAACGCTGGTCAACGTGATGCGCGGCGTGATCGACGATGGCACCGGCGCGGCCATCCGTACCCGCTATGGCATCCAGGCCGACGTGGCCGGCAAAACCGGCACCACGCAGGACAACACCGACGGCTGGTTCATCATGATGAACCGCCAGCTGGTGGCGGGTGCCCGGGTCGGCTTTAACGACAACAGCGCCACCATGGGCGCTTGGGGCCAGGGCGCGCGCAGTGCGCTGCCGATGGTGGGCGAGGTGTTCCAGCAGGCATTTCGCAAGCGCTGGCTTGACCCCGATGCCGAATTCGACATCCCGCGGCCGCGGCCGCGCCCGCCGCCGCCACCACCCGCGCCCGAGCCGCAGCCATCCGCTGCCCCTTTGAGAAACATCGTCAACGATGTACTGGACAGAATCATGCAGCAGCTTCAGCAACTACAGCACTGACGCTGCGCGAGGCACCCCGAACCGGACGCTATGCGCTTTAATTGACCTAAACTCGCGCTCTAAAGCGTCTCTATTTTCAACAAATCAAGAACGGTTGACGCCCGGCGACGGTCTAGGGGTACCCAAGTAAATGAACATGCTGACGCAAGGCTGGCTGATCGCCGCGTTACTGGTGCTTGTCATCGGACAAACTGTTCTGAACAGCCGTCGCCTGCGCGCGCTGCAACGCAAACTTGGCGAACAAACCAGCCAGGTTGACACGCTTAACCAGCGACTGAAGGCCACGCTTGACGCACTGCCCGACCTGATGTTCGAAATGGATTTGAATGGCCGCTACCTTGATTTCCACTCACCACGCACGGAACTGCTGGCAGCAACGCCGGCAGATTTCCTTGGCAAGACATTAGCCGAGGTAATGCCAGCCGAAGTGGCCAGCATTTGCTTGAGCGCGCTGCAGGAAGCCCAGCAAAACGGCCACTCACAGGGCAAACAATTCGAACTGAAGCTGCCTGATGGCCCGCATTGGTTTGAACTCTCGGTGGCGCGCAAGGC
>Ga0051980_10000869_pt1 | contig 22742 bp, 10 predicted proteins | sample CryGey13umfilter_2_FD_55014 | JGI IMG/M metagenome (GOLD analysis project Ga0051980, IMG submission 55014) | Groundwater microbial communities from aquifer in Utah, USA - Crystal Geyser 4/9/14 3 um filter | ecosystem: Environmental > Aquatic > Deep subsurface > Groundwater | place: USA: Utah...
GCTGATCCGCGTACTGGGCGGAATCGGCGGGCAGGGCGCGTTCGCCGCGATTGGCGCCGCGTTGGGCGCTGCCGACACCGAGGTGAAAGACGCCGCCCTCCGCGCCATGGCCGACTGGCCGGACGCCCGGGCGGCGCAGCCACTGCTAAGCGTTGTCAAGAGCGCGACGGACGAAACGCACCGCACGCTGGCGTTGCGAGGCTACGTTCGGCTGGTGCGTCTGACCGAAGACGACGACGCGACGGCGACCGTCCGAGCGTATGCCGACGTGCTCGCCCTGGCCCGCAACCTCGAAGCCAAGAAGTTGGTCCTCGGCGGGCTGGCAGACGTGGCTCATCCGCAGGCGCTGAAGCTCGCGTGCGAACAACTCGACGACGCGGCAGTGCGGGCGGAAGCGGCCGTCGCCGTCGTGAAGATCGCACGCGCAACCGCGACGACCGACCCCCTGGGCGCTCGAGCAGCCTTGGGGGAGGTGCTGGAGACCTCACCCGACCAGCCGGTCGCGGCCGAGGCGCGGAAGATCCTCGAACAACTGGGCGGCCCCCTCGAAAGCCCGGCCCCTGCGAGTCGACTCACCAAGCTCTTTGACGGCAAGACGTTCGCCGGATGGGAAGGCAACCTCGAGTGGTTCCGGATCGAGGACGGGGCGATTGTGGGTGGCAGCCTTACCCGGGAGATCCCGCGTAACGAGTTCCTGTGCACGACGAGGGAGTACGCCAACTTCGAGCTGCGGCTGGAAGTCAAGCTCGTCGCCAACAAGGGCAACGCGGGAATCCAGATTCGCAGCCAACGGATCCCCNACCACCACGAGGTGGTCGGCTACCAGGCCGACGTGGCCGAAGGCATGTGGGGAAGCCTCTACGACGAGTCCCGCCGCCGGAAGTCGCTGGCAGACCCCGACCCCAAAGTCCTGGCCGAAGTCCTCAAGCCAACCGACTGGAACGAGTACGTCATCCGCTGCGAGGGCAAGCGGATTCAGCTCTGGCTCAACGGCCACCAAACCGTTGATTACACGGAGCCGGACGAAGAGATCCCGCAAACCGGTCTGATCGGTCTGCAGATCCACGGCGGGCCCGCCAGCGAAGTTTGGTGCCGGGATCTGGAGATTGCGGAACTGCCGTAGGGCACGGGTGCGCGCCACGAGGCTGTCTGCCGCTCTTCAGGGACCCTCAGCCTTCAGCAGAATCCCGTCCTGCGGCGGCAGCGTGAAGCTCTGTCCGACCGGTTGCCCGCTGTTCACGTCGGGAGCCTGAGCGCCGCGAAAGCGGCGATGCTTCCGCCCCGGGTCCAGGGCCGCGAGGTCGAACGTGACGGCTGACACGGCGGAGCCGTTGGCGAGAACCAGCCCCCCTTCGAACCGTCGGGCGAAGACCTCCGCACAGCCCTCGCGCACGCTGAGGTCGCGGACCAGGATCTGACCCGGTTGTGCGCCGACGTGGAAGGCCACTCGTCCCTTTCCCGCCGCCTGCGGCCGAAGCGTCAGCGCCACGCGTCGGGGCTGCTGCCCCACCACGATCGACTGCACAAGTCCGTTCTGATCGCCGGTCCGGAGACACACGCCGATCCAGCTCCACGGCTCTGCGGGACGCCGTTCGCCGTCAGCCCCGGTTGGGGGCTGGCCTTGCACCTCGAACGTCACGGCGTACTCGCGATCCGGACGGAGCAACTCGCCACACTCGGGTCCCTGGAGCACGACTCGGGCGGCAGCCTTGAGCCCGCGGAGGGGTGGCTGCCCGTTCGCGGACACGTCGGTCACTGTGAGTTGGAAAGCGGTGGGGTCGGCAAGCCCGGTAGTTCTCGATTTTGCGTGGGGGAGACGGTTCCCGCCTTCGAGCGACTCCCACCCGTTGCGCCAATCAGCGCCGGCCAGGAGGTCGGGGCCGAGGTGCTCAGTTAGCCGCACCGGCGGGCCCAGCGGTTTCCCCAGCCAGTTGAAGCGCCCTTGCAGATAGGAGCACGACGGCTTCGCGGCGTGGGCGCACCAGACCTGGTACAGGTCCGTCCCGGACGGGAAGTAGTCAGGCCCAAGGAAACTCGGGAACTCCTCATTCTCCGCGCCGTTGAGCACCTCGGGACGCCGAGCGCCCCACACGTTGCTGGCATCCGCCAGCACCAGCGCCTCGCCAAGCCCGGCAAACCCGTCGCCGGCCCGGAGCTTGCGGAAGAAGTCGTCCCGCCCCAGCCGCCAGTAGTTCACACCACCGACCTCGCAGCCGTCGATTGTGCCGTCGTTGTCGCAATCGCTCCACGGACTCTCCGCCAGCCCGTCGAACTCATCCCCGTCGGGATGAGGCTCGGCCGCGGCGATTCGCGTGTGCCACAGCCGCGCGAAGTGCCGGGCCCACCACGTAACCGCGTCCCTACCCGTCGCTGGATCGCGTGGACAGAAGCGAGTCAGGTTGGGGATCCACGTCTTGATCCACTTGCCGTTCATCGCGTAGATTGAGCCGACGCTTGGGGCGACACACGCTTCACCCGCCCGGTACGCGTGCCACTCGCCGACAGCGTCCTTCGGCCACCGCTTCACGACGAGGGCGTTGCTCCGCGCGTCCGCCCGGGCGACGCTGGCATACTCGCTGTGCAGCCAGTCGGGCTGGCCGTTGACGACTCGGTAAACCAGCACGTCCCGCAGCAAGTTGTGGCCGTACACCTGCGTTGCGAATGCGCTGGCGTCGGGCACCGACAGCTCGCACTGCTCACTCTCCGCGGGGAAGTCGGCCGAGAGCGTCGTGCGCTGGCCGAGCAGCCAGTAGCCACGGAACTCCGGCATGGGGAAGACGGCCGGATCGCAGTGGAGCCCTTCCTTCGCCGCGAACTCCCGCGGCACCACGTGCCAACTCCCCCAGATTCCGTTGAGTTCATCGTTGACCTGCATGAGCACGAGCCGGTCCGGGTAGCGGCGCTTCAGCTCCTGCGCTGCGGGGATCTTGTCGCCGGTGAAGTCCACCAGGAACGCCGTGTTGTGTTCCAGAAACCCGACGCTGTTGGGCCAGAGGTGGCGGAAGTCCAGGCTCTTCGGATAGCCCGCACTGAGCCAGGGCCGCGAACGGAACAGCGCCAGCGCCGCTGCGCCCGCTGCACCCGTACGAATGAAGTCACGTCGAGTCCGTTCGGACATGTTCTACCTCCTGATTGCCCCTGTGCAAAGGGTGACTCGCAACGGCGGGAGGGCGAAGGCGAGGCTGGATAACTGCCCAGTGTGGCTGGGGAACCGCACTATCAAAGCCTCGGCTGAGTGGGTACAATTGTGCCACCACTATCGCACGCACGAACTCTCAGGACCTCCGTGGAAGTGCGCCTGTTTGGCGCCCTCAGAAGGAAGCCCCCCCCGGAGAGGTGCCGCCGCTGCAATCGGATGCGCGCGGCGACCAGCGGTGGCAGAAGCGTACTCCTCATTTCCCCTATGAACGGTCTCGCACCAGCACCGCCACATAAGGCAGACCGCATCCTTCTCGGCTCACTTGGCGGAGGCGTCGAGTACTGGACATTCCGTCACCGGGCCGCACGGCGATTCGCCCATGCCTACATGCAGTATCCGGCCATGATGGTACCTGAGTTGCAGGGCGAACTCCTCGACGCGGCACGGGCCGCGGATACCAGCGTGCGGCACGTCTACGATCCCTTCGTCGGCTGCGGCACAACACTCGCGGAGGCAATGATCCGGGGTCTGGACTTTGCCGGCAAGGACATAAACCCGCTGGCCGTCTTGGCGTGCCGGGTAAAAGCAGGGCCCTACTTTCCGGCAGCCATCCGACGAAAGACCGAACTGCTGCTGGACCGCATGGCTACGGACTCGCGACGCACCATCGACGTCTCATTCCCTGGACGCGAGAAGTGGTTCGATGACTCCGTGGCGGTCGGACTGTCGCGCATTCGGCGTGCGGTATGCGGAGAGTCAGCTCGATGGGCCCGTCGTTTCTTCTGGGTCGCGATGGTCGAATCGGTGCGTCTGACCAGTAACTCGCGCACCTCGACGTTCAAGCTGCACATGCGTCCGCAAGAAGAGCTGACTGGGAGACGGTGCTGTCCGCAGGCGGTCTTCTGCGAGACCCTGTTGCGCAATATCCGACACATGGAGGGACAGGCGCACTACCTACGAGACCGCGGTCTGTTGAGGCGCGGCCACTACACCGGTGCAGTTGACATTCAGCTCGGGGACAGCTCGCAAAACCTCGAGGGATCGCCGAAGCAACTCGATCTACTCATCACGTCCCCGCCCTACGGCGACAATCAGACAACGGTGCCGTACGGTCAGTATTCGTTCCTGCCGTTGCAGTGGGTCGACCTCGGAGACATTGATGCCCACGCGGACGCGGCACTCATAGCGAACACGCATGCTCTCGACAGCCACAGCCTTGGGGGCTCGTTGAGGGGAGCTTCGGACGCCGCTACGACTCTCGCGGAGATGTCCCCGGCTTTTCGCAGGATGGCAGTCGATCTCGCTTCTGCCTCGCCGAACGCCACGAAACGGTTGTCCGCGTTCTGCCGGGACCTTCACGCCTGCCTGGACCCGATCGTTGGGCAGCTCAAGCCCGGAGCACTGATGCTGTGGACTGTGGGAAGTCGCAGAATCGCTAACCGACAGGTGCCGCTGGAGCGGATACTGATCGACATGCTGGAGGCCAGAGGCGCCACTCACGTCGCGTCGGTCCCCAGGCACATTCCAAACAAGCGCATGGCGGTCCGGAACAGCATCGCCGACACCATGCGAAGCGAGACCATCGTCGTCTTGCGGAACGGGGGGCACTGATGCCGCAGGAGTTCCACTTCGACATTCATCCGTCGGTCGTGTTCCAGCTTGGAGCCGACCTCATCACGGATGTTGTCCAAGCGCTCGTCGAGTTGGTCAAGAATTCCTACGACGCAGATGCGGACTACGCCAACGTCAAGATCGACTCGCTGCACGCAAACGAGGCTGAGCATTCGGTCTACCGGGGTGCCACCGGGGTCATCGTCATCGAGGACAACGGTACCGGAATGGATCTGGAGACCGTCAGGCGAGGCTGGCTCATGCTCTCGGACTCGCCGAAGCGCGAGATGAAGGAAAGGGGGGAGGTGACCGGGAAGGGCCGGACGCCACTTGGCGATAAGGGTCTGGGGCGGCTGGGTGCGCAGCGTCTCGGAGACCACGTTGAGATCATTACCAGGAAGCAGGACATGGCCAAGGCACTACACGTGGCATTCTCGTGGTCAGATTTCCGCGCCCAAGGAGCCCTCTCAACGGTGCCCGTGCGGATAACCGAGATCGCCGCGTCGTTTCCCCACGGCACGCGCCTCACGCTGTCTGGGCTGTACGACACCGGAACCTGGGAGGAGCCGCGCTCGCTCGATTCTCTGCAGGCGGATCTGTCGCGGATGATATCGCCCTACAAGCGCCCTGACCGCTTCAAAATCGTGGTGACCGTCAACGGCAAGCGGCTGGAGCTTGAGAGGCTCGTTCCCAANATCCGGCGGGCAGCAACAGCACATTACCAATTGAAGTTCGACGGTCAGACCCTCCAGACTGTCGGCCGCGCCAAGCTCTCGCTCTTCAACACCAGGCAGGACAATGCGGCATACACGGATCTCCTGGCAGCCGACCAGGGAACGGGGTTCCTTGAGTTCCTGCGGGAGCAGCCTTCTGCGAGGGACTTGGCGCTGCGAGTTGCAGACAGCGAACAGTGGTTTGTTGAGTACCGCAACGAACTCGATATTGCCGCACTCGACAAAGTAGAACTGGTACCCAGTGAAGACGGCACCAAACAGATCCCTGCCAACCCGGGGCCATTCTTCGGCGAAGTGGATTCCTTCGACCTGGGGAGCGACGATGCGGTGACACAGGATGTCTTCAGCGCGACCTCGGCATTCAGGAGGGCAGTCAGAAACCTCCAGGGGATAAGGGTCTACCGGGATGGGTTTGCAGTGCGGGTCGACGACGACTGGCTGGGACTCGGCAAGGCGTGGACGACAGGCAAGTCGTGGTACGGTCTCAAACCGGCCAACACCATGGGATACGTCGCCATCTCCGCGAAAGCCAACGAGGTGCTCAGCGAGACGACCAACCGTGAGGGCTTCAAGAAGACCCCGCACTATGACAACTTCCTTGGGCTCCTGCAGCACTTCGTGAGAACCGCGAACAACGCTCAAGGCATTCTTCGTCGGGCTTGGGTTGACTACAGGAAGCAGCACGCCAAAGCCGCAGCCGGCTTCGAACCGGAGGCGACAGCCGACCGCATCGCGTGGTACGTCGGCGAGACGCTCAAGAGGGCGGGAGGCTACACGGAGTCCTTCGTTGGCATCCGGCGGTCACTGGAGGACGCGGCTTCGGACACGGACAAGTTGATCGCGAACATCGCGGGAACGCTGCCTGAGTCGGACCGAAGTCTACGGCAACTGACTGAGGTGCGCGAGAGGGTGACCGGCTGTGTGGCAGACGTTGCCAACATGCTGGGAGTCATCGACGAGTACTCCGCTGAACTGGCGAAGCTAAAGGTGGACAGCCAGGTACTTGTGTCCGAGATCGAGTCGCTTCAGGAGCGCCTGGCGGACATGTACGAGACGGTTAGCCTCGGGCTAACGGCCGAAGCTCTGTCCCACGAACTGCAGAACATTGCCGCCGGGCTGGCGGCGCGCGCTCACGATGTCGCCGCACACCTCCGCAGGCAGGGCGAACCGGACCGCAGGCTGCTCGCATTCGTCGAACACGTCAAGAGCACGGTTGCGGCCATGCGGAAACAGCTCAGCCATCTGGCGCCGTCCCTGAGGTACGTGCGCGAGCAACGGGAAGACATAGGTCTCCGGGCGTTCCTGCTGGATCTGTCGGACTACTACGCTGCCAGATTCCAGCACAAGTCCATCGGGATGGAGGTCGCGACAGTCTGTGTCGATGACTTCTACGCCATGGGCGCCGATGGCGTGGTCGAAGCCTGTACCGCGGATCCAGCCGCCAAGCAGCGGGCCCTGCAGGCGAGGGGCATCGCCGAAGAGACCCCCGAGGAGGTCTGGCAACAGGAGGTCCGCGATGGCTGGACCGGTCTCGATTCCGCTGCCCGGACCAGGGTCATTTCCGAACTGCGGCGTGGTGGCGAGGCGGGTGCCGTCGATGGGGTCGCAGCCTCCGCGCTGACCGAGTTGCTGACGGGTATCCCATTCCATCAGTTGTCCATGGGTGAATGGCGAAGCAGGAAGGAGGAGTTCGCCGGGTCGGACGCCGACGGGGGTCTGCTTCTGCTGTTTGACGAGAACTTCGAGCGCGAGGGACTCGGTGAAAGGGACGGCGTCATCGAGGTAGTCAAGTTGCTCGCGGACAAGCAGAGAACCACGCCGGTCTACTGCGGGCTGCTTACACACAAGTACGAGCCGGATGGGGAGGTGCCTCAGTGGGAGGCGACCATCGAGGCGGAGGGACTGGATGGGAACCAGCTCATGGTGATCTCAAAGCGCCGCCTGAAGGGCGATCCCATGGGCTTCGCTCGTATGCTGAAGTTGCTGGCGCTGGCGCCGCAGTGCAACCAACTGCTGAACCGCGTCGCTGGCATCATCGAGACTGGGGTCAAGAGCGCCCTGGCGGAGTGCCGCAAACAGGTTAACGTTTACGACTTCGAGCACCTCGTGTTCGAAGCGTCACGCCGAGAAGGCGTGTGGGAACCAGACACCTTGGTACGGATCCTCAGGCTGTTCCTGACTGAACACGTGCGCACCGAGGCTCTGGTCAACGCCGAGGTCTGTGATCTCGCCTCCAAGATCCGGGATGTGAGCCTGATCGGTACCGTGTCCGGGGGCGCCACGCGGCACGAGTCTTGGCGAATCCAGCGACGGGAGATGTACCTCGAAGGCGTGGCGCTGAACAGACTGCACCTGCCGCTTGACCTCGGCGACATTTTCTGCCGCAAGGGCACGAACGGCGGAAGAGACCGGCTCTACATTCTGGTCGGTCAGCCGTGTGACCTGATGGTCCGCACCGATGGGAAGCGCAGGTACCGCGTCTACGAAGCCAACCTGCTGGAGGTCCAAGACGCCCAGGACCAAACCGGCAAGCGCGAGGTCGAGGGGGCAGTTCTCGTCGAGATCCTCGCCAAGCCGGGTACTGGCACGCATGAACTGCGCTACTGGGACGATGCCGATGGGCATTCATGGTGTGTCAACCTGAGGGCCGTGCATACGGTGAAGCTCTGGGTGCTGGATCTCTGCGTGTTCCGGGAAGACGGCAAGGGTGCCATGGGCCTCGACGACGCTCTTCCCGACGGACTGATACCGGCATGGCAAGAGCGGTTCTCGTTAGTTCAGAAAGAGGTCCGCAAGGCACTCGATGCGGATGAGCGTCACGCCAAGGCCAACATGCCCGCCAACGATTCGGCACTCCGCCCCGCGGCGATCACAAGCTCGAACGATGCAAAGTTCTACGGAACGGCAGACAGGGAAGCGAAGAGCGTTTCCTTCGGGATCGAGAGAATCGCTCGGTATCAGCAGCCATTCACTGGCGGCCTGCTCCGAGACTACGCACGTCACATCGCCCGTGAGGCGTACGAGGTGGACATCGGCCGGGTCGATGATGGCGCGGCCGGAGAGTGACGGGATTCCGTCGGCGCATGCGTCCCCGCAGCTCAACTGCCTGACTGGACACCTCGAACGCACGCATAGACTGGCCGAGACGCGGTCGAGCCACCGCGGCGAATCGAGTGGTTGGGCGGGTCCAGTTCATAGATCCCTGATGGCGCCGCGATTTGTGTGGTGGCACATTGCGAACACGGTCGTGTTCTTCTGTCCGAAACGACCATCTTGGCAAACCTCAGGGCTGCCGCCCGACACACCGTTGGAACGTGACGAGACCGCGCCCCGCAGACGAGCCGGCGCGCGGTCTCCCTCCCGGCTGATTTCCCAACTGCCATGAGGATCTGGCACCGTCGCTTGCCATCGACCGGCATCCCCGGCTGCTACCTCCCCCGTCGAATCTTCGCCGCCCGGTCCGTTGCCACCTCATCGGTCGTCAGCACCAGCTTGCCGCCCTTCGCGACGGCCTGTTCCGTCTTCGCCGGTGTGCCTTGCCACGTGTCCCACCATTCCACCTGGTAGGCGCCGTCGGCGAAGCCTTCAAGGGTAACGCGGGCCGGGGGAACGGGAGCGACCGGCGCCGCTTCGCCGGTTTCCTGGCGGTGGTGGTTGAACCACGTGCTCTCGCGGTTCTGCACCCAGACCAGCGCCATCTCCGGCGAACGGATCGCCGCCACCAACAGGTCGGGGCGGTCGATGACCAGGCAGCCGGTGAAGGCGTACCGGTTGATCCGCATCCAGTCTTTGCCGAGGTTCTCGACCTTCATCCGGTGGTTGCCGGCAGGAATGTCCACAGTCACGTCTTCGTCGTAGACCGATTCCCACAGGTTCCACTGCCGCTGGAACTTCCACTCCTTGCCGAGGTTCTCGCCGCAGGGGAACTCGCGGTCCAGCTTCAGTTGATCATCCACCCAGATCTTCAGGTGCCCCGAGTTGGACACGCGGCCGACGCCGATGAGGAACTTGCCCGGCTGCGGGTAGTTGACGGCAAACGTCGGCGGGTTGACCAAGTCCTTGTGCCCCTGCCCCTGGAGCAACTCGTGGATCGAGCCGGCGTCGTTGCCGCTGCCGTCCGGTCTGACGCTGAACTCATTCACCTCGGGCTTGCCCCATTGGCCGACGGGAGTCAGCACAATGTCTCGCACGATCGGCACGGCGGGCGGCGCGACGTACTCGGCCGGGGCGGTCGTCACCTGCTCCCACTTCGTCGTGCCAAAGGGCACGTCCCTTACGAAGTTGGCGATGGCGGTGAAGTGGAAGTACAGGTCCTGCGGCTCGATGTACTTCTCGTGCCACCATGGCATCGGGATGCCGCAGCAGCCGCTGCACACCGATGCCCAGTTAGCGTTGTGCAGCGCCCAGCCTTTGGGGTCCTTGTCGGCCGTGGTCGAGTGGCTGCGGATGCCGAACTCGCCGAAGACATGGGGCTTCTCGAACCGGCTCCACTGGTGCAGGCCGTAGTCGCGGACCTGCTCGGCGACGTTGGCGTCGTTGTTGGTGTAGCAGTGGGTCTGGACAATGTCCATCTCCGGGATCTGCCAACACGCTTCGGGTCCTGTCTTGCTCCACCAGCTTGTGGTGATCAGGTGGCGGTACGGGTCCAACGGGGCCAGGTAGGNCGCCATCTCGCGGTGCCAGGCGATCTTCCTCTCTTCGGTCGTGTCGGCCCAGCCCTCGAACTCGTTGCCGAACTCCCAGCACAGCACGTTGGGCGAGTAGCTCCACCGGGCGATGGTGTAGCGCAACCGCTTCTTGTAGAGCGCCCGCGCTTGATCGTTGGTGAACCAGTCGCTGACCGTGGCGCACGGACCGCCATTGGCCTGGTTGAATGGGTTCGCCTTCCACCCGTCTTCGCGGAAGTCCTGATGGGTGTCCATGCAGAGCATGTAGTAGAAGTCCAACTCGGCGCCCAGGTCGAGCATGGCGTCCAAGCGTGCCGCCTCCGCCTGCCGGTACCAGCCCAGTTTGCTCTCCCACTCGATCCCCAACCCGCTGCGCGACATCCACCACCGGTTGTAGTTCTCGCCCTTCGCCGCCATCTTGCGAATCGCGTCCTCCGCCAACTGGCCGGACGAGTGGTAGATCGGCAGGTTGTGACCGATGGGCACGAAGCCGGCGCCGCTGTCGAACTGCAGGTAGTGCGGGTCCTGCCTGCTCTGGCGCAGGAAGCCCTTGCTGGGGCCGGCCTGCACGGTGAACGGGCCGACGTCCTTGGTGACCGTGCCCGAGCGATCCTTGGCGACCAGCCGGCAACGGAGCGGGCCCACCTCCGTCGCGGCAAGACGCACCACCCATCGGCCGTTGCCAACAGGTACCATGATCTCCGCGCCGTCACGCACTTCGCGTTTCTGATCCACGAGGAAGAACCCAGGCTGCTTCAGCTCCCTGCCCGAGGCAGTGCTGATGAGGGCATCGAGCGTAACCTCGTCCGGGTCGTACGGGTTGTCCCAGGTCGCCTTCAGGTCGACGTTCAGCTCCAGCTTTCCGTACTGGACGACCGTGTCGTTGGCCGGCGTGACGCCGGCGATCTCCAGCTTCTCGCGGCGTGGCTTCACGTCGCCGGGGAACTCCGTTGGCATTTTCTCGAAGCCGATCTTCAGCGTCGCCTTCCCCTTCTCTCCGACCGCGAAGTCTGCCGGGATCAGGTTCATCTCGACCCCGTGGCTCTTCTCGCTGATCCGGCTCCTCATGCTGCGGAACCCGTTGCCTGCGAAGGTCGCCGCGGCGCCGGCGCCCAACCCAATCAGGAGCGAGTCGCACATCCCGTCCACCGCCGTACCCACCGGCCCGTGGGCAGTCGGCCGAGCGTAGACCTGCTCACCGGCGAACGCCTGCCGATCCACGATCAAGGTGCACCAGACCCCCGAGGTCAGCTTCAGCGCAGCCGTCTTCTCCGTCTCCAGATGGACGGTGACGCCCTCGGTTGTCGGTTCGAGGGCGAGCTCGTACTTCATCGGCGCCGCCCTCTCGCGCGTCACCCACGTCCCCGTCTGCCGAAGCCANCCGCGGTCGTCGAGCACGGGGCCCGTCGCCACCNGACCTCCGTCCAGTCGCTCGTAGATCCAATTGTCGTGCCAGAGAAAGATCGCCACACTGACGCCCGGCTTGTCCGCCGTGCTGACCGACAGCGTGCCCGGCGCCGTGTAGACGAGCTGCTGCGGTCCGTGGGTCAGCACGAAGCCCTTGCCTTGCTGCTGCCATTGCTGGGCGGCAGCGGGCGAGCTGTTGGTGAGGAGGGCGGCGAGGGGAAGGATGGGCATGTACATGGGAGGACCTCCGAGACTCGTGAGACGGCAAACGACTTCGAGTGAGTGCGGTGCTACGGAACGCATCGCGATCGAGCAAGAACAGTCGCACCGGCGCGTTACCTGCACGCGCCAACAACCTCCCCGGCGGTCACCACGCCTTCGGCGAGGTCTGGCTGCAGCCCTTCCGCCACAAACAGGCCGGTCACCACGTGGGCGTAGGATCGCGCAAAGGGAAGACGCTCGATCTTAGCTGACAGTTCGCGCCGGAGGTGATTGGCCTCTTTGTCGGTGAGCCGCAGCGTCGCCTCACCGACAAAGAGGCACGTCCGGTCGACTGACTCAGCGACCACGTCCACCTCCAGCGGTTGCCGGTCCGTTCCCGGCCCCCACCAGCGACTGGCTGGGAGCCATTCGTNTCCGCCGAGGTGGAGGTGCGGGAACGACTGCCGCGCCAGCTCCTCCCAAGTCTCGGCAACGTGCCCGGCGAAGTCGCAGCAGATGTCTTTGGACACCTGCTCCACGAAGCCGGCGTCGAGCCGCGAACGGTTTGGCTCGACGAACCGGAACCAGAAGGCAAGGAACGGATCATCGAGCCGGTACAGCGTGCGTTTGCCGGACCGCTCCGACGCGCCGAACGGCCGCTCCCGGCGGACGAAGCCAAGCTCGATCAGCCGCTGGAGGGGACGGTTCAGGGAGGTTGCAGGCTTGGCGAGCCGAGCGGCGATCTCAGACACGCGATTGCACCCCGACCCGATCAAGGCGAGGATCGAGGCGGCCTGGGCCGTGTCGCGCATGTCGTCCATCAGCAGGCGACGAGGCTCGTCGTGAAGAACGCCCAGCGGGTCGAGCACGAGATCCGCCACGCTCTCCCACGTGACTGTGCCCTTCTCCGCTGCAAGCTCCCAGTACCGGGGTACGCCCCCCCATACCGCGTACGCCTCAAGCGTCTCTCTCGGACTCGCCAGACCGAGGGCCTCGCCAAGCCAGGCGGCCCCCAAGGGCTTCACCACGATGATCTCCTGTGCCCTGCCGTACAGAGGAGCCGAACCGTCCAGGAGCAGTCCCTGCATCATCCGTTGTGACGACCCACACACGAGGAGGTCCAGTTTGCGTGGGCGTGCCTGGTCAATCAGGCGCTGGAGCAGGCTGGGGATCTCCGGGCTGCTGTTGACGAGGTACGGGAACTCGTCAAGCACCAGCAACGCGCCCGGAGGCGCGTCCTGCCACCAACGCTCGAACAGGCTCGCCCAGTCGGGGTACACGACTTGGTCCATCCCGGGCGCGAGCTGCCCCATGCACGCCGCCAACGCTACCCGCTGCAACGGTGGTTCACGTTCGTCGCTCACGAAGTACACGCTCCCTTGGCTGGGAAGCGTCTCCTGGATCAGGCGGGACTTGCCGCATCGACGGCGGCCGTAGAGGCAGCAGAACGTGCTGGCCGGGTCGCTGAACAGGCGATCCAGACGGCTCTTCTCTTTCTCCCTGCCCAGGAAGGCGAGCTTCATGGAGCGACTCCTCGGTTCGGCGCTGCCAGGCCGCAAGCGCCCACGGCGTGCAGATATTATGCAGCCACTACATTATGTTCCTGCTGCATAATATCCGCAATGGCGCCCCACTCAAGCTGGCGGAGGTTGGGCAGGATTGCCGTCAGCACCCCAGGTCTATCACCAGAGCGGTATCGATCCCCAGGCAGTCCCCAATCTTCCGGATCGTCTGCGCGCGGTGGCCGATGCCCAGCGCAAAGTGATGCGTCGGGCCCGCCGCCACCCAGCGCTTGAGAAACGTGCGGACATCCGGCTTGAAGCGGCCGTGGGTGTTGGTGTTGCCGGTGGGCGGAATGGGCCAGCGGATGGATTCGCCTTCGGCGACGACGAACTTCAGCGTGCCCTCGGCTTTGACACCGATGCTGAGCATGGTGATGGGACCTTCCTTGATCCGGAACTCGACACTGGCGCCGGAGCCGGGCTTGCCGTGGTACTTGCTCAGGCTGCGCAGGACGGGCTTGCCGTCGGCGATGTTGAGGTGGTGGGGGCCGTCGTGGCCGACTAACACGGAGTCGCGGCCGAAGTCGATGGGGTGGAACTCCGCGAAGCTGCCGCCGATGTCCAGGCGGTCCATGATGAGCATGGCGACGCATGTCTTCAGGTCGTACTCGCCGCACATGGGGAAGCCGGCGGCGCAGAGCAGCGAGTTGCCGACGATCAGGTTCGTGACGACTTTCCGCATCTCGGAGCCGGCTTCGGCTTCGTAGTAGTACGCCAGCCCATCGAGGTTCTTCTCGGCGATGAAGGCATCCAGCGCCACCGACACCCGGGCCGCGGTCTCCAGGTCTTCGTCACTGAGCTTGCTGGTCAACGGGTCCGACACCGGGTCGGGCGCGTCGAAGAAGCCCAGTAGTTGCTCCTTCTTTGCGGCGACGGCCGCCGGGGCGGTCTGCCGGTACTGCTGCAAGATGTCATCCGGCTCGCACAGCACCACATGACTACCGACCGCCGCTGTCACCGCAGTCGGATCAACGTGCATGTCGAGCATCGCTTCCAGCACGTGCCCCATCAGGCCGAGCCGCGCCCGCTTGAGATCGTGCAGCACCTTCGCAATCTGGCACCACTCCGCGATCTCGGTGTCCGCCACGGGATCGTCGTGCAACATGCCCAGAATCACCGGCGGCGCCGGCCGGCCCAGGCGCACCGCCACACCTGTGAACTCCGGCACCGAACAGAAGTCGTCGTTGCAGAGCTGCATGTACGTGTTGGCGCGCTCGTAGTCCATCGCTGCCAACGGCTGCAGCGCCACCAACACAATGGGCACATCCAACTCCCGCGCCAACACGCCAAAGGTCGACGACGTGGCGTAGGTCACCATGTCGATGAACAGCAAGTCGAGATTCGCTGCCTTGATCTCCGGCAGCACCGCGTACGCCGGTTCGGCCCGGTCGAGCATGCCGAAGCTGGTCACGCTGACGCCGTGCCGTTCGACCTTGCCGACGAACACGTCGAGCTTGCCCAGCAATCCACCAAGCAGTCCGTCGAACTGCCCCCAGTACGTATGATGCCCGACGGCGACGACACCGACGTTGGCGGTTAGGGGTTTGCGGCGCTCGATTCTCATGCCTCACGTCTCCAGTCTCGACGGAATCACGGAGATCTCTGAACAGCTCCGGCTACACCCCTACCCCGGAAGACGCCCAGCACCGTAGGGGCAGACCTGCGCGTCTGCCCCGGCTGGGCGGGCACGCAGGCACCGCCCCTACGCCGTGGGGCCGCATCCTCGAAGGAATCGCACATGTTGGCGCTTCGCTTGAGCACCACGGCGGATGCGAACACTACAACTGGACGCCCGAACTTGTTCGGGGCTCAGTGCAGGCCGTACCCCAACAAGTTGGGGCGTCCTGAGTCGCTACAAGAAGGGGATTGCAGCAATGATAGCACACCAGCACGAGCCACCGAGTAGGGTCCGGACTCCCGGAGCATTCGGCTGCGCCGGCCCCAGTCGGCGGCGAGTCGAGGGCAGCCGATCCAGTCGCGCCGTGCAGGGGCAGTCCTTCGCCAGTGCATGAACTACAATGGCAGCTTCGCCGCAGGCTGTCGCTCCGCGCGGCCTCTGCTCGACGTGCGCCCTCTACCGGAACTGGCTCCGGCGCGGATCATGGTTGCCGGCGGCAGTCAGGGCGGCGGGCTACTCATGGTGCTGGCCGGCCTGGACAAGCGCGTCGCCTTCGCTGCGCCGGCGCACAGCGGCCTGTGCCGGCTCGACTGGACGGTTCTGCACAAACCGGGCTTCTGGCCGTTTGGCATGGAGACCCCACCCGCCGGCTAGACCACGGAGGAGTTCCTGAAGACGCTCTCGTACTTCGACGTCGCCAACTTNACCCCGGACATCGCCTGCNCGGTGGCAGCAGAGGTCAGCCTGCTGGACACCGTCACAGCCAGCGGCAACCAGATGTGTGCCCTGGCTCACGTCAAGTCCGGCCTGCTGAAGCTGATCTGTGACCCGTGGGTGAGCCATGCCTCCAGCCCCGACGGCCAGCGGCGCAGGGGCGAAGCTGTTGCGCGTTGGTTCCAAGGCGAGCCGCCGGTGAAGCAACCGGCCAAGTGATCGGAGTACAGAGGAGAACCGTATGCAGGAGAGCCCGTTCGGCGCTGCCCTGGAGGCGCGGACGCCCGCAGCCGCGCAGGAGGGCTGCAGTTGGTGACCGGTGGCTCACCTTCACCGGCTGCACCGCCTCANAGCCCCTACNCCGCCTTCCGCGAGCCGGCCTTCTGCCGTTTCATTCTCGGGTCTCAACTCGTCCAGATCGGCAAGTCGGCACAGGGTCTGGCGATTGGCTGGGAGATCTATCAGCGCACGGGCGAGCCGAGGCAGGTGTATGGGTTTGTGGCAGTGGGTCCGTCGGGCGAGTGGCCCACTGCGGAGGACTTCGCAAAGCTGCGCCCCGTCGAGAAGGGCCCGGCGTTCGGGACGTTCGAAGAAGCGAGCCGCGCTGCGAACGACTGGCCGCTCTTCCGGCACGACGCCGCGCGCAGTGGCGCTACTCCAGCGCTGATCCCGCCGGAGTTGAAGGAGAGTTGGCGCGAGCAGGTGGCGTCTCCGCCTGGCGACGACAAGGTCGCCGAAGCCTGGAAGTGCCAGGGCGCCTCGTGCCTGAGCGCTCCCGTCGTAACCGAAGGGCTTGTGTGCGCGGCGAGAACCGACGCCGGCCAGGTGGTGGCCCTGGACGCAACGACCGGCAAACAGGCGTGGTGCGTTTCCCTGGGCAGCCGCATTGACTCGCCGCCGACACTCTACCGTGGGCTCTGCTTCGTCGGCTGCCACGAGGGGTACCTGTATGCCCTGCGCGCCTCCGATGGGCAACTGGCTTGGCGCGTACGCATCGCGCCTTGGGAACGCCGGATGGTAGCCTTCGGCATGGTCGAGTCCGTCTGGCCCGTCGTGGGCACAGTCGTCATTCACAACAACGTCCTGTATGCGCACGCCGGCCGCACGTCGGAGTCGGACGGCGGTATCGCGGTCGTTGCGCTGGACCCGGCAACCGGCCGGCAGCTCTGGGGCAGAGCCAGCGCTCCGGGGCCGCTCCACCAGAACGACCTCCTGCGCTACGACGCTGGTGCACTGCTCTGGAATCATCTGGCGCTCGACCCGAACAGCGGCGAGGGCAACTTGTCGGTCGGACCGTCACGCGACGACTCGCAAGGGGGAATGCTGGACGGTACGTGGACTGCCGTCGGCAAGCGGCGCGCCGGGAACGCGTTTCACCTGGGCCGCGTGACTGCGGACCTGCTGGCGTGGGACAACAAGCTCGTGGTCGGACCGGCGTTCGCAATCGGTCTCGACAAAGCCCTGACCGCCCCCGAGCTGAAGCCCGAAGACTACGTGTGGAAGGCGCCTCTCCCCAAGAACTACCAGGTGGAAGCCGTGGCGTTGACCGGCAACGCCGTCCTCTACGCCGGGCGCGATACACAAGCCAGCGACCCGGCGCAAACCGGCTTCCTCTGGGTGGCTTCCCTCGCTGACGGCACGAAGCTGGCTGTGTACAACCTCCGGGCAATCCCGACGTACGATGGAGTGGCGGTTGCCAACGGGCACGTCTACGTCTCGCTGCAGGACGGTACGCTGTTGTGTTTCGGGTGAGGCAACCGGGCTATCATAGGGACTCATGTCCTCGCTTCACCTGAACGGACTGACACGTGAAAACGCCAAGGGAGGTCCTGCAACCGTGAGAAGGCAGAGCCCCGAGCAGACAGCACCGCGCAAGGAGCGTCACCCCCAACGGCCGGCCCGAATTCGCCGGGCCGGCAAGTGCCTCAGCCTGCTCGCTGCCTCCATCGCAGTGCCATTCGTGCTGCTCTCCGTCTTCGCCGCCGATCGACAGATCAGCCCGGACCAGCCAAACACGGTCGCCTTCACTCCGCAGCAAGCGCAGTTCGTGCGACTCGCAATCCACCGGTCCTCGGGCAACCAAGCGTGCATTGACGAGTTGGAGGTCTACGGCCCCAGCGGGAAGAAGAACCTGGCACTGGCCAGCGCTGGCGCCAAAGCGATGGCGTCCTCCTGCCTGGTCGGGTATGCGGCCCACCAGGTGGCGCACCTGAACGACGGCCGGTACGGCAACGACTTCAGTTGGATCGCCGCGAGTGACGGCGAAGAGTGGGCGCAGGTTCAACTGCCGGAGGCGACCGAAGTCGCCAGGGTCGTGTTCTCACGCGACCGAATGGGGCAGTATGGAGATCGCCTCCCGGTCCATTGCGAGGTGCTTCTCTCCGCAGACGGAAACCAGTGGAAGTCGGTGGCGAAGCTCAGTGGCGAGGCGGGGCGGGCGTCGGGTCGCGTGCGCGGCAGCGGCTCGCAGTCGCTGGGGTTCATGCGTCAGCACGCGAAATCAGTGCGGTTGTACATTCTCGGCACCAACGACGGCGCGCCGCCCTCAGTCGATGAGGTCGAGCTGTACGGGCTGGAACCCGGGCTGAACGTCGCCGCGGCCGAGCAGGGCGCGCAGGTGCGCGTGTCGTCGGCCGCTCGCGGCAAAGCGAGTCTGCTGAACGACGGTGAGTTCGGCGATGCACAGTGCTGGACGGCGGCCCGGCGGAACCGGCAGTGGGTGCAGATCGACTTCCCTAAACCGACCGAGGTCTCGTCGCTTGTCTTCTCGCGCGACCGAGGCGGCTTGCAGGCCGGCGGCGTGCCCAGCGTCGTTGAGGCGCAGCTCTCGATGGACGGGAACTACTGGAAGACGGTAGCCGAGCGCGGCCGCCCCGTGGTTCCGTCGCCGCCCCCGGCTCCCACTGCGGGCGGCCCAGAGGTCGCAGCCGCCGGAAGCCTGGATGCGCCCAGGGCGGACGAGCTCGGGTTCGCCAACCTCGCGCTGGGCCCCGACGCGAAGGCCGCCGCTTCGTCGCTCCTGCCAGGCTTCCCGGGCCGCCACGAGATCGCCCACCTCAACGACGGGCATCTGGGGAACGGCAAGAGCTGGATCAGCAATGGTGAACCCTCGTGGGCGGAGATCGACCTGGGTGGAACGTACTGGATCTACAAGGTGGCAACTGGGAGCGACAGCTCCGGGCAGTACACCGACCGAGCGGCGACTGACTTCCGCGTGCTGACGGCGACACAGGATGCGCCGGATTCCGAGGCAAAGACCTGGACCACCGTCGCGCGGCAGGGCGGCTCCGCGCCGCTTCACACGCGGACGGAATTCCGGTTCAAGCCCGTGCAAGCGCGGTGGGTGCGTGTCGCCCTCGACGCCGCCAACCAGTCGCAATGCCGCCTGGACGAGATCGAGGTGTACGGGCAGAAGGACCGGCTGCCGCTGGACAAGCTCGGTCCGCTTCCCGACCACCCGTCGGGTGTGCCACTGCGCGATTACGAGCGGCAGCTTCGAGTGGCATTTCTCGGCGAGGAGTACGCCTGGCTGAAGACGTACGGCCGCGCCGACATGGACCCGCGGCTGACGGAGTACGTGCGCGTGTGGGAGTACCCGCGGCACGTCGGTGACGATCAGTTGCCGCTGCCGCCGCTGCCTTCCGCGCCCAAGCTCGACGGGCAGTTGGACGACGCTTGCTGGCAAGCCGCGAGTTGTGGTGTCGTGCGCGTGGCACTGCCGGCGGACTTCGAGCGCAGCCCGCTGGTGGACCAGGTCGTCCATGCCGGCTGGCTGGGCGACGACTTGCTGCTCGGCTTCCAGTTCGACCGGCTGTTGAGCGGCCACCTGGCCGTTGTGTCGACCGACGACTGGCAGGGCTGCGGCGTGATCGCGTGGACGAAGGACGGGCTGGTCTTCAACACGTACACAACGGAAGACGACGGCGGCGGCGCGCGTCTGAAGGTGCGCGAGACGACCCCACTGAAGGGCGCGCTTAGCGACAGCTTCACCGTGTGCGAAGTGCGGTTGCCGCTCAGTCTGTTCCCGCACTGCCGGGAGAAGGGGCTGCGCCTCGGGCTGGGCCTGGGCGGGCGATACACCAGTGAGTTTGGGCGGCCGGTCGGGTTCATGTTCTCGTCGCTGGCGGTCGCCGAGGAGGCAGGCAGCTCAGGCCGGGCGTTTCGGGTGCGGCTGTCTGCGGCGCCGAAAGGACAGCCGGTCACGTTGCGCGGGAATGTCGCTGGGCTTGACGGCGACTTCACGCTTGCACCGGGCCAGTCAAAGGTAGTCGAAGTCCCGACCGAGCGAGGTCCCCTCGGACCGCAGCGCAACCTGACCCTCAACGACGACAGCGGCGAGTGTTACTCGCTGCATCTGCTCCGGTACGACCCACTGGAGCGCCCGCTGACGCTGATGGCGGAGCTGGCGGACCGGCTCGAAGCAAAGGGGCTGGATGTCGGCACGGAGCGCAAGCAGCTCGCCCAACTGCTCGCGACGCAGACGCAATCGCTCAGCGCGGCGCCACCCGACCGGGCCGCCGAGCGCGAAGCGTCCTTCCAAGCACGCCTCGCCAAACGCCGCCTGTTGCTGCGCGACCCCGACCTGGCGCCGCTGGAGAGAATCCTCTGCGAGAAGCGCCACAACTTCGAGCCCAGCCACAACTACAGCGTGCTGCTGGACTCCGCCGGCGGCCCGGGCGGCAGCGTGAACCTGCTGGAGATCCCCCGGCGAGCCGGCCGCCTGGAACCGGGCGAGGCAATTGCGCGGAAGCTGTTCGACGCCGGCACCGGCATCGCGCGCAACCCGATGGCCAGCTTCGACCTCAGCCGCGTCTACTTCGGCTACTGTAAGACCAAGGGCGACTACTACCACCTCTACAGCATGAAGCCCGACGGCAGCGCCCTGAAGCGGCTCACCGACGGCCCGTTCCATGACTACTGGCCGTGCCCACTGCCTGACGGCGGCTTGGCGTTCATCACCACCCGCTGCAAGTCCCGCTACCTCTGCTGGCGGCCGCAGGCTGCGGTGCTGTTTCGCATGGATGCCGCCGGCAACAACATGCGCGCGCTCTCATTCGCCAACCTGACTGAATGGGCACCCTCGGTGATGGACGACGGCCGCCTCCTCTGGACCCGCTCGGAGTACCAGGACAAAGGCGCCGACCACGGCCACATGCTCTGGGCGATCCGGCCGGATGGAACCTGCCCGGAGTTGATGTACGGCAATACGCTGGTTCAGCCCAACGGCTTCGCCAACGGCCGCGAAGTGCCGGGCACCGACGAGCTGTGCGCCATCCCCATCTCCCACTTCGGCGACCTCAACGGCCCCGTGGTCCTGATCGACCGCGACAAAGGCCCGTTCGACCCGGCCGCGATCACGACGCTCACCCCGGAAGTCCCGTGGCCGGGCGCACCGCCGGTGCAGGAGTGCTTCCGGGAACCAGTTCCCCTCGCGCGCGACTACCTCCTGTGTGCCCACGCGCCGCTGGATCGGCGGTTCCAGCTCTATGTGGTGGATCGGTTCGGCAACCGCGAACTGCTCTACGGCGACCCAGCAATCTCTGTGCTGTGCCCCACACCGTTCCAGAAGCGGACACTGCCGCCGGTTCTGTCCGACGCAGTGGACAGAGCGGACGCCGCAGACGGGCAGGGCGAGTTCTTCCTCACCGACGTCTACCGCGGGCTGGAACCGTACGTCAAGCGTGGTCAGGTCAAGTGGCTCCGCGTCTGCCAGGAGGTCCGCGCCAACCTGGACCGACTGCCCACCGGCGAATACCGCAACGACCACCCGGAGTTCATGGACTGGTACGCCACCCCGGTGCACAAGGTAAGCGGCCCGTTCGGCTGGACGTCCTACGTCGCCAAAGCATCGTGGGGTCTCGTGCCTGTCGCGGAAGACGGCTCTGCCCGCTTCACCGCCCCCGCCGGCAAAGTGCTCTACTTCGAGGTGCTGGACGAGCACTTCAACGAGCTGCAACGGATGCGCAGCGTCGTCCAACTCCAGCCGGGGGAACGGCGAAGCTGCATCGGCTGCCACGAGTCCCGCAATGACGCGCCCCCCACGACTGCCTTCCCCAAGTCGCAGAGCTTGGTCCAGCGCCGAGTTGCCTCGTGGGAAGGCAAGTCCTTCTCCTACGAGCAGGACGTCCAGCCCGTGCTGGACAGGAACTGCGTCCGCTGCCACGACGCCAAACACCCGTCCGGCATCAACTTAGCCGGCACCCTCGACGCCGACAAAGTGCCCGCCTCCTACCGCACTCTCGTCTCCCGCGGCCTGGCGCACTACGTGGACTGGGGCTACAAATCTAGCCCGGAGAAACTTGCCCCACGCACCTTCGGCACAGTACGCAGTAAGCTCTTCAAGGTACTCGAAGCCGGCCACCACGAGGTGACACTGACCCCCGACGACCTGCTGCGGTTGAAGACCTGGGTCGACCTCAACTGCCCGCTGTGGCCGGATTACATGAACCGCGAGCTGCGCCCGGGACCGGCGCAGCAGGTGGCGAAGGCGGAGGGAAGGAGATGAGGTGACCGCGCCTCGGCGTGTTCTCGGCGGCCCACAGTGGCACGGGAACTACTTCTCCGCCATCAACTCCTCCACCAGGAACTGTGCCTTCGCCGGGACGAGACGCCGTGGGTAGTAGGTCTTGATGGTGGTGAACACCTGCTCGGGTGAACCCAACCCGAGGTGCTCGATGAGGAACTGCACATCCTCGAGATCGTGTGAGTCGAACCGCGCGGCGACACACTTCATCGCCAGCATGTAGTCGGCTGTGGGTGCCCAGACGCGGAGGTTGGGGAGATCAAGCACTGCCTGCCGAGGGAGATTCGCGTGGAAGAAGCCCTTTGCGGCATCGTTCAGCCAATCCTCGGGAGCGCCAAGCGTGCCAGCTACTCTCCTGGCGGCCTCCCGGACAGCCGCCGTTGGCTGGAAGATGGCGTCTACGTCCTTGGTCGCCTTCCGGGCCTCGAATACCAGCCACATGACGGCGCCGCCACAGAGGCCCACCTCACCGACCACGTCACGCGCGCACAACTCCGCGTCGAGGGCGAGGAACAGCTCTCTGATTCGATCGGCACTGAGCATGGTCAAGCCCTCTCGAGGAAGTT
>Ga0051980_10000888_pt1 | contig 22577 bp, 37 predicted proteins | sample CryGey13umfilter_2_FD_55014 | JGI IMG/M metagenome (GOLD analysis project Ga0051980, IMG submission 55014) | Groundwater microbial communities from aquifer in Utah, USA - Crystal Geyser 4/9/14 3 um filter | ecosystem: Environmental > Aquatic > Deep subsurface > Groundwater | place: USA: Utah...
GGCATCACNCNGCCAGCGGCGGATGCGAAAGGCCGTATTGCAGGTAGCTTTACCGAAGTAGGCATCACGCCGCCAGCGGCGGATGCGAAAGGCCGTATTGCCGCCAGCCTTGGCGAGGTGGGTATTACGTTGCCTACTGCCGAGTATGGTGTGCAAGCCTTCTTCATCATGGCAGAAGTTTTTGTAGAAGCCCCTGGCTTTGCCCCACATACCGATCAAATCCAGGGGTCTAGGATCTCCACTAAAGACTAGCGCTGAGTCAGATGGAGCTGAGGCAGAGCATTCTCTGCACGAGTCACCCTATTCTTCTCCCAATCTACCACAATAGCCCAAGGATAGGCTGTGACCTTCGACTCCACATAGATGGGTACCGTGGTAGAGATGCCATTGACTTCCACCACACAACGCACCCATGTGGCAATGGAGTTCTTGGATGGATACAGGCCATTAGGTTCAGCCTGCTCAACAGTCGCTCCGCCCCCATCTCGTTTCAGGGGGTTTGTAAGGGATGTGTCATAAGGGATGGGGTACCCGATGGAGGGACAGAAACCCTCAATGGTGCCCATGTCCGAACGCCAAACCGTGTAGGTCGTGATGTTCTTGTTGCGGGCCTCATAGAGCTGGATAACAATGTCCCGCTCTTGAGAGTAGTCGAAAACAGGAATGGCTTGTGCCACCTCATATTGGCTCTGCTGCTTCTCAACCATTTGAGCCTCACTGTCGCAGCTGGAGGTAATGAGGAGGAGGGCGGGAAGGATGCTCTTGATGTTCATGGGTGCTCCACAAGGAAACGGGTGATAGAAGGGTTCAGAGCACCTTGTGGCATGCGCAAGGCGTCCACCCGCACGCTGGCTAGGATGCTGGCTTGCTGGCCTCGTAGGCCCCGTACAAGCTCTTGGTTGCTGTCCCCAAGGCGAAGGATCTCCACCTCAAGGTTATTGTAAGCCACAATCTGCTCCAGCATTTGGCTTTCATGCGCCTCCACATACTGGAAGCTCTGCTTCTCCACCGTGCGTTCCCAGGACATCCAAATGGGTTGGATACCCATACAAAGGAAGATTCCGAGTACAACTAAGAGGACTGGAGGCAAGGTAAGGACAAAGAAGTCCTTAAAGAAGGAGTAAGCATCAAGCTCTGGTTTGGACATAGAATCCTCGATTAGTGTTTTGAGAGCGCCATTTCAACAAGGTTGATGGTGAGTGCATCCAACTTTTGACGGTCCGGTGCGTTAGGGATGGTGTACTGCTTGCTCTGGTACATGAGATCTAGATCCTTGATTTGAGCATAAGCCCATTCAACAAGGGTGTCAAAGTCCATTTCACCGTTGCGGATAGCAAGTAGCTCTTCCCGGTCATTAGTGCCACCCGGACCTCGCCAGACGTTTACCACACCTGTGTCAAGAATCTCCTTGCCCATCTTGAGAAGACGAGCAAGGTGCATCCCATGCTTGGTGTCGAAACCATTCTTGGCCTCCAAAGCAGCCCGTGCAGCATTACGACTCTTGGCCCAATTCTGGTGTTGAGTCCAGTTCCTCGCCGCTGAGTTGTACTCGCGCTCCTTTTGGAGGATAAAGATCAGGTTGTCATCCAGGCCCACTGTACGAGCCGCAGCCAGCCAAGTGCCATCCTCTACAGTGAGGGGAGCCAGGATTTCACCAAGGGTGTTCTGGATCTCACCCTGGATGCGGATCTTCTCTGCTTCATCCAACAAACCAAAGTCCAAATTCCAACTGTCCAGCTGCTTTTGAACAGCGGCATTCACAACGGCAAGGTGGTCCTTGGGGATCGTGGTCTGTTCCGGGAGATCAAAGTCCGCCCTGGTAGGCTTGCCCTTGGGCGGGTGTAGCAACCAAGCCCGGTGCCCACGAATTCGGTTGAGCTGGCTGACTGCGTAGCCACTGAAGGTGTGCTTAGCCTTAGCCGAGATGAACAGGTGCCGGTTGTCCCGGAGGAGCTTGCCTTCAGGGGTGAGTAGGCGGACCTCCTCATCACGACAAAAGAGCACATCCAAGATGTTGGGGTTGGCATCTGCTGCAAGAGTCATGAACTTGACGAGGTTGTAAACAGACCCCTCAAGCTTCTCCCGTTGAGCTGCTTCCGTTTCCTCTTGGTTGAGGAGGTCCGCAAATGGTTGCATGTGGCTAGGGCTGTCCGCCTGTTCAAAGCGGTTCAGGAAGCCAAGGAAGTACTCCTTGGGTGGGATGCATACTCCTTTCATATCCACGTCACTGGCACCAGTGTGGAGGCCATAGGCTCGACTGCCTGAAACCGTGAGTAGGATTGTATGGTTCTTTAGATCAAACATGGAAACCTCTCTAGCCTCCCTATTACGCGGTTGCCTTTCCCTCTGAAACCCTTATTTAGGATGGACAGGTGCCTTCTCCTTGGTTAACCTCTTCCATACACTAAGAGGAACTCACCTAGGGGTGTCCTATGTGCCATGCCTACGAATGCTTGTTTGCATTCTGCGACCACTGCCTCAAAGCAGTAGTGGGCGGATCCGATTTGGGCCAATTGCATTCAAGATGGAGATTCTGAATGACCTTTTCTAACCGTTGGGCTTACATGTCCAACCCCAATTACAACCGGCCTAACGATACCTGTCCCCACTGCACAGCACCCAGCAAGACCTGCACAGCACCCAGCAAGACCTACACTATAGGAGCTAAGACGGTGGAGGGTGTTAGAATCACGTCCTACAAGTGCGAGCACAAGCACGAATGGGTGGTCACCGGATAGTGCAGCGTCCTGGAGAGCCCGAAGATAGATACTCTCCTCGGCTATCATCTCACCTACAAAGGTGAGGGGGAAGAACACGCTCCCCACCCCAGCAAGACCACTCCAAAGGAGGTGACGCCATGGGGCATCAAGTAGCCCCACCCAAATACCCATGCCAAAAAAACCAACCAATCGCCCAATCGAAAGCTCTCAAGCAGGGTGGTACGGGGAAGTAGGAGATTGCAGACAAATCTACTACTCAGGGTGTCCTCAATGCTTTCTACCATCTAGGTTGACGAGGTGTTGTACGCAATCCGGGTGGTTCCACTGACCATGGGTCAGCACCGCCTTGAAATCTCTGTCCGCCATGGAGAAGACAACATGGTTCTCAAGAATTACTGTGGCCTCCTCTTCAGGGAACCGGATGGGGCCTAGTGCCCATGCAATAAGGGTTGCTGTCTCACCCTTTAACCGATCCAGGAGCCAAAGCGCAGAATCTTCTAGCGCCTCTTCCCCAAAGTGTTCGCAGAATGTATCTACCACATCCGCATCAAGTTCGACGCCTTCCACATTGATCCCTACTCGCGATCCATTGTAGGTGGCAATGAAGTGTCCACAATTCCGTGCAAGGGCTTCACAGAAGTAGCCCACGGGTTTGCGGAGGTCTCCTTCGATAGACAGGACATCTTTAAGGATGCTGTCCGCTCTTTTGCGGAGGTGTTGCTTGTACTTCTTCAAGTATCGCATAGACTCCGCACGCGACTTGAAGACAACATCTTCTTCTTGGCTCATGAAGCCTTCCTCTTTTTCTTGAGGGATAGGAGTAGGGAGACACTTCGTTTCACAGAGGCTTCCCACACATCCCATCCACCTGGATATTTATCGTCATAGGCGTCCCCTGTGGCAAGAACCATTCCACAGGTTTCATGGTCTGTAACGATAATTTCAGGCATCGGCTGAAGCATGCGGCACTCCGGTCATTGGGGGGTTAATCTTTTAATGCAAAGAAGGCCCGCACAATTTGTTGTGTGCAGGCCTTTTTGTGTGGCTACCAAGGGTTGACAGTTGCCTCTGCCTTGGCTTTACCATATTGGTACATGTTGAAGGCATCCCAAGCTTCTTGTAGGCTACGGGACCAAGAGACAATCTCCAACAGGCTGTCATGTTGGCTTGCAGTCAACCGGCCCATCAATAACTCTCGGTGAACAGCATGTCGAACGCTTGGGTACCGTTCATGGTCCCGATACCCACCTAGCCGCCCTTGGACCCCTTGGAGCTCAAAGTTCATGGCATGGCCTCTGCAAAGACCATCAGGTAGGCCTTCATGTCTTCCAACGAGGTTGTGTTGAGGAACTTGCCTTGCATGGTGTTTCCCATGTCCCACGTTCCAGACTCAACCAGGGAGAACTCAATGAGGGAGCGTTCCGTGTTGATCAGCATGTGCTTCTGGGACAGCGGATCCTGAACCCAGATGCGGGTTGCCACAGTAGGGGTAAACGTCTCAGGAGTAGCCTTGGTCTGGACAGGGGTAAACGTCTCAGGAGTAGCCTCCCGTGGGTCCGCAAGACCCAACCGACGACGCGAAGAGTAGATTCGGGTCGAAAGGTTCCGAAACTCTACAGATCCTCGGTCGATCTTGAGGGGGGTGCCCATGGTGGTTGCCATCTGAGGCACAGAGATGTTGGGGTTCTCCTGCAACAGGATCTGGACCTGACGGTCCAACTCTGGCCCATAGGTGGAGGAGATCTGAGGGCGTGGGCTTGATTCCCACAGGTTGTGGAGGTGCCCCCCACGAGCGATCTGCTTGGGGACATATCCTTCCTGTCGGAGGATGCGCTGGGCTGTCTTCCGACGGGCCCGCAACTCCTTGTTGGAGAGTTGCTTGTTGCACATAAACTGTACAATTTCCGTAGTGGTACCATTGCCAATGTTGCGGAGCGCGTTCAATACAGTGTCAGCTTGCATCTTATTTTCCTAGTTGCTTGTGTTGCTTGTGGTGTTGGCTACCTGACTCCAAATGAGCCAGGAGGGGTCCGGGGTTGGTAGTCCATTTTCAATGAGGATGGCTTGGGCTACTTCGGCATGGGTAACCCAAGTGTTGGAGTGTTGCCCAATAGATTTGGCCACCTTGGCTGCAAACATTCTTGCTTCGGTTTCCTCACCCGTGAACATCATTCCCGCAAGGAGTTCGTCCACCTGGCAAAGGACATCCCATGATTGGTAATCCTCTTGATCTTCGAGATCCTGAAGAGCTTCCCAAACGAGGTCACTTGCTGGTTGGAGCAAAAACCCTTGGGTCAAGGCCTTGGCCTTCTCTAGGAGGCTGTTCCCTGGGTCTGATCGGTGAATCAAACCTGCCAAGGTCAGGATCTCAAAGGGATCCCCATCCCCCAAGGCCTTCTGGAGCTGGTTGGTCACCAGATCTTCTGAACCAAGGCCTTCAGATTCAAGCCCTTCAGATTCAAGCTCTGTGAACATGGGGAATCTCCCTTCAGACGCGGTTAAAGCGGGTGACGGCCACAATGTGGCCTTTTTCGTTGCGGACAGCCCCATCCTGAGGGCCGGTGCCAGGGACGAGAACGTCAGCCCGACCTGCCACAGCCGCCCCGACCACGCCACTGACGATGAACCACGTCCCCTCAACGGGATCCGGCATGTCCACGACACCACTGAAGGTGGTGGGGGAAGCCACAGGGCAGGGGAAGCCAGGGATGGCTTCCACAACACCAGGGGTCGTGGATACGCGGGGGCACACCCCCGAAGGAGCAAAGGTGGTGTCCGTTCCATCAGCGGAACGGACTACGATGGGGTGGGGGGTGCAATTGACGATCATTTGGTTACTCCTGTTACCCCTCTTCTACGCAAAGGCACCCACATTTGAAACCCCTTCTAGGAATTCTTGAGAAATCCTGCATTGGCACTACGGCGATGTGCTTCCTTGAGCGCATCCGCAGGCAACACCTTGGGGGTGTTGCGATCTGCTGTCAACACACCCATCTGCTCAAGTTCCTTGTCCATGTGGACCAGCATCTTCATGGCCACTGAATTGGGCGTCTCAATCGGGATGGTGCCATTGCGGTTAATGGGCTCCCCTTCCTGCACAATAGTGGACTTGACCACCACCATCTGCCCAATAGAGCAATGGAGGTAAAAGCCCTGGTCCGGCTTGGGCATTGCCACAATGGGAGTGAAGACTGTGGTCACAAGCACAGCGTTGGAAGACAACCCCTTGGTCAAGGCTTCCGTGTCTGCAGCAATGACATCCCGCAGGTTGTGGGCCGCAGCAAGGAATACGATGTGAGGGTCTTCCCCTGGGGGAAGTTGCACGTCCACTTCATAGTCCACCGCGTTGACCGCTCCGTGTGGACACCAAGGCTCAGGCTCCAAGTACTCCAATTTGTACTCAGTGCCAATGAGTCGGCTCACGGGTCGTCCCTTAGCATGGGGGTTGGTCAAAGCCGCTGCCTCAACCTCACCGTTGTCACTCTTGTAGAGGAAGATGGCCTTTGCATCTGGCTCCAACAACAGATTTTTCTTTCGCTCAAAAGCTTCTGAGGCTTCTCGGTTGTTGGTGCGGGCTTGCCGCATTCTGGCGGCGGACATCGCTGGGTTGTCATACACCAAATGCAAGCCCATCTTGGGTAGGTCTTTTCCACCACCTTCCAGGAAGACCTTGGGGTCCAAGATTTCGGTGGAACCCCCAAGGCCTAGGAGTTGTAGGTATTGGGCCGTGGTAAAGTTACTTGGATCCATCATAAGCCTCAGGGATATAGTTGGAGAGTAGGCGAATGTACTCTAGGGCCTTGTGCAAGAATACCTCGGACACCTGCTTAGGTGCCTCTCCTCGGGGGATATCACTCAAACTATGGAGATCGAAGGTCTCCTGTACGGAATCACACCATGACCGCATGGCCTCACGATCCAAAACCAGCAATTCATCCATATCATCCCTCTCTGTGATTGTGTGCAATGTGATAGGTTATCTGTGCCAGAACATCATGAACTTCCCAGCCTCTCTGTGAACCCGTTCCTGCTTGTGGCTGCCACAGCTTTCGTAGTTGCTCCATGTGGGCAAGCACGACCTTGAACTGGTTGACTTCTTGAATGCCCTCAAGAATTTGGGGGTGGTTCCGAGGAGCCCCTCCCAAAACCTTGTGGGCGAAGTGGGATAGATACATCCCAACCCCCCGGTAGTTGGAAGGGCCATACGACCCTGCAGCTTCACCAAGGCGGCGGTACTTCGCCATGGCTTGGATGGACTCCATGATTGCATCACCAACCTTGGTGCCTGCAAGCAACGCCACCTCTTGGTTCAGATCCCCCATGATCAGCCCACTGGGCACGAGCCCATTGATACGGCTGAGGTCGGCATCCACCATAGACTGTAGAGTCTGATGGGTGTCTGTCATGGGTGTTTGAACCAACGCCTGATAGACATCCTCTAGGATCAGGCACATGCTGAGTGGCTGAGGGTCGGTCAGTTGGGCTGTGGTTACAACTTTGTTGTTCCCCAAGAGGGCGAGATCCTGTAGCTCATCAAAGTCTTTTACCTCTTCCCCCACAAGAATCTCTTTGAAGGTGGATAGAATGAAGTCCTTTTGCCACAAAGGGCCTCCTTGAATACCACCAATGCCATTGTATGTCCCTAGTACAGGCACGACCCATGGGGTCCAAAGGTCATAGGCATTGTGACACCCTGCCCCTGGGAAGTCAGGGGCAGGGGACTTCACGAGAAAGAGCACCCTGGCTAGGGTTCCTTCCTCAATTGGTAGATTCGAAATGGCGCAGGTGCCGTGCCAAAATGCCATGCATTCCTCTTGTAGTTGGGGGCTTAACCAAGCCTAGGGCAAAGGGCTAGCGCCAGTAGCTAAAAAACATTGGCCTTAGGCTGTTGAGCATCGAATCAGGATGCTTGAGATCTGGGAAACAATCAAGCCACACCATCAAGGCAAGCACCCCAAAGGGCACGGTTTGTCTCCAGTCCTTCAAGAAGTGTTTCAAGACCTCTGGGTCCGCAATCAAGGGTGGGATGTTTGCGTCCCACCGGCCCACAAGTTGGTTGTACTCCCCAGGATTGAAAAATACAATATCCCCCACGTCTGAGTCACGGTCTTTCGCTCTAGCATAGGCTTGAAAGATATGTGGCTGTGCCTGCATCTTTGCACGGACTGCAGGGGAAGGTGGCCTTACCCTGCGCATAGCACCCACATAGGGGTAGAGTCCCTGCTGAAGGGGAACCACCCTGCCCCCTATTGGCTCTTCCATAGCATCAATGATGTCATCTCTGCGCGACCAATCCCTGCAATTTGGGGGTTGGAACAGCAAGACTTCAGGGTGCGCTGCATACTCACCATCTCGAATCACATGGGATAAGACACAACGCTTATCCAGGTCACCCAAAATCAGCAATTCGATCTCAATGCTCGAACAATTGTGCCCATTTTCCCACTGGTATAGATCGTGGATCTTATCCTTGACTTCTTGGGTTTTCATTGCCCCTAGGAAGTCCTGGGTGGAGGGCTCCTCTTCTTCAATCTGAAGCCACTTTTCATAGTTCCATCGGGAATCCTTGGGTTTGCCATCTGCATCAACCTGAAGATCTTGGATGCCATACCCAATGCTCTTGTGGATTCGAAACCCCATCACTTCTCCTTGGCAAATGAAAGGTAGACATAGCGCACAAGGTATTTGGGGCTTTGGTGCCAAGCACCATACCACATCGTAATACTAAAGTATTGTCGTTCGGGTTCGTCAAAGAAGTCCTGGCAGATCCAAGGGATTGTGGCCCTTAGGGTGCCATCCTCCAAGACTTCTTCCTCATATATGCGATTGCGTAGATCTGAGACATACTGCACCCAATCCATGCTGTTGCTGCTGCACCCTTTGCGTAGAGGGCGGAGGGCGTCCTCTTGTGCTTTGTGTAGGGCCTTAGCCTTGCCTTCAGGGTCCTTGGGCAGGGGCATGGTTAGACCCAAGCTCGATAGGGTGGGCCAATCAGGTCGTTCGATGTTGGGTCGGATCATGGACATTGGGTTTCCCTAGATTAGGTTGCGTTTGGCTAGGATCTGAAGAACTTTAAGGTTTCGCTTGGTTGGGTGGGCTCGAGCTCTTTTGAGGTTGTAGTAGCCTCGAACCACTTCTCCCCCCATAAGGGCTCTGCTGTCCACGAACCAGTTCCAAGGGCTGTTCAGGAGGTCCTGTAGCTGTTCTTCTTTGGTCATTTCCAGAAGGATCCTGTCAAGTGCTCTTCGTAGGACTCCTTGATGATGCACACCCCCCGCTTTTGGGGTACCGGGCAATCATTCCAGTTGACCCCCCATCTCCATCAGCATGTCCTGGGTCTGAGAGATGTTCCGCCCATGCAGGGCCTTACCGGGGAACATGGACTGGGCAAGAGAGTTGGTGCTGTTCCTAGTAGCGTCCTGCTGATGCCAAAGGAAGGCATTTGCCACCTCGTGCTCAGGGATAAACCAAGCACGAGCGTCGAAGGAGGGGAGGGTCTCCCCAAGCTCCACATCGTTCTGCATCAGGCCCTTGATGAATCCACCAGTGCAGATCGAAGAGGCCACGGATACGATCTTCTGCACCTGACCTCCAAACCAAGGGTCTGTTTGTGGCTTGCCACAGTCATAGAGGAGCAAGGGGATCTCATCACTCTGGATATAGACCCCCTGGATTTGTTCACACAAGGCCAGCCCAGCTTGCCACATGCTCTTATTGAAGCGTGCGTCCCAAGGCCGTTCAAATGCCTTTGTGAAGGTGTGGAAGGCTTTCCCATCTAGGTGCACCATCATGGGCACACCTCGGGTCAGATAGGCCTTCTGTGCAGATCCATACCGCTTCATGCGGTCACCAAGGCTGTCCATTATTCCGCCATCTCTTCAAGGGCTTGGGTAAGTTGATAGTGCAAGGGGTGTTGGTAGTTCAATTTGTGGAAGGCACCTGTCCAAGCTTGCGCTCTGTTTACAGCGTCTAGGTAGATATCTGCGCGTCCATAGCAATGCTCCACCTCCTTTTCTTTGTCAGTATGGGGGTGGGAAACCCCTTCGGCTGCAAAAAGGGACAGACGCTGTGGATTGAAGTCGTCAGGGGTGTTCCACACGATCTCCGCAAACCAACCAGATGAAATGTCTTCTACCTTGAGGGTCTGAATCCCTTTTTGGGTGGAGGCTGTGATCTTGTAGTCCAGATCTCCGAAGTACCGTTCCATATTCGGAACCTTGTCTAAGGCCGCATAGATCTTGGTGGCAAGGGTTAGGAAGGAGTCACAGGTGTGTTGTGCCACCTTCTCCAGATCCACCAAAAGGGACTTAGGTAATCCTAGATAATTGCTTTCAGTGATTAGCATTGGCTTCCTCAGGGTGGTTGACTTGCCACACACCACCAAGATTGTTGATTGTCAGGTTGGCTGCGCTTCCCATACGCCATTCATGGTAACTTGCTTCTGCCTTTTGTGCTTGCTGCTTGTTGAGTGGGGTAGCACCCCAACCGAGCCAAGAAGTGTTCCCAGGCTTGAAGGTGTAGTCTCGGTCCTTGCCACGATCTTGGTAGGCGATCCGGATCTCATAGTCTGCCTGAAACCGGAGGCGGTCCAGTCGCTGGATTTCCGGGTTGTGCCAAAAGGTGTCTGTGCCAATGCCCTTGGCCACCAGAGTCTTGGTGGTCTTCCACACCTGAGTTTGGTAGGAGCATCGGTCCTTGTAGATGGGGCGTGAGCAGTACTTGGTCTGGTCAGAACAAGACTCACCATCCGGTACAGATCGTGTGCAGTAGCGTGTGGTGCAAGAGGCAAAGCCATTGCCATTGCTTGAGCAGGACTCCCCACAGGCATAGGACTCGGTTCGGGTGCGAGGAGTGCAGACTCGGGTGGTGCCACAAGCATAGCTCTCATCCTCGTAGTGTTCCTGCTGGCAGGTGTTGGGAATCAAGAACATCCCTGCCCGTTCTCCTTCACCATTACGCGGCTCCACTTCGGCACGACGGGTCGTCTGGTGTTTCCATGAACGGATCTGAGTTTGGGTCCAAGTTTGGACCAAAGTCTGTTGCTCCCACGCCATCCCTGCAACATCACCCTCTGCTCCATGCGTCTGAAAAGCCCAAAGCATAAGCAAGGCGCTAACAACACTGACCAGAGCCATTACAATCCAGACCTTCTTCCAATCGTATTGGAATGGACGAGGACGCGCAACCGGAGGAGCCTTCACCTCTTCAGGGTATTCCTCAGCATCGTCATTGTAGGCACACCCACAGGAGACACAGTGGGTGCTGTCACCCCGATTGCCTGCTTGACAGGCCGGGCAGAACCAATCTTCCCATGCATGTGCCAGATTGAGGAGTTCAGGGGCAGAGACTGTGGCGGCCTTGTTGTTGCCACTAGCGTCATAGTCGTCTGACCCAAGGCCAGACATTTTCATCTCACCCAGTTCTCGGGGAGAACCACACTGAGGACAACGCTTGTGACGCCCAAGGATAGTTTTGGTGTCGCATTCCCCACAATCCCACTTCAGCTCAATAATTCGACTCAAGGGTACACCTCACACCCCTCACACCCCTTAAACGCAAGGGCAGGGCCTTCTGAAACTCAGAAGAGTGAGGAATCGCGGGAGCACACCCAATAGATTGACTTTCCTGTCTTCAGGCACCGAGGAGTGAACCACGCACCAAACTCTCGTCGAATGTGTTTGGGTGTGTGCCACCGGAAGAGGGTCATGTCCACCCCCTCCCACGCAGCCTGGATATGCCACACCCAATGGAACAGATATCCTGAGGCTTCCCAAAACCGCTTGTCACCATGAAGGTAGCTCTTCAGAGCCCACTTAGGGCGTTCAAAGGTGTTGAACACGATCTTACCATCAGAGTGTACAAGTCGGTGGAGAGCCTCCACAAGGTCGAAACCTACGTTGAGGTATCCCATGGATTGTCGGCACACGATCACATCAAACCTACGGTCTGAAATCTTCCAGTGAGCCCGTTCCGCGTGGCCTTGTACTTGGAGCACACCCGTATCGTCAGCCCTGGGGTTGAGGTCAAAGAGCACGATGTCCTCATGAGAAGCCCCACGACGCAGGGCTTCTCGAGTAACGGCCCCTGTGCCCCCACAGAGGTCTAGGAGCGTCATGCCCGGCTTCCACCCTGCCAAGTCTAGGAGCTTGCCTGGGTTGTCCAACCAACGGGCATAAAGGGCATCATACTTATTAGTGGTGCAGTTAAACATAGGCTTTGGTCCTCACTTTGTGGAAGGAGGTAATTCCAAATTTTCATCCAAGAGCAGTGGTGTGCGGGGGCACTTTATTGGTGTTTGAGATGCTGGTCTGCAACCTGATGGGCAATGTGGATCTCCTTGTGGCCTTGACCGGGTTCCCAGACTCTACCGTTGTAGGAGATTCGGGCCACCTGCAACCCAGCATCATCATAGACGTTGCCGCCTGACCAGTTGCCACCACCAAGGTCGTGCATCCTGATATACTTGGTGACCTCTTTACGAGCCTCCTGGAGGTCGCGTACCGTCTTGTGCTCTTTGGGCAAGTCTTGGCCACGTTGCCTTGATCCAAGATCGTAGTCAGGGTTGACTACCGAAGATAGTTCAATCAGCATTTTGCCTTTAGGTGCCTTTGGCATTTAGTCTTCCTCCGTCTTCTTGTAAAGGACTTGAGATAGCGGCGTGTAGGTGGCTGAAGGGGGGAATGCTAGTCTGCTTTTGGAGCGAGGTGTGTGTTTACGCAAAACAAACCACCCCACCCCAAGACAAAGCCAATGCGGAATTCGAACATGTTGGCTCCTACAGGTTGTGGAGCATGGCGAACCCTGCCCCATTGTGGAATTGAATGTTCATGTGCTTCTCGGTAATGCCACCATTCTCATGGGCATGTCCAAAGAAGTGGTGTGACAAACGTGGGGGCGCTTGGAGGCAAAGCAGGTTCACCAAACTAGGGATCCCATGAGTATCCCCCTGAACGTACCCTGACACGTCCAGAATCCCTTGAGGGGGGGCGTGGGTGGCTAGGACATCCATGTCTGTCAGCATGGTTTGCTGAAGCAACGCATGGAAGTCATGGGTTTCACCTTCCCATTCCCCAACCATGTATGGGACTTCACGGAAACCTGCAAAGCGCAGGCCAAGGACATCAATCCCTTCCGGAGTCACAGCATGTGCGTTGATGTGCGAACGCTTCAGAGCGTTGTGGAGGCTCAAGAAGTCATGGTTGCCACCAATGGTCACTGCAGGACGATCACCAAGCCAATTCTTGAAGCGTCGTCCCAAGTCCTTGCGAAGCCACTCTTGGGATTGGAACTTGCGCTCCACTTCAGGAATGATCTGAAACCCCGTTCGTGGGGCTCGACCAATGTTCCCAAAAAAGTCACCTGTGTCCAGCCACAGGTCAAAGTCCGTGTCCTTGTGCTGTTCGATCAGTGATTTGTACTTGCCGTGCAAGTCACTGCTATGTAGAACTCGCATGTTCTTGCTTCCTCATGGCTACGCAGTGGGTTTAGCCTCTGAAACAGCTACTTCCCTGTACGGTGATAGGAACACCATTGTTCCTTAGGGAGATCCCTACGGCAGTCGTTGAATTGCCCGCCAATGTAGTACCCCTCTGCATCAGCGCAATATCCAGCATAACCCCCTGAGGTTGACCGTTCCAAAGATCGGCGGCTGCTTTTGGGCATGGGGCGAATAAATTCTCCCTTTACCGCAGACCAAGCCACAGGATGTCGCTCCTTGCAGGCATGGCAGAAGGGTTGCCCCTTTTCATCCTTCTTTTCCCAGAAGTCAAAATGGCCACAGTCTCGAAACTCGGGTGCAACCCAATTCTCGGGTACTGAGGGGGCAACCCACTTTGGGGGTTCTGGGGGGGCAACCCACTTTGGGGGTTCTGGGGGGGCTGGTGGCTTTGGAGGTGCAGGAGGTGCGCTTAGGATTAAGGCTGCCAGATCCACCTTGGGCTTCGGTGGGGCTTTTTCAGGAGGGTTCTTCTTGGTTTCGGGCAAAGCCTTGGGCTTGTCCTTCTTAGCCGCAGGGGGTGCGTTGAACCCAAAGAGGTCCTCAAAGAGGTTGTCTACATCCACACTAGTCATGGCCACTCTCCTAGTCTGCCCAGACCTCGTCTGGGCTGTCAATCACCGAGGGCATCCCAAAGGTTCAGACCTCACACATCACACATCCTGCTCTTCCTCTTCAATGATGGTCTCGGTGGTACCATCCTCCATCTCGAGATGGGTCTCCAACATGGTTGGTGGTTGTGATGATGTTACTACGCATACCCCTCTTGTTTTTGAAACACCCAAGGGATTTTTCCCTAGTCAGGTTTCAAACCTCTGTGGCAAGCGTACTCCTTATGTGAAGGGGATGGTTACATCACCGGGGAATACTATATGGTGAGCATCTACAGGGCTGACGAAGAAGACTAGGAAACAGCCTTCACTAGTTCTGCTACCGCCCTCTTCCATTTGGGCATTGCATGTTGGTGCAGTGTCCTTAGGAATGGGTCAGGGGTGAAATACTTGGTGAAGCTGTAGTCTGCATCAGTAGACTTAGGCTTGCCTACTGAGGACGAATAGATGCGAATGGCTGTATTGAGATCAAGCTTGGGTGACTTGCCCCAATCTTGCTTGAAATTTGTGATGCTGTCTGCCAGCTTTGTGTAGAACTCAATGTCATCCATGCTATGAAAGTCAAAATCACGGATGTTCAGGCCTTGTTGGCGCAACTTGGTCTGAACTTCTTGGACTTCTCTGGCATCGAACCCAGGGTGCCTTGGGGACATTGTCTGGTTGTATTGCGGTGTGCGGATCTTCTTGGAGGCCAGGCCCCGCTTCGAATTCGTAATCAAGCATCCACTGCAGATAGCTCTGGGCGAAATGCTGTAGCTCATGGCGGATTGTATTTTGCAACTCCTGTATAGCGGCTTCGCGAAAACTACTTGGAGCCAAGAGGCTGATCGTATGGTGTATGGAGTCCCAATGACCACCCAAGCCCTTGGCGAGGTTTGTGCTCAACACCACCTTGACTGTTTGCCATTCGGCTTGAGGATTGGCAATGCGTTCCCGATATATATCAATAAGTTTCTTGTAGAAATCCGCTGGGATCTTGTCCTTGCCTCGCTCTATTTGATCGAGTAGGCTTTGGGATTTAGCTCGGATCCGATCTTCTACCTTAGCCTTTGTATCAGGTGTCCAATAGTCCCACCCATTGAGATCAACTTGAAAGTTGTGGGTCGCTTTTTGATCAAGGGCGACCACCCCAGACGCAAGGTATCCACGGGCCTTGGAAAGCAAGGCTTGGATTTCGGCCTTCTGTTGCCTAACCCACTGAGTATTCTCTTGAAGCGTTCGTTCAGCACGTCCTCGGGCAGAGGCTACCGCTGAGAGCGACTTGGCTTCAAGAGCTTGCTTCGATTCAGGGGTGAGCTTTTGAAATTCTTTGATGCTCCACCGCCCTCCTGGATGTCCAAAGACCCACAATGCTTCGTAGAATGCGCTGTAGGCCTTCCAGGAGGCCGGGTTCTTCTCAAAGGTCGCGAAGGCCACCTCTGCCTCTGCCAGCCTCCCCTGAAGGTTCTGAGTGGATTCAGACACCCCCCCTAGCAACGCCTCTAGGCGGGAGACCTCTGCCCCTGCCACAGAGGCCAAAACCCATGTGGTGATCTCATCCACCATTTTGGGTGGGGCTTGGAGGATACCGGCAATGACAAGGCGTAGGTCCATGTGTTAACTCCTAAAGGTGGCGTCAAAAACTAATGCGGACTAAACTCCCCGCAGGAGGGCTGGAGCACACACCTCTTTCGCCTGGAATGTCCTCAATCCTTTACTCCCGGTTACGCCAAGCCTTCTGGATGGTGGGGGTGATCTTCTTCACCGTCTCCACAGCGTCCACAAGCTCGTACTTCTCAAGGATCTCTACAAGGGCCAAGAGGAGGTCCTCTGGGTTGAATTTGTTGAAGGCTTCATGGGAGATAGAAGCAAGGTGGCTATACTGCTCACCTTCACCATCAATGGTGTACCCCATGATATGCTCTAGGGCAAACTGGATGCTAAACCCATAGGGAGTCCAGAGACGTGGATCAAAAGGCTCCACCTTGACATTGCCCTTGTTGTAAAGCTTCTGGGTCTCTCCCTCTAGCTTTGACACGGCCTTAAAAAACTCCTTCTCAAGGTTCATGTGCCCTGCGGCTCGTTGAGCAAGAGCCTTCAGGCGGGTGAGTTCCTTGAGGAGATCTGAAAACTCTGGAGCGTTTTCCAGTGAACGGATGCTCTTGTCCAAATCCTTGAGGATAGTGGGAAGAGCTTCCTTGTCCAAAGCCGCCACAAACCCCCCATCGGAGGAAGCAAAGTGTAGGTTGCCACTGTACTGGGCAACAAGACCCTTGGCAAGGTGCTCAAAGAAGTGATTGACATCCCCATTGTGGAAGTCAATCTTCCTCAGCGTGTCTTCAATCTTCTTGCGCTCACCTCCAGAGGTCTGGGCAATGGCTTCTACTACGACCCCATTGGGAACAGAATGAGACATCCCGTTCTTGTCCATGAGGTCAAAGATCTTGTTGGGGATCTTCTTCTCAGCAAAGAAGAGGTTGAGATAGCTCTTGGCTGGGAAGAGTTTAGCCCAACCAGAATCCGCTTCCTTACCCCGTGGTAGGGCGGGGTTGGTGTCCTTCCCATAGTCAGGCATGGTCTGAAGGAACCGATCGGTGACACTTGAAATAGTCCGGCCCATGGAAGGTCCCTGAGTGGCAGGTTTTTAATTTGCGTAGGCTACTACATCATACTTCGAGAGGGGTTCTTCAACTGAGCCCGCACCTGCAGCCACAACACGACCAAAGATCGCATCCATGTTGCCACGGTCATTTCGAAAGTTGACCTCGAAAGACCAGACCTTTCGCACGGGCACACCCTTCTCCTTCTCGTACTGAGAGAAGGTGATCGCATAGGGGATGTCTGCCTTTTCGAATTCCTTCCAGATAGCATGGATGGGGTGCCAGTACTCGTCATGGAAGAAACCCTTGAGGTGGACTTTGTCAATCACATGGTTGACAAGCTTCACAGCCTTACTGCGAGGCATCCCATCCAAAGCCGATTCGACTTGTGACAGGCTTTCCAAATGGCGAAAGGCTACACGGGTGCTACTAGGGCTCATGTCCTAATCCATTGCACAATAGGAGTGAAAACCAATGCCAGCCTTCTCCATTGCGTTGAGGACTTGCTCAAAGGTCATCCTCTCAAAGGCGGACACTGTCTTCCCTCGCTTGCCCGCATTGGTGAGATCCCATACCCAGATGGCTGTCTGGTATCGGTGGACTCGGACATTGGACTTACTCAACTCGACCGTGTCCCCTACGGACAAGCGACTAGCTTGCACTGCGTGCAGCAGAGCGGGGCGTAGAGCTTCATTCGACGAAGCCAAGCGAAGAGCCGCTTGGGTAAGGGAGGCACCCTTACCTGTCAAGTAGCTGTCCACATCCATCTTGCAATGGTCATCATTACGGTACTTGCAGTAGATGGACCATGCAGTGGCCCAGACACGAGCTTCATTGTAGTCTGGATTCCCTTCGCGGACCTTGTCCGCGTATTCTTCGACTTTCTTGGGTCGGGTTTTGGGCATAGGGGCTCCTATTATACCTATTGCTCTTGAAGAATAGACTATCTATTGTGGATCCTCACAAGAGCACAGGACGCGCTCATTGCAGGCCTTCTCTACCGCTTGGGCACGTTCAGCTTGAGCCCCAGACCGCGCAAGGTTGGAAAAGCTGAGTAGAACGAGGACCAGACAAACAAGGGGCATGGCCAAAGAAAGCTTATCGCCAGTGGCGCTCAACATGCATACTCCAAATTGCTCCCCTAGTACGCACCATTTATTCGCCTTGAAACCTTCTAGGTGGGGGGATAATGGGTCTCCAGCCAATCCTTGTCTCCCAAGTGGCCCCTGAGATCCTCCAGAGGGCCAACGTTCCTCTGGTCGTCCAAAACCTGCATCTCAAGGTTCCCACCATCATAGGCTTTGAGCACGTCAAAGGACAAATTGAAGAGCACATTATTCGAGTAGTCTCCAAAGACCGCCCTCACGATAGGGATCACGTCAGAGATGAAAATGTGCCCCTGTTCTTTGGCAAGGGCATTACACCTAGGGCGTGCTTGCGCAAAAAAAAAGCTCTTCCCAAGCCTGCTAGGCCGCAGATTTGGATGGGAAATTTTCTTCGAATTCCTTGATTAGCAAGGGCTTCAGTCCAACAAGTCAGCAAGCCAACTTTCCTTGTTGGCTTGGATGTCTTCGCTGTTTGATTCTGCCCGAAGACGGAGAATCTCCAGATCGAAGGCTGTCAGAAGCCAACAAACCTTCTGCGCCTCCCCCTGCACCATGACCGCCAGGTAGTCTTGGGCAGCACCAAACTTGCGCTTCTTATTGTCCACATAGGCAATCACACCTCGCTTGAGGTTGGGCCAGTCTTCTTGGTTGAGAAGGCCACGGGTAGAGAAGCGATCCACTTCGTCATCGGTCACTAACCAGTACTCCTCACCATTCTCTCCTCGCCCCTTGGAAGCCACCTTCACGAATTGGTAGTGGTCCTGTGACCCAAACCGATGGCCGATGTTCCCCACTTGCTTTAGAATGCCTAGTGCCATAGATGCCTCCTTTAAGATTTCCGTTCTATCCTACCCATGCTTGGAAAGCAAAGGTTTCAAGACTCCCCAAGATTGCGTACTAGAGGAGCACAAGGAGTCTGCCAATGTCTGCCAAGGAAACCACGTCCTACCTCGTCCTGTGGACCATGGCCCTTTTCATGGGCCTGAGCTGGGACCACCTTTGGGTTCAACCCCATGACGAGTTTATGGGGCAGATGATGGATTGCGTGGGCAATGGTGGGCAGATGGAATACAACGCTTGTGTTGCTGAGACTCTAACCCCCTAAGGAAAAAATGCACAACGACCAGAAGCGAATCCAAGAGTGCCTCCTCCCTTTGCTTGAAGCAAAGGTGGCAAGTAACAAGCCTGAGGATGTGCGAGACTGTACGATCTTCAATCGCTTGTACACCCAAGGTCCGGATCCCCTATTTCTCATGGGCACATGCCCCGAAGAATTCACCCTTCTTTGCACAGCACTTGAACTGGATGAAGAGGTTGGGAGGAAGGCCATCGAAGACGCCCATGTGCAGGGTCCTGGGTGCCTCCTTGAAGGCAGGGGTTTGCCTCAAACCTTTACGCATGACTTGGCTACCTACCAACAGGAATCTCTGCGAAAGGAAGCTCTGTGGCTGATCCTTGCCTCGTGCGCAATCTGTACCGAGGAAGGTTATGCTAAGGGCGACACCCTTCTCAGCCGCATCCAAGTGGCAAACCGTGCCGTGGTCTCTTTCTCTAAGGCCGTGGTCTCTCTCACCCCCTTGAAGGCGATGATCCGAGCTACGGAAGTGCTCATATACTTCAATGAATCGACCCAGTTCACGTATGATGAGCAGGGGCGGCCTCATGGAGTCGAGGATCATTCCTTCTACATTGGCTACAAGAAGGGACATAAGGCCGTAGCTGTCCAGACCAGCGGTCCACTGTTCTGGGGCACCACGCCTGACACCTCCCTTGCGGAGCAGGGGATCCAGGTGGACAAGGAGATCAGCCCTCAGTTCGGGCTGGTGTTTGCCCCACAATAGGTGCCTTATTCAAGAGGCTTCCTATGAAAACAAGCAGTCAACGCGTAGCACATCGGTGGATCCTCTCCTCCGATGTTACCTCTGAATACCTCCAGAAAGCCATTCAGGCTCTGCAAGAGGACCCCAAAGGATGGGGGGCAGATAGTCCTGCCCTTCGTGCCCTAAATGGTCTCGTGAGAGGGTTGTCCTTTGGCAACATCGAACCGTTCCCTGTGCAGGAATTGGCTCAGTACCTAGAGGACAGGGGTGTAGATGAGCAAGAGCTGGCCCTTGTTCGGGGTGTCTCTGCACCCAAGACCCGCAAGAGGACCGAGAAGCCTTTTCGGGATTCCATGCGAGAATTTGAGGACCAAACGGGCAAGTCCACACGGCTCATAGACATTGACCTGTCGGACACAAAGTATGCCCAGACAATGGCAGACATCCTTAAGGCCATCAAAAAGATACCCCTGGAGGCCCGCAAAGTATGGGACAGACAGGTGAAGAAGGTGGTGTTGCGGGGGTCCTCTAGAGGATCCGAGTCCGCATCCTGGGGTGTGGGTGGGCAAGTCTCTTTTGCAATCCAGAAGAAGGAGACGCCTCAAGCATGGCTTGAGTACCTCACACATGAGCTTGGGCACGGGATGGAGGAACACCTACATCTGACCGTGACGGCTTGGGATGACACGCCCTATGGACAGCCTCCCTTTGTATCTGACTATGCATCCGTAAATGCCACAGAGGATTTTGCGGAGTCCTTTCGGGCATTTCTACTCGAGCCCCGTCTGTTGAAGCAAAAAGCCCCAGATAAATTCTGGGACATGAAGATCCGCTTATCCTAGCAAACAAGCCACCCTTATGTTCCTATCGCACAAAGGTAGTATGGCACCTACCCTGTCACATCGTGTAGCTGCAGCTTGGCTCCTCCAACAGGAGTCCAAGCGCATACTCTCCACACCCCTCCCACGATTGGCTCGGCGTAACAGGAGAGCCGCCCTTGTGCGTGCGGAGATGACAGAAGAGGTGCTGAATGCTTTCGCGGCATCCTCTATCGACTTGGTGGTTGCACGCCCCCACCTTGCTTCTTCCATAGGGGCAAGGCTCAAAGACCTGTGGAACACCTTCCAGCAATACCCCCAGGCTTGGTCCTCCTTCAAGAAGATGCTTGGGATACATGGGAGATCTTGGGCCAATCTGGCACGAGAACTCCCTTCCAAAATCAAAGGCTTTATGGCAGAGGGCAAAAAGCAACTTGTAAGTATTGCTTACCAGTTGCTCCATCAAATGCCAGCCCTCCGCATGTACTTGGATGCTGCTGCCAAGATGCCTGCACTAGGCACAATGCTTCAGAAAGCCTTGGAGAAGATGCCCCCTGCACTTGTGGGGGTAATCCTCTCCGTAGGGACTAAGGCTAAGTCTGTAGCGGCATGGCTAGATGAAACCCTCAAGAAGCACCCTATACTCAAGGGTATTGGAATCCTCGCCTCCGCAGCAATCTTTGCTTTTGTTTGGTTCAACGTCGTTGAAGTCTCGTGGGACATCCCTGAGATTATTCGAGGGTTCTCAGGTGGATACTCCTTCAGGGAGTTACTCCACTCCCTGCCTGAATCCGCAGTGGGGTTTCTTATACGCATCCTTTTCCCAGGTATTCCTGGGGGGATGCTTTGGAATGTCTACCTCCCCATCACTGTGGCCCTACGCCTTGCATGGTTACAGCAGCAAGGTTTGCTGGATTGGAATGGTGGTGACGCCAAAATCCTATGGGAAAAGATCCCCTAGACCTTCCAGCACATATTTGCACAGACCTGATTTCCCTTCTTTGAGATATAGGTGGGGGCACCACACTTACCACAGCGGGGGTTGGTGTAGGCTGCTCGCCACATATCACGCATGGCTTCTAGCATAGCCTGCGTGACCTTTTCAGTCTTACCATAGCAGATTCGGGTGACAGTGGTCGCCAAGACCGTCTTGGGCCCCCGTGAGCTATTGTAGATGAGGAGGACAGCGATGGGCCGCTTGTTGCTCGTCACCATGTCCTTCTCTATTGTGATCTTAACCAAGACCCGTAGATCTTCAACCACAGGACGGGTGAACGTTCTCTGGGACTCCCCCCATGACGGTTGAAACTCTTCGTAAAACCCTGCACCTAGCAAGGTGGCTTCAATGTCCGAAGCCAATTTTTTGCGGAAAATCTCTTTTGCCATGGTTAGGTCTCCTAGGATAGGACGCAATATCCCTTGGCCCTGAAACCCACAATCGGTTATTGGGCCTCAAGTCGCAGGAGTTAGGATGTTGCTTTGGGATGTCTATCAGGAACAAGCTGCACGAACCATCCGTACAGACCAGCCTTTGGATTTGCAGTTGGCAGTCCTAGCCTTAGGTCTTGGTGGGGAAGTAGGGGAGGTGTCCTATGCGGTAAAGCATGATGTGGCTAGCCTGTCTAATGAGATCGGGGACGTCCTATGGTACATCTCGGCGATCTGCAAGTTCCTGCAAATCCCCTTGAGTCAACTGTCAGGATCAAAGAGCTTTGATGACCTTGGTGTCTTGGCTTATGATTGGATCTACACGTCTGATTTCTTAGAAGACGAGTTCATCAGACCCACTCTCATGATCTCCGATCACATCAAAAAGATCGTGGGACATGGGCATGCCCTGAATGCCCCTTTGCTAGAGCGAAAATTGCAGGACATCACGGCTGCTATTGCCACACTCTGTGAAGTGCATGGTCTAGATCTAGAACAGGTCGCTCTTGCCAACATCGCAAAGCTCATTACAAGATATCCGCAAGGCTTCTCCGAGGAATCTTCCCGCAATCGGGTATAGGGTGTCATGGAAGCCAAAGTCCATTTTGGCATACTCCCCTAGACAGCCATGGGGGTTGGTTCAAGGCGGCACCCAACCCACCACATGCCAGCACCCAAATCGCCTCCTTCTCCTAGCCTACAGTTACTACTTCAAAGCGCTTGAAGCGGCCTTAGCCAACAAAGCCTATGGGATCTGATATGAAGTTTCTACACCAAACCTCCCCTGGAATCTACTACCTCGACTCTCGTCTCACCCCAGAGGTGCGAGCGATGCTCTGTGCTATGTCCTCCAGAATGCCTCTTGGTGGCATTGAGGTCCGCTATGCAGAGATTGTAGAGGCAGCTGCAGAGGGTCTGTACCTTGAGCGTTGTGAGGAGGCTCCGGATTACAATCCCCACAACCCCCCACCCGCATGGGAAGAAGTGGTCCTTGAGGAGC
>Ga0051980_10000890_pt1 | contig 22543 bp, 15 predicted proteins | sample CryGey13umfilter_2_FD_55014 | JGI IMG/M metagenome (GOLD analysis project Ga0051980, IMG submission 55014) | Groundwater microbial communities from aquifer in Utah, USA - Crystal Geyser 4/9/14 3 um filter | ecosystem: Environmental > Aquatic > Deep subsurface > Groundwater | place: USA: Utah...
TACTACTAATTAAAATTTAAGCAAGATTAATTAATTTGGTAATTAAATTTTTAGATGCAAGAGTCCATGTTGAAATTAAATAGGATTTTAAACCAGTAAATTTATTTTATAAAATTTGTTCATAACACCTCCGTGTCGGTAATTTTTCTAAAAATTGATAAAATTATACATCAATGCCTCTGCTTTTTGAAGCTTAAGGCATCTCTATCGACCAGAGATGATATAAAGCAATTTTATTTTCTCTAATCCGAGATTTCTCTGTTAATTTATTTTTTTACATGCTGTAATTTCAGCAGAAGAAAAAAGTAGAAAAAATTTAAAAAATTTAGGGACACATCCCAATTAAATAGTTGTATTTAATGATGTTCTTTTTCTCCTGTTTATTTAGTAATAAAGAGTAATTTTAGATTTTAAAAAGCNTGGTGCGCCCAACAGGANTNGAACCTGCAACCTACGGTTCCGTAGACCGTTGCTCTATCCAGTTGAGCTATGGGCGCAGAATGAAAAATGTTTGATTAAATATTTCCTGTGTAAATTTTAAGTGATTTTTAAAACCTGTCAATATTTGTTTATGCTTTGTGCTCAAACATTTTCAAGTTCTTTTTTGATTTTCTCGTATGTTGATTCAAGTGATGAAGGCAATACCCTTGTATTATCGAAAACTGCAATAAAGTTAGTATCGCCATTCCATCTTGGGACAATGTGAAAATGCAGATGTTCCTCTCCAGCACCTGCAGCTTTGCCGATATTAACGCCAATGTTAAGTCCGCCAGGAGAAAATAAATTATTAATGATCTTCGACATTTTAGCAATAAGTGACATTACTTCATTCATTTCTTCTACGGTCATTTCGTATGGAAACTGTATGTGTCTTATTGGTGATATCATCATGTGCCCGGTGTTATATGGGTACCTATTCATTATGACTATAGAAAACTTATCTCTTAAGAGGACTAAACTATTTTTATCATCAGTACTCTTAACCGCTTCACAGATAAAGCACTTTTGTTCTTTTTTGATGTCTGCGATATATTTTGCTCGCCATGGAGCCCAAATTATTTTCATGCTCAATTATATAGCTACCTCAATATTTTCAAACAAGTTAGTTTTGATTCCTTACCCTTTCTATTATTTTCAAAAGGGATTCTTCTCTCTCAAGGTATAAAGGAAAAGAAATAAACATATCTTCGAGGGCACTTCTATATTCTTTATTTTTTAGTTTACCATCAAAGTAAAAGACAATAGTTTTTCCGTTCGATTTTTCTGCTATTTCATAAAGGATGTTTTTAACAAGTATGGCTGAATAAAAGTCCATTTCTGGATTAAAATTATTATTTTGTATTAAAGGAAATTTTATAAGGTAAATTTCTTTATAAGATTCTCCAGTGGATAAATCGTAAAGAAATAAATCTATTTCTCTTTTTTCATCAGCAGAGTCTGTACCAAAAGCTTTTACACCAAAACCTTTATTTTTTAAAGAATAATATATTTCTTTCATCAAAATTTGTTGTGGTAAAACAATAGCAGTCTTTACCTTATTGTGTATTTTCTCAAAAAATTTAACAAACTCTTCTGGGAACTCATCGTAATTAGGAGAATGGGTAAAAAGTGGAACAACAGAGAATATATTTTTGTTATTAAATGGAAATTTGTCTTTTACTTTTTCTCCTTTAAGGCCGGTAAATTCTGATAAAACTTCTTTATCGCCTATCCGATCATATTTTGCGATAAAAATAATTGGATTGAAAAATTTTACATTCTCCTTAAATATTTTCTGGGCATCTTTTTCAATGGCAGAGATCACGATTTTGCCATCTCTAAAACCTTTTTGGTATGCGGGTTTTTTAAAAAATTTTTGCATCAGATCATTATGGGAATCGGAGAGTAAGTCTTTCAAGCTTTTTATTTCTTTAGTTATGTCCTGGCCATAAAGAAATCTTGCTATTGAATTATAAGTATCTTCAATTCTATCAATTTTTTCTTGGTCAAAATTGCTGTATGTTAGAAGAGTTTTAAAATCTAAAAAAGATAAATCCATTTTGTGGGAGTAGAAAATCTTTGGAAGTCTGAATGATTCAAATACAATAGTTCCCCTATTTGTAAGAGCTTGTTTAAAATAATTTTCGTCAAATAATATGGATTGTTCTGCTATAACTACTTCCGAAAACTTTATTTCTTCTATTTTCCTTTTTAATGGGCAAAAGCTTTTATAATTACAACTGGAAGGATCTTCTTCGCATGAGGAGAGGATTTTTAAGATAGGATTTTTTAGTATATGAATGGGTGCCCTATCAACAAAAAAATCTTTGGTTTTAAAGATATAGGACACAAGAATAGCAAGGTATGTTCTTAATTCAGGGGGTACAAGGGAAGGATTATCAAGAAAGAACTGTAGTTTCTCTGGGCATATAAATCTTTCATAATTATTAAGGGTGGAAACCAAGAAACCCTTTTTTTCGAATATTTGAGTGAGTCTTTTTCCAAGTTCTTCGCTATAAATGAGCAGCAAAAGTTCTTTGTTCTTTGCAATTGACGTGATTTCTTTCAAAATTTCTTCGTTTATATCCGATTCAACATAATAAACCCCGTCTTTAAAATTGCTTTCTTTTAAATTTTCTTTGAATGGTAGAGTTAATTTTTTAGAATTTTCCTCTTTCGTTTCCCATTTTAAAGAAGTTTCAGTATTTTCAGTCTTTTCCCATTCATCACCAAATATAGAATCAAAATTCTTTTCATTTACGAAAATTTGTTTGAACTTTTTTAAAATTTCTTGAGGGAATAAACCTTTTTCTTTTTTGATTTTTTGGAATACTGAATACAGCATCAATGTATCTGTCAAAGCACGGTGTGGCCCTTTTGATTTTATTTCGAGTTTTTTAACCAGATTTTGGAGACTGTGTGAGTAGAACTCAGGGAAGAAAAGCCTCGAAAGTTCAAGCGTATCGAAAACCTCGTTTTTAAGTTCTTTTCCGAGCAATTTCTCAAGGAAGGTTTTATCAAATATTACATTGTGCGCAATGAGAGGGTAATCACCAATGAAGTTTTCGATTTTATCTTTTAAATCCTCAGTACGAGGTGCTTTTTCGACATCTTTTTCACTGATCCCCGTAAGGTCAGTAATAAATTTTGGAATATTCTTATTCGGCCTTACAAGTGAGTGGAAGGTTTCTTTAATTTCATCATTTTGAACTTTTATTGCACCAATTTCTATTATTTCATCTATTTCAGGGTTAAGGCCTGTAGTTTCTAAATCAAAAAAAATAAGTGTCAAATCATTTTTCATTTTAAATAAACTATTGTAACGCCTGTTCCCCCTTCTTCAGGTGTCCCAGTATAAAAATGTGCAACATGAGGTCTCCTGCGAAGATGTTCAATTATTGATTCTCTTAAAGTTCCTGTTCCTTTACCATGAACTATATACACGAATGGAAGTCCTACAAGATACGCAGAATCAAGGTATTTGTCTATTTTTTCTATAGCTTCCTCTACTGAGAATCCATGCAAATCAAGTTTCATGGGAACTTGAATGTTTGATAATTCTTTTATACTTTCTTCTTGCCCGTCTCTGTCAACTGCAGCTTCTCCTTTGAGTGGTTGTACGTCCTCTATNGAGACAGTAGCCCTAATACTCCCCATTTGTATAACAAGTCTACCTTTATCTTCGATTTTACTNAAGATTATTCCCTGTCGCTTAAAGGTTGGAACATAAACAAGCGATCCTTCTTCTATTTGATTCATTGATATAGCTTCCTTTGGTATTGCTGATTCAATTTTTGTTTCTATTTCTGCTTTTTCGTTTTCGAATTCTTTTTTAATTTCCTGTACAGCCTTTTGGCTTTTTATGAAATTTTCAAGATTATCAATAAGTTTATTCATCTTTTTTTGAGTTTCAAGAACTATGTTTTTTGCCTCTTCATATGCCTTATTTATTTCTGCTCTCTTTTTCTCTTCTGTTTGTTTTACTTTATTTTCATAAAGTGTTTTTAATTCTTCTAGCTCTTTTTTATTCCTCTCAATCTCAGCAGCAGAGTCCCCGATCCTTTTTTGGTCTTCGGACATTTTTGAGATAATTGTTTGAGTGATTAAGTATTCTTCAGTTAATTCTTTTTTTGCATTCTCTAACACCTCTAAGGGTAAGCCGAGCTTTTCTGCAATAATGAAAGCATGACTTTTTCCAGGAATGCCGATATAAAGTTTATAAGTAGGCTCGAGTGTATTTATATCAAAACCGACAGAGCCATTTTTTGCGAGTGGAAATTTATACGGAAATTCTTTTAATTTGCTATGGTGCGTTGTAATTACTGAAACTGCTTTTAGTTCGTAGAGTCCCCTTAAAACTGCATAACCCAAAGCTGAACCCTCTTCCGGGTCAGTTCCTGCACCTAGCTCATCGATAAGCGCAAGCGTATTCTCGTCTGCATTTTTAATTATATTTATAATTTTTCCCATATGAGACGAGAATGTTGACAAATTCTGCTGAATACTCTGTTCATCACCAATATCCGCATAAATTTTTTTAAAAAATCCGATTTCTGAATTAGAATAGGCTGGTATATGAAGTCCCGACTCTGCCATTAGAACCAATAAACCAATAGTCTTGAGCGTAACAGTTTTTCCACCTGTATTTGGACCCGTAATTATAAGCATGTGGGAATCTTCGCCAGCATTTACATCTATTGGCACAACTCTGTCTTCTGGTATAAATGGATGTCTTGCATTATAAATGCTGAAGGCATGTTTTGTGGTTAATTTAGGTTCTTCACCTTTTATTTTGATTGAGTGTTTTGCTTTTCCGAACATAAAATCAAGATTATAAACGATATCTAATGAATTTAGTATCTGGTCGAATTTATCCCTTGTTATGTTCTCTAACTCCAGAATTATTCTTTCTTCTTCTTGTTTTTCTTTTGATGTCAAATCAACGAGTTTATTGTTTAATTCAACGATTGAAATTGGCTCTACAAATAANGTAAGCCTGCTGCTCGATTCTCCTTGTATAACATATTGAAACACAGGTCGTGAGTTCTGTCTTATTGGTATTACATACCTTCCATTTCTTTTTGTTATTATCTGATCTTGTATTATATCTTCATAGTCTTTCGAGTAAATAATTTTCTGTAATATTGTTTGGATTCTGATGTAACTTACTTTGATCTCCCTTCTTATTATTGAAAGAAGAGGAGAAGCATCATCGAGCAATTTCCCATCCGGACCAATCGCTTTGTTGATTTTTATTGCGATATCTGAAAGATTGCTAATTTTTGATGTATAAGAATGAATTAATGAAAAGTTATTTTTGTAAGCTTCACCTATTTCTTTGATTTCAGTGAAAGTGCTTATAGCAGTTGCAATTCTTAGAAGTTCTTCTCCAGTTACAAGCGAAAGGACTTTTATTTTTTCAAGAATAGGNTCAATGTCAATAAACTCTAGAAAAGGTAAGTCACCTTCTTCCTGATAAAACAATTTTGCTTCAGTGGTTTCCTTCATAGCATTAAGGGATTCGTTATAATCGAGTATCGGTTTTAAGTTTTTTACATATTCTTTAGCCCCCTTAGTTACACATAAATTTTCAATTTCGTTTAAAATACTGAAATATTCAAGTGTTTTTAATGTTTCCTGTTCCATAAGAATTCTCTTAGCTCCTTTAGTTCAAAAGTATTAATTAATTCCTCTCTTTTTACCCAAGACCTTCTCAAAATTTTTATGCCGTATTCCATGAANTTAAGATGCCCTGTATTGTGTGCATCTGTTCCTATAGAGAAATATTTTAATCCATTTCTACGTGCTTCTTTAACTAAGCCAGATGATAAATCAATTCTATTTGGAAATAAATTTATTTCAAGTGTTACTCTGTTTTTAGAAGCTGCCTTTGAAATTTCATCAAAGTTAAGAGGCATGGCTTCTCTAACATGTATTATTCTTCCTGTAGGATGCGCTATCACATTGATTAATCCACTTTCAATTGCTTTTTTAACTCGCTCAGTGTTTTCGTAATTAGTTTTAGAAAAAGCATGAAGTGCACCAATTATAATATCAAATTTTTTCTCAAGATCCATTTCTACATCTAATGTTCCATCCATATTTATTTCAGCTTCAATCCCTTTCAGTAATACAGGTTCATCACCATCCATATTTATTTTATCAATAATTTCAAATTCTTTTAATAGTTTTTCCTTTGATACTCCTCTTGCAATTTTTAATGATTGAGAATGGTCAGTAATTGCAATAAAAGTGTAATTTTTAAATGAGGCTTCGTTTTTTATCTCCCGAATACTATTTGTCCCATCACTAAAATTTGAATGAATATGCAAATCCCCCTTTATATCTTTTTCGTCAATGAGTTCTGGCAACGAATTGCTTAGTGCTAAATCTATTTCCTCTTCACCTTCTCTTATTTCAGGAGGCGTGTATTGCATTCCGAGTTTTTCGAATATTTGTTTTTCGTCTTGGCCTTCTATAAGCAGATANCCTTCTTTTGATATATTGAAGCCTTTTACTTTTCCAATTTCATTTAANATTTTGCTGTATATTTTTGAGCCTGTAAAATAAATTAATGCAGAATAAAAATATTCGTGGGGCACAAAATAGAAATTTAAAATAATGTTATATTTATCTTTTATTGAAACAAAATTCTGATTTTCTTTACCTGTTTTCTTTATTGAGATAAGTTCATTTAATATTTTTTTAAATTTTTCTTTGTCTCCTGCTACCACAAAATCTATATTATTAACTAGTTCTTTGCCCCTTCTTACGCTTCCTGCAAGTTTGATAGTAAAATCTTTGTTCAAAAACATCATAATTGATTTAGCATAAGTATAACCTTCGAATAAAGTCAACTCCTTAAAATCCCTTTCATATTCAATTAGGCTTCTTCTTAACTGTTCTTCAAATCTAATGCCGAATTCTTTTTTTTCTTTTATTTCACAAGAAGATACAGCTCTTTTTAAATCATTTATGGAATCGATTTGTAATTTTTCATAAAGCTTTATTGCATCGGGAGCCCTCATTCCTGGTAAGTTTGCAATACCTCTAAGGCTTTTAGGTATTTCTTTTTCAAGGGTTTCTTTTGCTTCACAGTTGCCTGTATTAAGTATTTCTTGAATATCGCTTTGGATTATCTGTGGAAGAAATGCAATACCCTTATCATTAGCAGGATAATCAAGTATNCCAATTGTATAAGCGGCATTTTCATATTTTGCTGCTAATTCTTTTTCTCCTCTTAATAGCAAAAGTAATTTTGTTTGAAGAAGAATATTGGCGATATCCCAGTTTGTCATTTTTTCCTAAGAATGCCGCCTATCTTAATCTTAATTTCTTGTTCTATTTTTTCTATCAATTCTTCTATTTCTTCTCCTCTTAGCGTTTTGTCCATCGATGAAAATTCAAGCGAATAAGCAAGGTTTTTTTTGCCTTTGGGGAGAGGTATGCCTTTGTATATATCAAACAAAGTTATGCATTTAAGTTCGCTGATGTTCAAATGTCTTATTGTTTCTCTTACTTTTTTCTCAGAGACACTTTCTTCAACAAGAATTGCAATATCTCTTTTTACTGTTGGGTATATAGAAAAATCCTCAAAATTTTTCAGTTTATAATCTACTGAAGAAGAGTGTGGATTACAGAGGAATAAAGATTCATTAAAGATTCCATCTATGTAGATTGATGCATAAAAAACATTTTTAAAAATTTCATCCTTAATTTTCCCAATATATCCGATTTCTTTATTTAATGAAATTATTTTTGCACTTTGATAAGGATGCATAAAGGGCAAGGCATGTTCTTCAAAATCATAATTGATTCTAACTGAATCGAGAAATTCTTCTACAATACCTTTAAGATAAAAGAAATCATATGAGAAGGCTTTCTTGAAGGCATTTTTGCTTATTTTGTCACCAGAGAGCATTATTCCTAATTCCATGTATTCTTGGAAGGAAGCATCCTTTCTGAAAACTTTACCTATTTCGAACATCGAAATGCTATTCTTTCCAGCATTTATATTTCTTTCAAGAACATCTAACATTGGTGTTAAGAGTGATGGCCTGAGTATGTTCATATCCTCGGTTAGTGGATTTAGCAATTTAATTAATCGTTTTTCCTCGTCTAATCCTATAATTTTAAGTTTCTCTGTATTTATTAGTGAAGTCGTTTGTATTTCAGTAAGTCCTAGAGCAACGAGTTTATCTTTTAAGAACCATATAAAGTCTTCAAATTCAGTTCTTTTAGAACCTCTAAATTCACCACTCAGTAAGGTTTCTCTAAATTCATTATACCCCTTCATTCTGATAACTTCTTCGACAAGGTCTTCTTCTATCTTTAAGTCCTGTCGAAATGTTGGAGGGTATACTTCAATAAATGATCCTTTATCTTTATATTTCAGTCCTTCGAAGTCGAAGTATTTTTTTACATCTTCTTTGTTAATTAGCTCTCCGAGTAAAGAGTTTATTTTTTCAAGTCTTACTTTAACAGTATCAGGTTTTACTAAATAAGAGATTGCATTGTCTTTGTATGGAATTCCGCCTGTTTCTTCGCAAATCAATTTTGTTGCAATAAGCGATGCTATTGGTGTAAAATTGCTATCCGCTCCTTTTTCGAATAGAGTAGAAGCATCTGTAATAAGTCCTAATGTTCGCGAGCTTTGCGCAATTCTTTTTGGTGAAAAATATGCACTTTCAAGGATGATATTTTTAGTATCTTCTTTTACGGAAGTGCTTTTACCGCCCATTACTCCTGCAATTGCAATCGGTTTTTTACTATCAGCAATAACCAGATTGTCATCTGTTAAATTTCTTTCAACCTCATCAAGCGTTTTAAGCTTTTCACCCTTTTTTGCAAGCCTTATAATTATTTTTTCATCTAATTTATCAAAATCAAATGCATGTAGAGGCTGACCATAAAATTTGTTTATGAAATTTGTTATATCTACTATGTTATTAATTGGCCTAATTTTCAGCATAAATAGCTTTTGTCTCAGTTTTAATGATGATTTTTTAACATTTACATTTTTTATGATTCGTCCAGAATAAAAAGGACACATTTCAGGGTTTTTAATATCTATTTCAAAATTTGTTTCTCCTTGAAAACTTAAATTAACTTCTGGTGTAAATTTGGAAAAGTCAGCTCTTTTACCATTGTCTCTTGCTTTAAGAGTTTCTATCCACCTTGCAAGCCCATTCACATTGAAGGCGTCGGCTCTATCTGGTAGAAGCGAGAGCTCTAATACGGTGTCATCTATAGGTAAAATATCTTCGAATTTTAAACCGATTGATGTGTCCTCTGGTAAAATTAAAATTCCTACTTTTTCTTCATTTGAAAGATATTCTGGATCGAGCCCGAGTTCTGTATAAGAACAGAGCATTCCATTTGACTTAAAACCTTTAAACTCCTCTCTTTTTATTGCTAATCCATTTGCAAGAATGCTGTCGGGCAACGCAACTGGTACTATATTATTCACTTCAAGGTTTGTTGCAGCAGTTATAATTTGAAGGGCCTCCTCTCCTATACTTACCATTGTTTTAAAAAGTTTAGTTTCCGTGATTAATTCCATACTTACGATTTTACCTGTAATGATGTGTTTGAAATTATGCTTTACGTCTCTGATACCTTCAACTTCTATTCCAATTGAAGTAAGTTTGTCTGAAAGTTCCTGAGGTGTGTAATCAACGTCAAAAGCGTCTTTTAATAATTTGTAGGATATAATCATCTCTTCCTCTTATTTAAATTGTTCAAGAAACCTCAAATCATTTTGCAAAAACATTCTTATATCTGGAATTCCATATTTAATCATTGCAATCCTTTCAACCCCCCAACCAAATGCAAATCCTTGATATTCTTCTGGGTCTATGTTTACGTTCTTGAGAACATTTGGATGCACCATTCCTGAACCACCCATTTCGAGCCATCCAGTATATTTGCAAACCCTGCACCCTTTTCCCTTGCATATAACGCAGCTTATTGCCGTTTCTGCGCCAGGCTCAACAAAGGGAAAATAAGAAGGAGAAAATCTTATTTTTGTCTCCTCGCCAAACATTTTTTTGGTAAATTCGAGAAGTGTACCTTTCAGGCTTGAGAAAGAAACATTTTTATCGATAACAAGTCCTTCAACTTGATGAAATATAGGCGAATGAGAGCTATCAATGGCATCTCTCCTGTAACATCGTCCAATTGCAATTATCCTTATAGGAGGTTTATATTTTTCCATTGTTCTTATTTGTATCGGTGAAGTTTGAGTCCTGAGGAGAATTTTCTTAGCAAGATAGAAAGTATCCTGCATATCTCTTGCGGGATGGAACTCAGGAATGTTAAGTGCCTCGAAGTTGTAATAGTCGCTTTCTATTTCCGGTCCGGTCATTACATCAAAGCCCATGGAAAGGAATATATCTTCAACTTCTTTCATAACTTTTGATAGTATATGTAAGCCTCCTGTTTCTAATCTTATCCCGGGTAATGTTATATCTATCCTTTCATTTGCCAGTAATTTATTTTTCTCGATTTCTTCAAGTTCTTTTAATCTTTTTGAAATAGTTTCTTCGACGTATGATTTTAAATCATTTATTTGCTGCCCAATATTTTTTCTATTTTCTTCTGTTGCATTTTTAAGTGTTTTAAATAAATCTACAACCTTTCCTTTTCTACCAAGGAAATGTGTCTCAACTTTTTTGAGTTCTTCAATGCTTTTGGTTTTTATTTTTTCTTCAAATTCTTTTTTAATTTCTTCGATTTCCTTCATAGATCCTCCATTTGTTTTATAATTTTACATATAATATATTTAAAGTCAATGATTTAAAAGCTTTTATTCTTTCTAAAAAGTCAGGATTTTTTAAAAAGCCTATTTCTATTTATAATTTTTTTGTGATAGCTAAAGCATATGGAAAAATAAATTTAACACTTGAAATCCTTGGTAAATCTATCAATGGATATCATGAGATTAAATCAGTATTCCAAAGGGTGTCAATTTATGATGAAATTGAATTAAGAAAATCATATGATAAAGAAATCAAATTTAATATTAATATTGACTCTTCGGATACAACGGTTCACAAAGCTATAAAATTATTTTTTCAAATTTCAATGCTAAATGAAAAGGTAAGCGTATTTGTAAAGAAAAACATACCTGTAGGTTCAGGGCTTGGTGGAGGAAGTTCCGATGCAGCAACCACGCTTAGGCTTCTTAATGTCCTATTCGGCAGTCCTTTAATTGACAATGATTTATTTGAAATTGCTAAAGAAATTGGGTCTGATGTACCATTTTTTCTAAATGGTTCAACTGCAATTGTTGAAGGAAGAGGGGATGTTGTACATCCTGTTCAGAGCCTTAAGGGGATTTATATTTTACTTGTTTTTCCTGAATTTAGAGTTTCAACAAAAAGAGCTTACGAGATATTTGACGAGTTTGGAAATTTTTCCCAAGGATTACATACGAAGGAATTGATTTCTTTTTTGGAGAAGGAATACTCGATCAGCGAGCTGAATAATAGGCTATATAATGATTTTGGGGTTCTTTTTAGAGATAAAGATTACCGCTTCATTAATTTATTTAAAGAAATTGAGCATATAACTGGTCAAAAATTCCACCTCACGGGTTCTGGTTCGGTAGTGTTTTCTTTATTTGAAAGAAAATCCATTGCTCTGGAAATAAGTAAAAAATTATCGAGAGCAGGGTACAAAAATATAATCATTGAAACTTTCTGAAGAAGCCTTTTCTTAAGAAAGGGAATTCTCTGCGATTTAAGGAAGAAAAAAGCCCTCTAAAATGGAGGGCTAGAATCAACAGATAAATGATTACAGATCTTTTTCGTCAGGCAACCAATATAGGACATCATCGTACGGAACCCTATAAAGATTCTCTTTAAGACGATTTTGCTCAAGGTGATGCCCTATGTACCCGATAGTCCTTGCAAGTACATTGATACTGGTGAGAATTCCGTCTTCTACCAATTCTTTAACTTCCTCATCTGTATAGCCAAGCGATTTTAAAAGATCAAGCCAGAGGGCTCCGCTAATTCCTCCAATATTAAAGATGAACTTATCGCTTATTTTTGTTGTTATCTTTTCCATCTCAAGGCAGTAATCAAGATATTCAGTGCTTGAGAAATTCTTCTTCGTAAATTCAATGAGAATTTTTTCTCGCCAATCTATATTTTTAGTACTCTTTACCTTGTGGCCAAATCCTGGGAGAGCAATATGCTTTTTCCTTGCGTAATCAATACTCTCTTGAGGCGTTAGACCATTCTCTCTTGCCCAAAGGTAATAACGTCCTGACTCTTCCTGTGCTGCACCGTATCTCGGTCCCATTGTTAGCAATCCCGATGTGACAGATGAAACGAGGTCTTTCCCAGCCCTTGCCGCAACCATCGTGTTATGTGCACCTGAAACACATGGTCCGTGGTCTGCAAATACTGTGATTAAAAGTTCAATGAATTCTGATGCGTAGTCAGGAAGTTTTTTCTGAAGCCACAAAAGCCCTATGGCATACCCGATACTATGCTTCTCTTTAATGATTTTTGTAATGGGAACTCCCGAGTAGCTAAGTTCTCCTCTTTCATCTGCAATCGTGTTGATAAATTCGGCGTGTTTTCTTATTAGACCTTGTTTCATGAGAGTTTCATAATCCATTGGAATCTCACGAGGAGTAAACTCTTCGATTTGCTGAATAATTCCCTTACTTTTCAATTCTTCACAAGTTTTCTTAATTTGCTCAGGAAGGTCATCAAATGAATTTGGAATAATTGCTCCAGATTCTTTAAGTGCTTTATTTTTGTTATCCGCGGTTTCTTCGTCATTTCCTGCCCTTGCACCCGCATGGCCAAATTGTACTTCTGTTGGGAAAATCTTTGAACAAGTTCCCGTTACCCAGGCAACGAGAGGTTTCTTTATTTTTCCTTGCTTTAAAGCTTCTACAACTTTGTACTCTTCAAGACCACCAACTTCCCCGAGCATGACAAGAAACTTTACTTCTGGAATTTCTTCAAGTCTTAAAAGGTGGTCGACAAGTGAAGAACTAGGATATCTATCCCCACCAATAGCAATACCCTCATAAGCACCATCAGCATTTCTTGCAATCATATTAAACATTTCGTTGAGCATTCCGCCTGATTTAGTCACAAGACCCACGCTTCCAGGACGGTAAAGTTTTGAGTTGATTATGTTCTCTGTAGTGCCACCTGCATTACCAATTTTGAATTTACCAGCAATGACTCCCCCCACTGTCGCTGGTCCAATTATTACCTTTCCTTTCTCTTTTGCCAGGGCAGAGAGAGCTCTCGTCTCTCTTTCAGGTACTCCTTCTGCAATTATTGCAATTGTTTTAATGTTTTCTGTATTTATAGTATCAACTGTCGTTTGATATGCAAATCGAGATGGAGCAAAATTAACCATCACTGTTGCATACGGATGTTTCTTTATAGCTTCAGATATAGTCTTATAGACAGGAAAGAGCATTTCTTTGCTTCCAAAGAAAAGTCTCTCAAAACCAGGTTTGTCCGGACTAACAAAACAAACAATTGAAGGAGTCTCTCTTTTTGACACAAAATCAAAATCAAGCATACCCTGAGCTGCTATTGCTTGTCTACCAAAAATTATTGCTTTGGTATCTTTCTCAAAAAGCTTCATTTTTCACCTCCAAGTGCCATTTTAACAACTCTTGTCATATGCAATTCGGGACCGTGCACTTCAATTTGGACCCCTATCTCCTCTCCGAGCTTTTTCATCATTGCAAGTCCTTGTTGATAGTTTGGCCCACCCCGTCTTACGAATATCTTAATGTTATTTTCCTTTAGTTTGTCTTTATACTCTCTCAATGCTCTTATAATACCTTTAAAGGTTTTGGCAACATCGGTAAAGTTCGCGATACCTCCACCAATGATAAGCACTTTGCCTCTTGGATCTTTCTTCCTTGTCATCAGGTCCAATATTGTTTTTGCATAAAGATAAGTTTCTTCTTCAGAGGGTGCTCCTGAGTATTCTCCATAGTTTGCGAGTTCATTACCGTACCCAAGGTCTACAACGGTATCTGCATAAATAACACTTGCGCCACCACCTGCAACCATAAGCCACACACGTCCATCGGAATTAAGGATTGTAAGTTTCAAAGATGCGCCAGTTTTTTCGTCGAGTTCTCTTATGAATGCTTCTTCTTTTGTGAAGTTTCTTCCAAATGGTGTCGGAAATTCAGTGTCTCCCCACTTCTCGCTGTCCTTATAAAGGGCAGTATCGTCAAGCCTTGCAACAAAATCAAGTGGCAGAACTTCCCTATCTACAATCGCAAATGGGTTTATCTCAAGATATGTAAAGTCATATTCTACGAAGAATTTGTAAAGAGTTTCAATAAATTTCTTTATGGTTTCATTTATTCCCTGAAAATTGATACTTTCTATACCTTTCAATACAGGTACAAAGTACTCTTTAACTTTTTCCCAGTTCTCCTCAATTTCTATTCCCCCTTCTTCAGAAAAGTAAATTCTATCGCCGTCTTCCTCTGTTTTAATTGCAATGTAGTACTCTTTTTCGTGTGGAGTAAAAGGTTCAATAAGAAGATCAGTAAGGATACCTTTTGCTTTCCCAATTTCAAATTCTTTACCCATTCTTTCATTTATCCAAATTTTTGCTTCTTCGAAAGATGCATCAAGTAGAACAAGTCCATGTTTACCCCTTTTCCCAAATAGCATATCTGGTTTAACGACCAGCTTTTTCTCTTTAATCCAGGGGTTTTCTAAAGCGATTTCATCTATTGATTTGTCAGGTCTTACAAGGGCTACCTTGCCATTATAAGTGAAACTATAAGATGGATTGTTTGCTATATACTTTGCAAGCAACTTTTTGGCGAGATATTCCCTTATTCCTTTTTGAGCCATTTAAATCACCTCCATATTCTTAATTATCCTGTCTCCAAATTCTTTTGTTGATACCTTTGTTGCCCCTTCTGTGAGACGGGCAAAATCATAAGTAACATACTTTTCAAGAATCGTTTTTTCGAGAGCATTTAAAATGATATTTTTAACTTCACTCCACCCCATATATTCGAACATTTCAGCTCCTGAAAGAATTATAGAACCGGGGTTTGCTTCATTTTTGCCTGCATGTTTTGGTGATGTTCCGTGAGTTGCTTCAAAAAGTGCGATTCTGTTTTCAAAATTTATATTTGCACCTGGGGCTATACCGATTCCGCCAACCTGGGCCGCTACTGCATCGGAAATATAATCTCCGTTAAGGTTTGGAGTGACGATAATATCATATTCATCTGGCCTTAGCAACATTTGCTGGAACATTGAATCTGCTATTCTGCGCTTTACGAGAATTATTCCATCTGGAACCTTTCCATCGTATTTTTCAGTGACTTCTTCTTCAGTTATTACTTTTCCTGCGTATTCTTCTTGTGCTAATTTATAAATCTCAGCCTGGAAAAGCCCTTCAGTAAATTTCATAATATTGCCTTTGTGCATTATTGTTATGGATTTTCTTCCATGTTCAATTGCATAATCAAGTGCTGCTTTTCCAATTCTTCTTGAACCAGTAATACTGATTGGTTTTACTCCAATTCCAGAATCTTCTCTAATGGTTACATTCATTTTATTTTTGAAGAAATTGATTACTTCAAGTGCTTCGGGAGAATTTGCTTTCCATTCAATACCTGCATAAACATCTTCAGTATTTTCTCTGAAAACTATTACATCTACGAGCTCTGGGTTTTTCATCGGAGAAGGAACGCCCTTGATATACTTTACAGGTCTAAAACAGACAAATAAATCAAGTTTCTGCCTTAAGGTTACGTTTAAAGACCTGTATCCTCCACCAACTGGTGTTGTTAAGGGGCCCTTGATTGATACTACATAATCTTTGATAGTTTCGAAAGTATCTTTTGGAAGAGGCTCACCGAATTTTTCAATTGCCTCTTCTCCAGCAATTAATCTCATCCATTCTACTTTTCTTTTCCCGCTGTAAGCTTTTTCCACTGTGGCATCGAAAACTTTCAATGATACTGGAGTAATGTCAATTCCAATCCCGTCTCCTATGATGTAAGGGATTGTTGGATTGTCTGGCACGATCATCTTGCCATTTTCTACTGAAATTTTCATGTGGCGCCTCCTATTTTGCCTGTGTAGGGCAAAAGCCCTCCTGCTATAACAAATTTTCTCTGTCTTTCTGTTAACAAAATTTTTAATTTAATTTCTTTATTAGTTGTTTTATCTAACGCAAAGATTTCTTCACTACCATTTTCAATTGCTTTCACTATTTCAGGTATTTCAATTTCATCACCTTGATTTATCGCATCGTAATCAGAAAGATTTATAAATTGAAGAGGCATGATTCCAAAGTTTGCAAGGTTGTCGAGATGTATTCTTTCAATAGTTTTTGCAAATACTGCCCTTACTCCAAGATACATTGGACAAAGTGCGGCATGTTCTCTTGAAGAACCCTGTCCATAGCTTTCTCCAGCTACAATTATATTTGCCACACCTTTTTCTTTATTCTCAAGAGCTCTTTTTGAAAAATCTGGATCAAGGGGTTCAAAAACATGCTCTGCATACTTTGGAATATTTGACCTGTATTTAAGGTACTGTCCTGCAGGCATAATATGGTCTGTGGTTACTTTGTCTCCAACTTTTATGGTTACTGACCCATAAATATCCAGAGGTAAAGGCTCATTTTTGGGAATGGGTTTAATGTTAGGACCTCTTAATATTTCGATCTTTTCTCTTTCTTCCCTTGATAATGGGAATATGAACATTGAATCGTCAGAAATAAACTTATTTGGCAATTCTATATCTTCGTATCTAATACCTATATCTTCTAATCTTCTTGGATCGAGTATGGTTCCGGTGATTACAGCTGCCGCTGCAGTTTCAGGACCGACAAGATAGACCTTTGCATCAGTTGTACCGCTGCGTCCTTTAAAGTTCCTGTTGTTGGTTCTTAGGGATACTTCACCAGAGCCTGGAGAGAAACTATTTCCAATGCAGAAACCACAAGCTGTTTCCATTATTCTTGCACCTGCTTTGACAAGTGATTCCATTCCACCATTTTCGGTTATCATCNCAATAACCTGNCTTGACCCTGGAGCAACACCAAATTCAAGGTCTTTATGGGCAACATGTCCCTTTAGAATATTTGCTACAGTCATTAGGTCTCTGTAAGAAGAATTTGTGCAGCTTCCGACTGCAACTTGGTTCACTTTTGTGCCTTCTACTTCTCTAACTGTCTTTACGTTGTCCGGGGAATCTGGCAGTGCAATCATTGGCTCAATTTCGGATAGATTTAATTCAATTACTTTATCGTATGTTGCATCTGGGTCTNCNTNAAGAGAAATCCAATCGTTTTCGCGACCTTCCCTCATTAAGAAATCAAGAGTTATTTCATCTGATGGGAAAAGTGATGTTGTTACGCCTGTTTCTGCGCCCATATTTGTGATTGTAGCCCTGTCAGGAACGCTTAATGTTCTTACCCCTTCACCTGCATACTCGATAGCATAACCTACGTTACCATTAGTCTTAAGTATTTCAAGTACATTTAGAATAACGTCTTTTGCAGAAACCCATTTCTGAAATTTGCCTGTCAGGTTTATCTTAATAACTTTTGGATATGTGAGATAGAATGGTCCACCTCCCATTGCTACCGCAACATCCAGTCCACCAACACCAATTGCAAGTGAGCCAACTCCGCCTGCAGTTGGGGTGTGACTATCAGAACCAATAAGCACCCTCCCTGGTTTTGCGAATCTTTCAAGATGTACCTGATGGCATATGCCATTTCCAGGCCTTGAGAAAGTGATACCATATTTTCCAGCAACAGTTCTAAGATACTTGTGGTCGTCAGCGTTTTCGAAGCCAACTTGAACTGTGTTGTGATCAACATAGCTCAATGCCTCAGTCTTTGCATCGGTGAAACCTATTGCTTCAAATTCAAGATAGGCCGCTGTACCTGTTGCATCCTGCGTTAAGGTTTGATCAACTTTAATGCCTATCTCTTCGCCTTTTTTAGGGGCACCCTCGATGATGTGGCTGTCAAGAATTTTTTCGATTATGCTCTTCCCCACCTTTACCTCCTTTCTCGTTTTTTAGTTCTCTTATATAGTTATAAATTGTGAAAATAGATACTCCTAACTTCTTGGCAACGAATTCAACAGAGTCTTTTAAGGCAAAGAAATCTTTCTGATAAAGATCTTTGACTAAAAACTTATTCTTTTCCTTTTGAGGGATTTCTCCTTTGGTTTCAACCTTTAAAATGGCTTCTTCAAAAATTTGATCTTTCAAATTACTTAATAGTGTTGTGCCGCTCTTTTCTAAATCACCATTAGAAATTTTTTGATCTTCGAAATGTACAAAAGGTTTTAAAAACTCTTCAGTTTGTACTATTCTATTTATATCCATATTTAAACATAAAAGACCTATAAGTCTATTTTTATTTCGAATTGGGATTGTTGTAGAGCGGAGTATTCTTCTATTTGGAGAAAGGCTCCTGTAAGGTCCCACGAATTGCTTATTTTCTGACACTATCTTCTTTATGATTTTTGAGCCTGCTTCTGTTAGCGTTGAACCTACTTTTCTGTTTGTAATGTAGCCATTTTCTATTGCTACTACAGAATGGTCATTATCTTTAAAGGAGTGTAATACTATCTCGGTGTTGTTTCCCAAGAAAAGTGACAGAGCATGAACAACATTTTTTAATACCCCGAGTATTAACTCGTCTTCTTTAGTAAACATGTTTTTTGGTTTCTTTACAAAATTAAAAAAATTTGAAAGCTTTTCAAAAATTTTGCAATTTAATTATACAATTTTAAAAAATAAAATCAAGTGCTTGTACGCGTTACATACATTTCATATTAGAGAGACACATTCCCTCTTAATCTTCTGCAACCTGCACTCTTTTCAGCAGGTTAATTCTCTTTTTTGGTGGAGTTTCGAGGAGGGTTTGTTTATTCCCTCGATTTAACGCGTTAATTCCTCTCTGAATAAGTTTATTTTATTATAGAAAGGAGACGCCTGCATTTCACTTATTTATATTTCTTTAGCATAAATTGCAAAGTCGGCAATTTCAGAAGAGTAATTCTGCGGAAAACAGTGCAGAATACAGAAGAGTAAGAAGATTAAAACCAGATATTATAATCCTCCGTCTTTTCGTTTTTAAACTCAGTAAGAATATCTTTCAGTGGATTTAGAAAAAGACCTGATCTGAACTTTGGCTCAAACCAAGTAGATTTTGGTGGCATTAAAAACCCGCTGTCAGCAACTTGAATAACTTCAGATACTGCCACAGGGAAAAGTGCAAAGGAAACTGCCCAACCCTCTTTGTTCACCTTTTCTTCTAAAGTACTCATACCCTCTTTACCACTCACAAAATCAATTCGTTCATTTCCTCTTTCACTATTTATTCCAAGAATAGTCTGCAAAACATATTTCTCAAGAAAATATACATCTAATGATTCTAAAGGATTTGCTTTGCCTATATAATTTTCTTTTATGATGAGCTTATACCATCCTTTATCAAGGTACATGTCAAGTGTATGTTTTTTTGAAGGTTTTACAGTATGGTTACCAATTTTCTCTACATAAAAATATTGCTTTAGTCTCTGCAAAAATCTCTCCTGTGAGAAGCCGTTTAAATCCTTTACTACTCTATTGTATTCCATAATATTCACCTCAGTGCGGGCAACAGCGGCTGCAAGAAAAAACCCGCTGACACCTCCCCTCTTTTTATTCACCTCACAAGCGGCAAGCGTTCCATGATTTCCATCTGCTATATAAAGAGTAGGAATATCCATGAAGGCTGATTGTACTCCTTTTATCATTCCCTTTTTCTGAAATCGAATGTACAGTATGTCTTACCCCGTCCTCTGTAACGAAATCATATTCAGGTGGTTCCTTCATTACTTTGTTTATAATTTCTCTTACTGTTCCCTTCTCCTTATACACCAAAAAAACAGGTCCTCCTTGAACATTTGTATGTTCAATCCACTGCACCCTGTCCTCGAGATCCATATATTTGATCTCCTCTGTTCTCTTTATAATGCTTTCTTCATATTCTTTGCAGGAGAATAGTCCTACAACTCCACTTTGCCTTCTTCCATCGGCTCTTTCAGTATAAATATAAAAATGGAGTTTTTCCTCCTGCATAAAAACCCCACTATTTATAAATTCCTTTAAAGCATTTCTTGCTTCGGCGTATACAGTTTTTTTAGAGTTGCTATAAAAGGGTATATTAACCTCTGGTTTAAGAACCTTCAAAAAGGAGAGTGGGTTATTTTGCAGAATTTGCCTTGCTTCTTCAACAGAAACTGCATCATAAGGTGGTGCTGCAACAGCGCCAGCAAACCTGCTTGTCGGTCTGAGTGGTTTAAAAGGTTTTATGAGAGCCATAATATGTTATCTCCTTTAAAAAAAGACGTGTAGGGTTTCACTACACGTCTCATCGATTTAAATCCTTGGAATTTTCTCCATCGCTTTTTTTATCTCTTCCTCTGGATAAGCATAATCTTCGAGCTTTCCCCTGAAGAATGCGTCATACGCAGCAAGGTCAAAATGCCCGTGGCCCGAAAAATTAAATACAATTGTATCGTCTTCTGTTGCTTTCTTTGCTTCTTCAATAACAGCTTTTATAGCGTAGTTTGTTTCGGGTGCAGGGAGAATTCCTTCGGTTCTTGCAAAGAGAATGCCTGCTTCAAAAACTTCTCGTTGATAGTAAGATTGAGCCTCAACCAGGTTTAACTTTTTGAGGAGACTTAGTATTGGGGCATCACCGTGATACCTTAATCCTCCTGCATGAATAGCAGGTGGGATAAATGAGCTTCCCAATGTATACATCTTAAGTAATGGGGTTACCTTTCCTGTGTCACCATAATCATACACGTATCCTCCCTTTGTAAGAGATGGGCAAGCCTTTGGTTCTACGGCAATGAAACGAATATTTTTGCCATCAAGTCTTCTTGATAAAAATGGAAGGAAAAATCCCCCAAAATTGCTTCCTCCTCCCACACACCCTATCATAATAGTGGGCTCCATATTTATATCAGCAAGCTGTTTTTCAACTTCAAGTCCTACAACAGTTTGGTGGAGTAGCACGTGATTTAATACACTCCCTATTGCATACTTTGTATCACCGTGTGTTGCCGCATCTTCTACAGCTTCAGAAATTGCAATACCCAAACTGCCTGCTGTATCAGGATACTCTTTCCTTATTTTCTTTCCAATTTCCGTTAGATCAGTGGGGGAAGCAAAACATTTTCCACCCCAGGATTCCATCAGAAGCTTTCTGTAAGGCTTCTGTTCAAAACTTGCTTTCACCATATACACCTTGACTTCCATTCCAAACTGAGCACCGGCAAAACTCAATGCAGAACCCCACTGCCCTGCGCCTGTTTCAGTAGTAAGTTTATTAATGCCTTCATGTTTGTTGTAGTAGGCTTGAGCAACNGCTGTATTTGGCTTGTGAGAACCAGGAGGAGAAACAGATTCATTCTTGTAAAAAATTTTAGCTTTAGTTCCTATTGCTTTCTCGAGATTTCCAGCACGAACAAGAGGNGTAGGTCGCCACATTGNATACACTTTTCTTACCTCTTCNGGGATGTCAATAAATCTTTTATCAGACATTTCTTGCTCTACGCACTCATGAGCAAAAATTACCTCAAGCTGCTCTGGCTTCACAGGTTCCTTTGTTGCAGGATTAACAGGCGGTGGTACTGTTTCGGGAAGGTCAGGCAACACATTGTACCATTTCTTTGGTAGTTCTTCTTCATTCAATAATACTTTCTTCATTCTTTCCTCCTTATTTAAATTTTTTTACTCTTTTGTATTTGTTACTCTTTTCCTACGAATCCTCTTTTGTATTCTGCACTTTTTTCAGCAGGATAAAACAAAATTAAAAAAGCCTCGTTCCCGAGGCCTNTAAAAACAAATATATTTAGACAATATTACCATAGACCCCGGGGGGATTTTATGTTCTNGAGGCACCACCACATCCACTCAAAATTTGTAGAGCTGCTTAATCCTATATTTTTCATTTAATGAAGTTTAATCAAAAAAATATTTTTGTCAATACCTTATACGGAGATTTCTGAAAAACCCTATTTTGTCACCCTGAATTTATTTCAGGAATTTGATTTGAATATAAACAATTTATTATATATAATTTAACATGAAAATGTTTGTAAAATCAACACTCATTAGTTACGTTCAATATATTGAACGGGCTTCACTGTAATGAACGGTGGTTCATAGGGTTGAACTATTCGATAAGTATGTCTCCTGGATAGAGGGTGAGCAATGCTCGAAAGTTATATAAAAAAGATATGGCAAAAATACAGTCAGGGTGATGCAAGAGAGGAAAGTTATTACTCCATTCTTGAAAACTTGTTGAATACATACGCGAAGTCTTCAAAAAGAAATAATGTCTATGTAACAACTCTTCCGAAGAAAACAGAAGCAGGAAATCCTGATTTTAGAATCTGGGANGGCTCTCAAGAGATTACAGGTTACATTGAAGCAAAAGCTCCCACTGTAACAGACTTAGACAGAATAGCAGTATCAGAACAGATGAAACGTTATTTAAGCACCTTTCC
>Ga0051980_10000917_pt1 | contig 22140 bp, 18 predicted proteins | sample CryGey13umfilter_2_FD_55014 | JGI IMG/M metagenome (GOLD analysis project Ga0051980, IMG submission 55014) | Groundwater microbial communities from aquifer in Utah, USA - Crystal Geyser 4/9/14 3 um filter | ecosystem: Environmental > Aquatic > Deep subsurface > Groundwater | place: USA: Utah...
TGCCCTGCTGTAGCTTGTAATCAAATGTTTCGTTTTGGTCAAGTTCAAGCCAATCAGCTTTTGCAAAATTCACCCACGAATCATAATCAATTTGTAAACTATTAAAAGATTCTTTTAAAGAATTATCGTCTGTTACAGGGATAGGGTTTTCGCTTATCATAGCAATAGCTTTTACACGATGTCCTTCTGTAACCGCAATTAAATCTCCTACTGCATATTTTTGTTTTTCTACACCTATAATAATTTCTTTACGCTTGATAAAATTGTAAAAACTGGGATTGCCACTTCCCCAATTACAGCCCAACTTCCAGATATTTCCAGTAATTGGTGGCTCACTTAACCTAGTGTGATTTTTAATTTTAATTTCAAAGCCTAAATCAGTTAAATACTTATTAGTTGGATTTCCACCTGTTTTTTCCCAAATATGCTCACCATTCATTAGCCCATGAGCATATCGCATTACTTCCTTTGGTGGATATGGTTTGTCATTAATAATTACATCAAACTTTGTTGAAGGGGTAAGTTCAATATTCTCTGTTTCAATCTTACTGATTGCGTCTAGAATATTTTGTTTTGTTATTTTATCTGGGTCAAAAGCCATATTGTCTATTGTCGTGAAAAAATTATTATTCAACTAAAAATTTTGCGAAGGGTCGGCTGTCTTTCATTAAATTTATTTCCCCAAAAATATAGAAAAATAGTTGATACATCAACCAAATGAACTTTTATGTTTGGTGCTTTTATTTAAAAGACTGCTTCATTTTCAACGCTATAAGCCAGCCCTAAACATCGCAGTAACGGTTAATGGAGCAACACCTTACGCATCTCGTAGAATCTTTTCCATCTTACGCCCTTTAGCCAATTCATCCACTAACTTGTCTAAATACCTCACTTGTTGGGTTAGTGGATTTTCAATTTCTTCTATGCGGTAGCCGCAGATTACTCCTGTAATGAGGTGGGAATTTGAGTTCAATGAAGCTTGTTGGAAGAAGGTTTCAAAAGTTACTTTGTTATCAATGAGTTCTTGTAGTTTCTTGTCGTTAAAGCCCGTTAGCCATGCTATTACTTGGTGCAATTCTTCTTTTGTTCTGCCTTTTTTATTCACTTTGGTAACATAGTGAGGATATACCGATGCAAAAGTCATTTTTGCTATGCGTTCATTGTGTTCGGGTGTTGGTTTCACGGCTTATTTTTTTGTAAAGTTACACTATTAACCCAGAAAATTAACTTCGTTGAACTCGCAAGCTCGGTTCACAAATTTTCTACGATATAAGTAAAAACCTGAGTTCGGTTTAACTAAGTAGCCTCTGTATTTTGTCACATTGAGTCTCGCACTATTGCGGGATGTATCGAAATGGGCAAAATACTTTGTTCTCGATATAAAAATCTTGCAGATTTTCACTACCATTGACGTAATTTTTAAAATGTTGTTTATCATATATTTATAAACTATTTTCACTACTAACCAAATAATGTGGCTAAAGCCAAATGAGTTGATTACGATTTTTTACCCCGACCTTAAGGTCGGGGCTATTAAAACCAAACAACAAAAGGGCTTTAGCCACATTATTTTACTCGATTCGTAGTGATTATTTTTATTCATTGCTACTCCTATTAAACGTCATCTTCTACGCTGGATAAATTTTTGTCTGGTTGCTCAAACGGACAAAAACAACGAAATCACGAAAAAAAAGGGTCACTTCGAGTAGAGGAGTTTTTACATAGCGTATCGAGAAGAACAGTTTTTGAAAGAATGAAACTTGAAGAGTGAATGTTGTAACTAAGATTAAACATTATGTAACATTTATGATATTAAAACTGTCCATCTTTATCAGAAATAATTCGATGATAATTTTAAAATAAACAACATGAGAAATCTACTTTATGTATTGGCAGTGATAATAGTTATTGCATGGGCAATTGGCTTTATAGGATATAGTGTTGGAGGCATAATCCATGTACTTTTGGTAATAGCACTTATAACAATTTTGCTAGGTATTATACAAAGTAAAAATAAAAAATGAGATGAAAAACAAAGCACAAATCCCCCAACTGACCGTAGTTTGAAGCGATAGCAAAGAGCGTTGGCAATTACGGGTTCTCCAACCTTTTATTCTCGTTTTCAGTTGGCTCGTTGCTACAAAGTACTATGACCTCTGCTAATGAAACTTACAATTTAAATAAATTCATGATAAAAGTCACTTTTTAAAATGCTAAAAAACATCTTTACATCTAATAATAATCATTAATATTCCTCACAATGATACTGATATTTGCTCAATGAAAAATAAAGTATTTTTTTTAAAATAAACAAAAAATAATTATAAACCTCTAAAAATTTTAATCATGAAAACAAAAATAAATCTTGCCCTATTTGGATTAGGAATTTTATTAATTGGAATGCAGGCATGTACGCATGCTGATGAAAAATTACCAGAGCCAACACCTCCACCTGTTGATGACACAGATTATGATTTGTTGGCTTACAATGCAGCAAGTGCAGTAAATGGTAGTAAATTATATAATGATTTCACAAAATCAGAAACAGGGTTTACAACTCCTAAAGACCCAAATGTTGTTCTTACTAACATTACTGGATACAAAGATTTTTACAGATGTAAACAATGTCATGCTTGGGATCAAAAAGCCAGATATGCTTCATACATTAATAGGGCTCCAACTACAACACGACCAGATGTTTCAACCTTCCAACTCACTAATTTAAAATATGCTGATATTAGAGTGTTATTCGATAAAATAAAAAACACTGGTGGAGCATTGGTTGACCCAGCAAGAACAGCGGATGGAACCAACCCAGCATTAGGAGGAAACAATCATCCTGATTATGGTAAAATTCTTAGTGATGGTATGATTTGGGATTTAGTAAAATTCTTAAAAGTAGGAGCTTTTAATACCGATGAATTATATACTATTAACACAACAGGATCTTACCCTACAGGTTCTAAAACTTATTCTGACATAGGAAAAGATGGTAATGCTGCTGCTGGAGATGCTTTTTTCGCCACAAAATGTGCGAGTTGCCATGGTGCTACTGGAACAAATATTTTGTTAGGAGGAAAAACACTAGGTGATTTTACAAGATCAAACCCTCATGAAGTGCAACACAAAATAGTATCTGGTCAATTAGGATCTTCTATGGGACCAACTGCAATTACTTTAAGTCAAATGAAAGATTTATATAAAGCACTTGATAATACTACTAATTATCCAAATTAAATAAGCTAGTCTAGGTGGTTAAAAAACTACCTAGACTAATTTTATATATAAACCTATTAAAAGAACTAAAATGAAAAATATGAAAAACATAGTTCAATTACTTGTTGTTGCAGTCATTGGCTTAACAGCATATTCATGCTATCATGATAAATTGCCAGAACCAATTATTGAGGAAGAAGAAATTATCGTTGACAATGTATCGTTTAAAGATGATATTCAACCTATCTTCACTCAAAATTGTATTAACTGTCATAATGGAACAACAACACCAAATTTAACTACAGGCAATTCTTATGCGGCATTAACTAATGGAAATTACGTTACTCCATCAGACAAAGCAGCAAGTGTTTTATACAAAACCATTACAGGAAATGGAGCAAGCCAAATGCCACCAAGTTTACCTTTGGAACAAGCTAAAATAAATTTAGTTGGTCAATGGATAGACCAAGGAGCACTTAATAATTAATTTCTAAAATTATAACATTATGAAACGATATAAAATATTAGCTGCAGCAGTAATAATTCCTCTTTTTTCTTTTGGACAGGAAAATGCGGAAACTCCTGCACCAGAAACAAAAAAAATTGAAAGAGCTGCTTTTGAAAGTACCTCTTTAATAGAAAGCCAAACTACTGTTGCTCATAATAAAAAAACATTAGAAATGGTAATGAATCACCGTTTTGGTTTAGTTGATGCTGGTCCAAAATCTAATGACTTAATTGGTATATGGGGTCCAGCTAACATTCGAATAGCTGTGAGTTATGCCATTCACGACCGATTAACATTGGGATACGGAACAACTAAAGATAATCGTTTACAAGATTTTAATTGGAAAGCAACTTTACTTAGGCAAACAAAGGGAAAAGGAATGCCTATAAATGTTAGTTATTATGGAAACTTTACTAACGATGCTAGACGTAAAGAGAATTTTACGCACACAGAAGATAGATATTCTTTCTTTAATCAATTATTAATTTCAAGAAGAATTAACAGACTAATCTCATTGCAAGTTGCTCCAAGTGTTTCTCATTACAATTTAGTTGAATCTCACATGGAAAACGATGTATTCGCTCTCAGTGCAGGTGGAAGAGTAAAAGTAAGCCCACAAGCATCTATTCTATTTGAATACACACAAATGCTTCATTCCTATAAACATACTAGCCCTAAACCAGGGGTTAGTGTGGGTGTTGAATTTGCAACTGGATCACATTCATTTCAAATATTTATAACTAATTATAAAGGAATAGTGGCTCAAAAAAACATCATGTACAATCAAAACGATTTCTTTGAAGCTGATTTTATGATTGGATTCAATATAATAAGGTTATGGCACCTATAAAAAAAATGATATGGAAGAATTAGAAAAAAATAAAAAATACAACGTCAACAGAAGAAGTTTCTTTCCAATGCTTGGTGCTGGATTAATTCTGCCACTTTTTGGATTTGGAAAACCATCACCAGAAGCATTGGAAGAAAGTGACGAATACCAAACTTTGCTTAAACCTGACGGAACAACTGTTAGAGTAAAAAAAAGTGTGTTGGCTGAATCTAAAGTTATAGAAAAAAATATTTCCAACAAATCGCTTTTAAATTGGTTAAATAAAGATAAATAAAAATCATGGAAAAAGATAATAAAAAATCTAGACGAAAGTTTTTAAAGTTGGGGGTTAAATTAGGTGCAATAGCATCAATAGGAACAGTTGCTGTTGCTAAAGCCTTAGACAACAAAGACAAGGAAGAAATGGTTGAACTAATGTCAACTGATGGAAGTATTATTCAAGTTCCAGCCTCTGAAGTTCAGGAAGTTGCCATAAAACCTGAAAACTACAATTCCAGAGAAGGTTTTCCAAATAAAAAATTTGTAATGGTTGTGGACTTGGCAAAGTGTAAAAATGCACTAAAATGCCAAAAAGCATGTAACAAAGGACACTATATTACAGGAGAAAATGCTTGGTTAAAAGTTTATAAGATGCAGGAATCTGAAAAAACTGCTCCTTATTTTCAACCAACTCAATGTCAGCATTGCGACAAACCTCCTTGTGTTAAAGTTTGTCCTGTTGATGCCACTTTTAAACGAAAAGATGGAATAGTTTTAATTGATAACGAACGTTGTATTGGCTGTCGTTTTTGCATGGCTGCTTGCCCTTACTCCATTCGAGTTTTTAATTGGAATGAACCCAATCAGCCNGAAATTGTTCACGAAGAAGAATACACACCTGATCATTGTGGGAAACCAAGTGTGAAAGGTACTGTTGATAAGTGCGATTTCTGTCCTCACGAAACTATTAAAGGCGAACTTCCTTTTTGTGTAAAAGCTTGTCCTAATGATGTTTTTGCCTTTGGTGATGCTTATGAAGATGCTGTTACTAATGGAAGTGGACAAACATTTAAATTAAGTGCTCTTTTGAAAGAAAAAGCTGGATACAGACTAATGGAAAGTTTAGGAACTGAGCCAAGTGTTTTCTACTTACCACCTGCAGATCGATTAGTTGACTTTGAAAAAGGAATGGAAAACTTCAATGAATTTAAATCTGTAGATAAAATCGAATAACTATGAAAGATTATGATAAATTAATACTAGACTTAGCTCCACGAAAATTTGGAAAACTAGGTCAAATTTGGGTTGCTTTTTTGTGTTTAATTATTCTATTAGCAATGTATGCCTATTATCAACAAATAGATAAAGGTTTAATCATTACTGGTATGCGTGATTATGCATTATGGGGAATTTACATATCAAACTTCGTGTTTTTTGTGGCTATAAGTTTGGTTGGATCATTAGTAACAGCTATTTTAAGATTATCTGGAACTCATTGGAGCACTCCACTTACAAGAATATCAGAGGTTATAGCCGTTGCTGCCATCATGATGGCAGGTCTTACCATTATACTTGACATGGGGCGTCCAGAAAGGATATATAATATCTTATTACATGGCAGACTTCAATCTCCTATAATATGGGATGTTTTGGTTATTACAACCTACCTTGTAATAAGTTTGTTATTATTGTACTATCCGCTATTACCTGATTTTGCTATCCTTAAAAAACATTTTAAAGAAAAACCATTTCTGAGTAAAATATACGATAAGCTTTCTTTAAACTGGAAAGGAAGTGAAGCTCAAGTAAAAATTTATAACAATGCCATTCGTACATTATCAGTTATGATAATTCCAATTGCATTTACCATTCACACAGTTACAGCATGGTTATTTGCTACTACCTACCGACCAGGTTGGGACAGTTCAAATTTTGGACCTTATTTTATTGCTGGAGCATTTGTTGCTGGGGCTGGGGCTGTTGTTGTACTTATGTATGTACTTAGAAAAGTGTACCATTTGGAAGAATATATAACAGACTTTCATTTTGATAAGATGGGTAAATTACTGGTTTTACTTTGTTTAGTTTACCTATATTTTAATGTGAACGAATACTTGGTTCCTGCTTATAAAACTACGGTTGAAGAAGCAGCTCACCTAGAAGGTATGTTTACAGGTGATTTTGCTCCACTATTTTGGAGTGTAATTATATTTGGTTTAATTCTTCCTATTATTGTTCTGATATTTCCAAAAGGAAGAAAACCTCTGCCCCTTTTTATTATTGGATTAATAGTAGTTGTAGGTGCTTGGTGGAAAAGATACCTTATTGTTTCACCAACACTTCTACATCCTTTTTTACCAGTTCAAGGAGTTCCTGAAGAATGGCATTTTTATCATCCTACTCTGTTAGAATGGATGATAACATTTGGAACATTAGCTGCCGCATTATTAATAATGACTATCTTATTTCGTTATTTACCAATCATTCCTATTCACGAAACAGCTGAAGAAAAAGGATTTTTAGAAACTCATAAAACAGAAGAATTATGAAACATTTAGCAAATTATTATAGAAAATCATCCTTTTTAATTCTAGCCGCATTATTCTCCATTATTTCAATTAGTGCCTTTGGCCAAGAAGATGATAAAAAGAGTGTAAATTTATCAGTTGAGCATCAAAAAATAATAGGTCAATATTCTATTTTAAAAATTTCAGCAAAATATAAAATAGAAAAAGCATTTTTTCCATGCGAAAAATTAATGCTCACAATCTATGCTATAACCGAAACTGAACTCGAAGATGGTGAAAGTGAAACATCAGAAAAAAAGATTGGTCAAATACAAACCAATGAAGATGGAAAAGCCAAATTCATCATTCCTGCGACATCTATAAATGAAACTAAGAATGAATATGTAGTCAAAATTGAAGATAGTGCAGAATTTGAAGATGAAGAAGAAAGTGTTGAAGTTTTACCTGCTTCTCTAAAAGTCTCTATTGAAGAAATTGATAGTATCAAACATATCAAAGCAATTTTAACTTCTCCTGATGGAGAACCTTTAGAAGAACAAGATTTAAAAGTTGGTTTAAAACGATTATTTGGCAACCTACAAATTGGTGAAGACGAAAGTTATTCTACTGATGAAGAAGGGGTTATTACAGTCCCTATTGAAGATGGTTTAACAGGTGTAGATGGGAAATTAATTTTTCAAGTTATATTAGAAGAAAGTGATGAATATGGCACGATTATAGCCAACTTTGAAGCAGGTTTTGGAGAACCAATTACAGATAAATCGAGCTTTAACGAAAGAACGATGTGGTCGCCTCCAACATTAACTCCTATTTATTTATGGATATTCCCAAACATTCTATTAATTGGAGTATGGTCTATCTTATTTGTATTAGTAATTAATCTATTTAAAATTTATAAATCTAAAAATTAAACGCTATGAAAAACTTAAAAAAATTAATTTTATTAGGAACAATTGCAGTAATCACCTTTTCTTTTACTTCAGTAGTAAAAACTGATTGGGTTGTACCTGCAAAATACAAAACAATGAAAAACCCTACCGATGCAAATGACAAAGAGAACTTAGCTATTGGAAAAACATTATATGCGAAACATTGTGCCTCTTGTCATGGAAAAAAAGGGTTAGGAGATGGTTCTAAAGCTCCTGAGTTAAAAGGTGATTTAGGTGATTTTTCATCTGCTGAATTTCACAAACAAACAGATGGTGAAATCTTTTTCAGACTAATTGATGGTTATGAAGATATGCCAAGTTTTAAGAAAAAAATTGCATCTGATGAAGATCGTTGGTTAATTGTAAATTATGTTAGAACACTTAAAAAATAAATTTTAGAGTGATTAATAAAAAAACCGAACAAAAAATTGTTCGGTTTTTTTATACACTCTACTAAAAATATATTAACCAATAATGCTATTCATTTTAATCTAAAATTATACATTATGAAAAAAATAACAACCGCAATAGCACTTATTTCAATAGCACTTATTTTTCAAAACTGTAAAAACGATGCTAATGAAAAAATCAACACTTTTGATACTAACATAATAACAAGTCAAGATGAAAAAGAGACTGTAAAGCCAATAACTAATTTAGAATCAGAAGAAATAGTAGCTAATAGTGTTACTTCAGAAAGCATAAACGAAGAACCTCTTGAAAAGAAAGAAATTAAACTTGTAGCTAACAGAACTAAAGTTACGGAACAAAAAAAAGATGTTAAACCAATAAAAGAAACTACCACTATTCCTGTTGAAAAAGAAACCCCTACTGAAAAAGAAATTGTAGTTTTAAATGAGCCTAATGAAAAACCTGCTACTCCAACAGTAACAGAACCCATAATTGAGAAACCAAAAACAGAAGCTCCCTCTAATACGAATACTTCAAGTAATTCGAAATGGCTTGTTCCTTCAAAATACAAAACAATGAAAAACCCTACCGATGCAAATGACAAAGAGAACTTAGCTATTGGAAAAACATTATATGCGAAACATTGTGCCTCTTGTCATGGAGAAGATATGCCAAGTTTTAAGAAAAAAATTGCATCTGATGAAGATCGTTGGTTAATTGTAAATTATGTTAGAACACTTAAAAAATAAATTTTAGAGTTGAGTGATTTGAGTATATGTTGAAACAAAAAAAGCCTAATGATTTTCAAATCATTAGGCTTTGAAATGAAGTNAANTTACTGTGTGATCCCGATAGGATTCGAACCTATGACCTACTGCTTAGAAGGCAGTTGCTCTATCCAGCTGAGCTACGAGACCATTAATGACCGTTAACAAAAAAAAGGCACTTCTGCCTTTTTGTTTGTCGGGGTGGCAGGATTCGAACCTGCGACCTCCTGCTCCCAAAGCAGGCGCGATGACCGGACTACGCTACACCCCGATTGTGTGGCCATTTTTTTCAGGCTGCAAATATAACTATAGTTTTTACTTTACGAAACAAATCGGTATAATTTTTTAACGGATTTATATAACTAACTATCAATTAACCCAATTTTCTTTTTAAAATGTTTCGNTTAACCATATTTTGCAGTATGTTTTTGAAAAAGTTGATTAACNACACCATCGGCTAGTCCAACTTTAGGGACAAACATTTCCTTTACTTCAGCTTGTTTCATTACTGTTAGGTATATTTTTGAGGCATGAGTTATCACATCTGCTCTGTCGGGTCTTAATCCTAATTTCAACTGCCTCTCTTCAATTGTGAGTGAATTGAGGTATTTATCCATTTTTTTTAGCTTAAAATACATCAAAAGTTTGTAATTACTTAGTCCACAAAGTTTATAAAGACTATTGATATTTCCACCTGTACCAATTATCATATCAATTGGATGGTTTGTTTTAGCAGTTGTTATCCAAGTTTTCATTTCTATCCATGTTGCTTTAGAAACAATATTATTTTTCAGACGGATTGTTCCAATTCTAAATGAAAATGAATCAATTTTTTTTCCTTTTTTAATTAATGTAAGCTCTGTACTTCCGCCACCCACATCCATATATAAATAGGTTCCGTTTGNATTTAGCTTTTCGGCAATGTGGGTATTGAAAATTAAATCTGCTTCTGTATTTCCATCAATAATATTTAATTCAACACCAACTTTTTCTTTAATTTTCGCCATCATTTCATCGGAGTTTTTTGCCTCTCGCATTGCCGAAGTTGCACAAATTTTATAATCCAACACTTCATATACATCTACCAATTGTTTAAATGCCAAAAGTGTTTTAATCAATTTTTTTTGATTTTGTTCAGAAATTTTTCCGGTAAGAAAAACATCTTCACCCAATCGAATAGGTAAACGAATAAGTGATATTTTTTTTAATTGAGGAAATGTTTCTGTTGGATATACTTGACAAAAGAGTAATCGAACAGCATTTGATCCTATATCTACAGCAGCTAATCTCATTGGCTATAAAAGTAGTATCTTTTATTTATTGTAAGTACTAAAAAATGAATGAAGTTATTAACTACATCTGAACAAATTTGGAGTTCTTTGTGAAGAATTTTTCCATTTCTTGTTGAAGCTTATATCTTTTTAAGGGATTTTCATCACAATTTGCTGTTGATATACTACTATTTGTATGTCGAGCTTTTTGATTGTCTTTCAAATGAAATTCTAAATTTATCCTAAGTAATTCTTGTATTTTTTTATCATAAATCGGACATCCTACCTCTATCCTATTATCCAAATTTCTNGTCATCCAATCTGCTGAAGTAATGTAAAACAACTCTTTACCTCCATTACAAAAGTTCATTATTCTGGAATGTTCTAAATATTTATCTACTATACTGATAACAGTAATATTTTCACTCCAACCTTTTTNTTGAGGTATTAAGGAACAAATTCCTCTAACAAATAAATTGATTTGCACACCATATTTACTTGCTTCATATAATTTGGATATAATTTCTCTGTCGGTAAGGCTATTTATTTTAATATTTATGAATGCTCTTTTTTTATTTTTTGCAAATTTAATTTCATTATCGATGAGTAATGTAATTTTTTCTCGAACATTAAATGGTGATACTATTAAATGATTGAAATTGGGTCTTTTAAAATTTACATTAAAAAAATTAAACACGCTATTCACTTCATTTGTAATTTTCTTATTGGTTGTTATTAAAGCTACATCAGTATACTTTGTGGCTGTTCGTTCATTAAAATTACCTGTTCCTATTTGAGCATATCTTACCACTTTTTTATTATTATTTCTTTCTATTAAAATCATTTTTGCATGCACTTTAATTCCTTCAAAACCAAACAACACTTGAATGCCTTCTTCTTTAAGTTTGTTAGCTAAATTAATATTATTTTCCTCATCGAACCGAGCTCTTAACTCAACAATTACCATCACTTTCTTCCCATTTTTGGCGGCATTTATTAAGCTATGAATAATTTTTGAATTTTCACCTGCAACTCTGTAAAGGCTTATTTTTATTGATTTCACGTTTGGATCAATAGCCGCTTCTCTGAGTAAATCAATGATGTAATTGAATTTTTGATAGGGATAAGATAAAAAAATGTCATTTTCATCAACAACACTAAAAATGCTATTCCTGTTTTCTAATAATGGGTGAATTAAAGGATTGGCTTTCTTATATTCCAAGCGTTTCAACCCAATGTTAGGAAAATCAATAAAATCTTTAAAATTGTGGTATCTACCAGCTGCAACAATTCTTCCATCCTTAGAAGTTTTGCTTGTTTCTAAAATGAAACTAAGCATTTCTTTTGGCATTTCTTTATCGAAAATAAATCGAACTGTCTTTCCTTTTTTTCTTTTTTTAACACTTGCAGCTATTTTCTCAACATCATTTTGTAAAACATCATTATCTAAATCTAATTCTGCATCTTTTGTGATTTTAATAGTAAAAGCTTCTATTTTTTTATAGTGAAACGATTTGAATAGACTGGATAAATTAAATCGAATAACATCATCTAACAAGATAATGTATTTTTTATTTCCAATTTTTGGAAGTACGATAAAACGAGGTAAAATAATTGATGGTATTTCAACTATAGCATATTCTATTTCTTTATTCGATTTTTCCATTCGTAAGGCAAAATAAATTGCATTATCTTCCAAACTTGGAAATCTTTTTATGTTATTTAACATTATTGGNCCTAAGGTAGGACGAATAATACGATTAAAATAATTCAGCACAAAATTTTGCTGTTTAGGCAACAGATTGTTTTCATTTAGGATGAATATATTTTCATTTTCTAATTGTTTTGTTATTGTTTCGTAGGCTTTTTCAAATCTAACTTGAAACTTGAGTGCTATCTTATTTATTTGCTTTAAAGTAGTTTTTGGATTCTCGCCCAAAATCTTAGCTGCTTGATTTCCGTAAACAATCATTCTGTTTAAAGTAGCAACTCTAACCCTATAAAATTCATCTAAATTATTAGAATAAATACCCAGAAAACGAATTCTTTCAATAAGAGGAACATTTTCATCTTCAGCTTCTTGTAATACTCGTTGATTAAAATCTAACCAACTAACATCTCTATTAACAAATGGCATTTTATCTAGACTCATAAAAATTATGATTATAAGACCCAAAAATAAAAGAGAGGTGTTAACTATGTTTTAACTGAATATTATGATTTAGATTTTAAATCCTCTTGAAGATTTCTTTTCGGATAGCTTTTTTTTAGCATCTAACCGTTTTTTGATAGAACTTTTACTTGGTTTGGTAGGCTTTCTTTTTTTTATGGGTGTTAATGCTTTTTTTAAAAGCCCATTAAACCGTTCTATAACTATTTCTTTGTTTTTCAGCTGACTTCTGGTTTCATCGCATTGCAAATGCAACAAACCTTCATTGTCTATTCGGTTTGATAATTTTGTTGAAACAAGCTGTTTTTCTTCGTCTGATAGGTGTTTAGAATTTTCAATATCAAAAATCAATTCTACTTTTGATGAAACTTTATTCACATGCTGTCCTCCTGCCCCTCCACTCCTACTGGTTTTAAATTTTAATTCTTTTATTAATTCACTTATATTCATTAAGCAAAGTTACGAGAAACCCATCACAATTTAGAGTTGAAAATATAAATTGAATTTTACCTAACTAATCGCTCATAATTATTCTTTAAATAGCTATTTTTGTCATCCAAAAAATTACACATCATAAAAATATAATAATGGCAACAAACAGAACTTTTACAATGATTAAGCCTGATGCAGTTGAAAAAAACTACATTGGAGGAATTTTAAAAATGATTAACGAGGACGGCTTCAAAATCGTTGCAATGAAATACACAAAACTATCTAAAGAACAAGCTAGTGCTTTTTATGAAGTACATAAAGAACGTCCTTTTTATGGTGAATTGGTTGATTATATGTCGTCAGGACCAATTGTAGCTGCTATTTTAGAAAAAGAAAATGCAGTAGAAGATTTTAGAAAATTAATTGGATCAACCAATCCTGCCGATGCAGCAGAAGGAACTATTCGTAAAATTTATGCTGCATCTATTCAAGCTAATGCTGTGCATGGTTCGGATAGTGATGAAAACGCCAAAATTGAAGGCGATTTTCATTTTAAAGCAACTGAAATTTTTGCTTAGTCTAATTCGTAAAAATGAAAATAAAAAAAACCGATTGTTGTCAATCGGTTTTTTTTATATAGTTAAATAAGGTTTTATTTTAGTAATGAATTCTTCATCAAGCAAATGCAATTTTTTCAAATCGTCTAGTGATTGGTACTTGCCATTGGCTTTTCTATACTTTTCAATGGAGTTGGCTATTTTCCAATTAATGTAAGGATGATTTCTTAATTCATCGGAGGTAGCAGTATTGATGTTTATCTTTTTTATATTTTCTACACTTATTTCCAATTGAGGCAAACATTTTTCGAATGTTCCAGGAGCTAATCCCCATACTTCGTTAAGCTGTTGTATGCTGATAAAACCACCCAATTCCTCTCTATACTTAACAATACGTTTGGCATAGCCAATTCCAATTCCTTTGAGTTGTTTTAGTGCTGTAGTATCAGCGGTGTTTATATCCACTTTAATGCTATAATCTTTCTTTTGATATTCACTTTTAGGAAAAGTTTTTTTCTCATACGTTGGAAAAGATTTTTGTTGGTATGCTATCTTTTCAGGTAAAAGAATATAAGGTTCTAATTGCTCATAATGAGCAGTATCTATACCATAAATCCGAAGCACGTCCGATTTAGTTTTCCAACTTCCTCCTTTTGATTTATACTTATTAATGGTTTTAATTTGCCAGTCTTTAAATCCGAGTTTTTTCCATTCTTCACTTGAAATTGTATTTGGATTGAAGGAAAATAGTTCTATATTTTCAACCGTATTTTCTTCTTGCTTAAAACTGTTGTTAGTAGTATTATTTGTTTTTTTAGTTTTTTCAAATTCGTTTATGGCATTTTCAAATTCAGAAAAATCGGGCTTTTCATTTTTTTTAAGAAAATCAAGCAAGGGGAAAGAAAGTAAGAGTAGAAAAATAAGTAAGAGAAAAAAAACAACACCTCTTTTTTCACCTTGCGTAAAAGAAAAGTAATCGTTGATTTTCATCTAATTAACGGCTGATTTAATTTTTTCCTTATATAATTTAAGTTCGTCTCTCACTTTAGGTGATAACAGAATTAATCCTATGATATTTGGAAATACCATAGCAAAAATCATAGCATCAGAAAAATCAATTACTGCTCCCAATCCAATAGAAGAACCTATTATAACAAAAATCAAAAACAATATCTTGTAAATAATATCAACTGTTTTTCCTTTACCAAATAAAAATTTCCATGCTTGCAACCCATAATAACTCCACGAAAGCATTGTTGATACCGCAAATAAAACAACTGCGATTGTTAACACCCAAGAAAACCCTGGAATTACTGAATCAAAAGCACTTGCCGTTAATTCTACTCCTTGAATACCTTCTTGACCATATTCAAAAAATCTGCCTTCAATGTTAGTAATGATAATAACTAATGAAGTCATAGTACAAATTACAACGGTATCAATAAATGGTTCTAATAGAGCAACAACACCTTCACTGGCTGGATATTTTGTTCTAACTGCAGAGTGAGCAATTGCAGCAGAACCAACACCTGCTTCATTGGAAAAAGCAGCCCGTTGAAAACCAACAATAAGTACACCTACTACTCCTCCTAAAGCTGCACTGGTATTGAAAGCTCCATCTATAATTAGCCCGAAAGCAGTTGGAATTAAACTAAAATTCATTCCTAAAATAATTAAAGCAGCTCCTACATAAATAACGGCCATAAAAGGTACTACTTTCTCAGTTACTGAACCTATTCTTTTAATACCTCCAATAATTACAACTCCCACAACAATTGCCATAATAAAACCAAATATAACCCCTGCAGCTCCATGATTAATATCAAAGCGTTGAATAATCTGAGCAGCTGCTTGATTGGCTTGAAACATATTCCCTCCACCAAATGAACCTCCTACACACATCACTGCAAAAAATACGGCTAATACTTTTCCTAAACCTGCCATTCCTTTTTCTTTTAACCCTTTTGATAAATAATACATGGGACCACCGTGCACTGTTCCGTCTTCAGTAACTTCTCTGTATTTTACTCCCAATGTACATTCGGTAAATTTAGATGCCATACCTAAAAACCCTGCTATAATCATCCATAATGTTGCTCCAGGTCCGCCAATGGCAACTGCCACTGCTACTCCTGCAATGTTTCCTAAACCAACTGTTGCAGACAATGCTGCTGTTAATGCCTGAAAGTGAGAAACTTCTCCTTGTGCATTTTCAACATTAATTGTTTCAAAAATAGCTCCTCCTGGTGTTACATCACCTTCAGCAACATCTGCTTCATGATGATCTAACTTATCATAATCTCCTTTAACAATTTTTATAGCTGTTTTTATTAATGTGAAATTCGCAAATTTAAAATACAACGTGAAATACAATGCTCCTCCTATCAATACAATTAAAACAATTGGAACAGAATGCCCTACTATTGAAACAGGAAAAAAAATGATTCCTCCAACAAAATCAGCAATTGGTCTGAAAAAAGCATCAATTTTTTGATCAATACTTAGCTCTGTACTGGTTTCTTGAGCGAAAGTGATGAAAGGTATAAAAATAGAAAATAACGTAAGGATTAAAGTTTTGGTTTTTAACATCATGAGGATAAATTAAATATTAGTTAGTTTCCAAAAGTAGTAAAAAAATCANGCNATGAAAAAAAACACAGAATAAATAATTTATTAATCAATTTTACCACTACCTCAAAAGTGTAACCTGACTTCGTTGAATTTTTGATTTATGTGTCGGGTCGTTCGGGTAGAATATATAGAAGTAAGTTCCACTTGGGAAATTCGCTCCATCCCAATCATTCTTATAGTCATTACTTTCATAAATTAATTNCCCCCATCTGTTAAAAATTTCTAACCGACTATTTGGAAAATACTCAATGTTTTTTATTGCAAAAAAGTCATTTATTCCATCTCCATTTGGTGTAAATACATTTGTAACTCTATTGGTTAAACAACTGTCTAATTGAATAAATATAGAATCTGTTGTTGAACAACCTCCTCCATACTCAACAGTAACATAATGCCAACCTGAATCTTGAACAACAAAATAAAAATCCGTACTGTTATCCTGCCATAAATAAGAGCTATAAAAAGGAGCTACTTCAAGTGTTAATACAGAATCAATACAAACAATAGTATCACTTCCTAAGTTAATTATTGGATATTCATACACTTGAATAAAAGCTGATGATGTAGATGAGCAATTATTAGAATCGGTAAGTGTAACAGAATATATTCCTGTATTTAAACTTGTTGCGTTAAGTAGTGTATCTAAATAATTACTATCGTTATAGTTATTTGGTCCATTCCATAAGTAAGAAATTCCTTGAACTGAATCTGTTGATAAAAACAACGTATCTCCTTCACAAATTTCATTGTCTGTATAAATAATTGGTGCAGTAGGCGAAGGTATTATTGATACATGAATAGAATCAATTCCCGAACTACAGCCATTTGAATCTGCTACTACTAGGTAATATGTTCCTGAATCGGTCAAATTAATAGATGTAAGATTTAATGTATCAGCGTAATAAGTAGCAAAATTTGGGCTAGTCCATATATGCATTAACCCTAACGAATCATTGGNATAAAGTTGAAGTGTTGTTCCTTCGCAAAGCAATGTATCTCCAAATATTTGAGGTGTTGCAGGTAATGGAACAACAGTAATATTAATGCTTCCTTGAGATGAAATACAATTAACACCAAAAACATCTAAATAATAAATGCCACTATCAGCCAAAGTTATGTTGTTGATTGTGAGGCTTATATTACTTCCTAAATTTGTGGAATTATGGCTCCATTGATAAGTTGCTCCGGGTAAATTATCGGTGTATAATGATAAGGATTGTCCTTCACAAATAGTTGTATTTCCATAAATATTAGGAGCTCCATTTGCAGGAGAAACCGCAATATAAAACAAATCAGAAGCACTTTGACAACCATTACTATCAATAAATGAAACCATGTAATAGGTTGAAGAAAAAAGTGCTGGTGTTTGATAGGTTGAATCTGTTGTAATATAAGTTAATGAATCTGTGTACCAATCATAAAGTTGACCAGAAGAGGATGATAGTAACACACTATCTCCAAAGCAAATTGAGAAAGTATCTACCACAGGAATTGATAATTGGAAATTAAACACATAAAGAGAATCAGAAATTGAAGTACATCCATTTACTCCTGTTGCGGTTGCATAATATAACCCTGGAAAATTAATATTTATGCTGTCTAATGTTGTACTATCGTTCCATTGAATATTTTGATAATTTCCATTGGCATAAATAAGTAGTGTATCATTGATGCATTTAAAAACAGTATCCCCTAAATTTAAGTTTATTGATGGCAATGGAAGTAAATTAATTAAGATACTATCTGTTGGACTACTACATTGGTTATCAGAAATGGAAAGATAATAATACCCAGCCGTTGTTGAATCGGCAGGAGTAATTAAAATTGAATTCTGAGATGAAGTGAAGTTATTTGGTCCACTCCAATTGTATGTGCCATTCGTTATCGTTGGTGTTGAAAATTGAATTACACTATTAAAACATACGCTATCGCTTCCATTAATTATTGGAGCTAGAGATGCTGGATTAACAGTAATTGAAACCGAAAGAAAATTACTACTACAAAATGAATCTGTGTTTTGAACATAAATAGTTGTATCAGAAGTTATTCCAAAAAGTGAAATTGAATCGCCAACAAATGCTGGAGTAGAAAATGTAGAATCCCAGAACCAATTTGTTGCAACTCCATTATTTAGGTTATAAAGTTGAAAAGTATCTCCAGAACAAATTATAGTATTTGATACATTAGGAACAACACCTCCGGGATAATAACTAACTTGAACGGTATCTGACATAGATGAACAGCCTAATCCATTGGTTAATTTAACATAGTAACTTCCTGGTGTTGTTGTTATTAATGTTTGGCCGAAAAATGGAATCGGACTCCATTCATAAGCAGCCATACCAGGGTTTGTTGTTAGAATTGCCGTATCACCAGGGCAAATGGTAAGGTTTGTTAGCGGTATTATGGTTGCAATAAAATTTGAAGAAGTGATTGTTACACTATCTGTTACTGTAAACCCACATTGGGTAACTTCAACTTTATAAACTCCTGGTTGATTAACAATTACTGATGCCGAAGATGAGTTAATTGGAGGCAACCAATTAATAGTGGGTGAACCACTAAAAATAACGGTAATTTGAATTGCTCCACTATGGCAAAGTTCTGTGCCAGGATCTATTATTAAAAATGGTGTATTGTATTCTTTAANTTCAATGGTGTTTGAAGTAAGTTGACATCCATCCATATCCACAATAACACAATGGTAAAAACCGGGTGTACTCGCATAAAATGATTGCGTATTTCCTACAATATTATTTAAAGGACCAAACCAAGTGTAGGATAATGCTGCTTGTTGACAAGTTAATAAGATAGAATCATTAGGACAAATGATGTTGTCTGGCACATTTGAAAAAATTACGGGACTTGGTTTTACATTAACGGTAAAACTTCCTCCTGCATTATTTGTAGAACATCCTGTAACTNGATTTACCAAAGTTCCTGTGTAACTATAAGTACCTTGAAGCGTTGCTAAAATAGAATCTCCTCCTTGTGATGTATAAATAATACTTGGTCCTGTCCAAGAAAATCCTGGTATAACCATGTTTGTCCATACGTTTAATGTATCGCCAGGACAAAGTAAAGGGTCTCCAGAAACAGTAAATCCTGATGGTGTAGTTGGGTTTGGATTAACAACAACATAAACCGAATCCTGAATAAAATAATGTGTTGTATCTATACCACAAATATTGTTGTAGCCTAAAATAAATGAAACGGTTATGGTGTACCAACCTGTAGCTGGAGGAGTAAAGAGTCCATTCAAACATGAAGAAGGAGATGTTGGAGAAGGATTCCCCCCTGAACCATTCCAATAATGAGCCACCAATGCAGGTGAGCAAAAAGGAACTTGATTTCCTAAAGGATTTGTGAGTGAGTCGGCAATCAAAATATGTACAGGTTGTCCTAAACACACAGTATCTTCTATTTGAATGAGGTAAGGAACTATGGTATCACTTGCTGGTTGCTCAACTGATACACTAAAAATATCGCTTTCCATACATCCATTAGAGTCAACAACCATTACAGTATAATTTGAAGCAATATAAATAGGATGAGAAAGCGAATCGTTATAAGTAACTGTGGGTGTAATGTATGTAAACAAATAATTGGTATCTAAGTTGGTAAACCATGTGTTTACTGTATCTCCTGCACATATAGCAATATCATTATATTGAATTGGTTGCAACGTATTAAACCCATAATCATCTGACAATAATGGCATTTGAGGTATGGGATTAACTGTAACATAAACACTGTCTGTATGTAATGAACACCCATCTATTCTGTTGGCATCTACAGAATACAAACCAGAAGTATATACTCCAATAGAACTTGTAGAGTCCCCTGTATTCCACAAAAAGTCAAAAATTGGTCCTATGTGAGAATATAAATTAGTATTGTAATTATAGTATCCATTTCCTGAAGTGTAGGTACTTAAATTCACATTACCACCACCACAAAAAGCCAATGAATCTGGACAGTTAGGTTGAATACATGGCACTTCACTGTTAAAACAATTTTGTGTTATGTAATAAAAATAGTGATTAACAGAAGTATCAACTGGTTGTCCTATAAAAATATCTTTACTACCATGTGATTTAAGTACAGAATAAAGATTTATATTACAACTTGAAAAATTTGAAGGAGTAAAATTTATTCCTTGTATGGGAGTAAAATTCGCTCCTACGGGCATATTAAAATAATTTGCATAACCGCCTGAAATAATTGGATTGTCTATTTGGTTAATTGCAATTCCTGAGCAATTGTCATCAAATGGTCCACCATATTGCCGCATCCATTGTCTGTCTCCAAGTTTACTGTATTTGGTGATGAACACATCATTAAACCCAACAGAATTAAATATCCCAGAGCCTAGCGTATCAGCATATTCCGTAAACACACATTTAAAAGTTCCTGCTAAATAAACATCTTGATTTGCATCTAATGTTATTGCTTTTGAAGATATGGGAGATTCTGAGTCGTCTTCTTGCATCCAAATAATCTCTCCTGTAGCATCAAATTTTATTATAAACATCCGATAGGTATAATTTCCATTTAAGAAAGTAACTCCTAAACTACCAATAATTGCCATGTTCCCCAAAAAATCGCCTGTGATGTAAACATCGCCTTGATTATCAATTTCAATATCATAAACTAATGTTTGAAATGCTCCCAATCGTTTAAACCAAATTTCATTTCCTGATGGGTCTAATTTCAATAACATTCCTGCATTAAAAATGGTATTATTATGCGTATTTCCTGCAATGATAAGTGTATCAGAAAATTGTCCTGTAACATAAATATTGTTGTTTTGATCTGTTTTTAGAGCCAATCCTCTGTCATCATATTTGGCAATTCCTTGAAGCGACCATAAATTCACTCCATTTGCATCATATTTAGAAATAAACATATCGAATGCGGGAAGATTGGTATTGGGGTCAATAGCACTTGTGAAAGTATTGTTTCCAATTTGAGCAGTTCCTAAAAACTGCCCTGTTACAATTACATTTCCTAAATTATCCACTTCAACAGCATAGCCAATATCAACCAATGAACCTCCTTCTGAAATTGCCCAAATAACATTTCCAGCATTGTCTAATTTAACAACAAAAATATCCTGAGAATTTGCTACAGAAGTTAATGTTACTGAACCAAAATTAGCCGTTCCATTAAAATAACCTGTTACATAACTATTTCCTGAATTATCTATTGCAATATCCAATCCTCTATCAGCAGAAGTGCCTCCAAAGGTTTTTACCCAAGCATAGCCTCCATTCGGGTTACTTTTGGAAACATAAACATCACTAAACCCATTGGTTGAAACATTTAAATTTAACCCAAAGACAGTTGTAGCTGTAACATAACCAGTAGAATAAATATTTCCCGCAGCATCAACTTCTACATCAAAAGATTCATCATTAAATGCTCCACCACCTGTTTGCATCCAGTTTTGAGAAAATGTACTCAAGGAAAGAGATAAGAGAAGTGATACTAATAATAGGTTTCTCATCGTGCAATAGGTTTATTATAAAGAAAACTGATTTAGAACATATTAAGGACGCTATAAAATTATAAAAGGTTGCAAAATCAACTTCATTTTAAAACATCTATCTGCCAAAGATAATTCTTAACCAATTAAAGCACAAATAATTTTTTTCAAACATTACGTCTTCAAATAAATAAAAAAATAAACTAACTATTTGATAAATAATTTTTTAATAATTATAATTATTACTTGTTTAACATTCTATTAAATAGAAAATAACTACATCTAATGATTGTTTTGATGACCTCACATCACTTTAGTTCATGTTTTTAGACCCACTATTTTGAGATTACTTGTAGTGAAAATATTGTTTTAAGTTAGAAATAATAACCTCTAGCGAAACACA
>Ga0051980_10000920_pt1 | contig 22104 bp, 24 predicted proteins | sample CryGey13umfilter_2_FD_55014 | JGI IMG/M metagenome (GOLD analysis project Ga0051980, IMG submission 55014) | Groundwater microbial communities from aquifer in Utah, USA - Crystal Geyser 4/9/14 3 um filter | ecosystem: Environmental > Aquatic > Deep subsurface > Groundwater | place: USA: Utah...
ATGATGCAGTTCCTATCGTCAATTGATTATTTACATGATTATAAGACAGCCCTTCATGACCAGCAAATGCACCATTATCATTAAATTGAATTTGCCCTGTTGCACCAGCAGGAATTGTTGCTGTTACCCATCCATTCAATTTTCCACTACCATCAGCGATAGGAATTTTACCAGCTGCTGGAGTTACTACGGCATTTACAGGGTCTTGGACTACCTTGCTATCTGCGTCCAGAGAAGCTAAACCGCTAGCAGCAGCTTTTGAGGAAACAAATGTGTCTATTGCGGCATGATTATTATTACCTATGTCTGTTAGTGATGTATGGCTTTTAGTAGCAATATCAGCAATATTNCTTGTAGCTTTATTCACCTGTGCCCATGTATAATCATTGGTAGCAGGCACAACTGCTCCTGTGCGAGTGTTAAAAGATGAGACTCCACCAGAAGCATCCTTAAAAATAACATTACCAGAGGTTGTATCTTTTGTCAATACCTGCTCATTCATGGCTGCCTCTACATTGGTGAGGGTATTAATTGCCAACTGTGCAGATGACTGGCCTGTNCCCCCATCCGCAATAGCCACATCCGCACCACCAGCATAATATTGAGCATTATTCGTAACATTGCCCAAACCCACAGCGGCATTATCAAGCGTCTGAAATGTCTTATCCCCACGGTAATATTGCCCTGTAGTTCCTGTGGCAATAAAATCTTGCTTGCCAGATAAGTTCTGATCACCAGTATTTATGCCACTCGTATTTCCAATAACTGTTTTTTGAACATCCGTGCAATACCTTTTATCAACACTATCAGCAATATCGGCTGTAGTGGCATCTGCTCCAGCCGTAACTAATCCCTTTGTATCATAGGAAATTTTAGTTTTTGTTGCATCCACAACAGCTATATTGGGAGCAACAAAATCCGTTCCTGCAATAGCCACACTTACTATCCCTGTTCCTGTAGTATTTTTCATAATTCCAGTTGACAAACTGCCTAATGCTTGTCCTGCGGTAAGTGAACCGTGAGACACTTGTGTAATATATGTAGCATCCGTTGGAGCACCACCACCACTGCCACTACCACCGCTACTACTACTGGGAGCATAATCTCTGCAAATTTTTGCTGCAGTTGAGATCGTGCCATTCACATCAATAATATTGATACTGTTGTTTTTTCCAGCATATATGCCATCATTTGTAGCTACTATTATTTGTGATCCCCAAGCGGCATTAGATTGGTCAACCAACGAACAAATTAAGCCTTTCTTCCCTGTAGCATCAATATAAAAAACCTTTCCATTCCCTAATGTATCCCCAATTAAATATTTACCTGCGAAATAAGTTGTGTCAAATGACCGAATGGCACGGACACCGCAAGTAAATAATTTGCTCTGTTGTCCAGTGCTTCCGTCATCCATTAATTTATATATNGCATTATTGGCAGAGATTTCATTTGATGTCCAATAATATCCAGAAAAGCTTCCAATAATATCTTTCTGTGCATACATCTCCGCAAATTCTGCGATTGAAGGTAAATACCACGATGACAGTATTTCATTTTCACCCCATTGCGTAGTCCCTGTGCTACCTGTCAATAGCACCTGTCCTGCCGTGCCTGTTCCGATATTGCTACTGCCGCCAAATTGGTAAAATCCAGCATAAACGCTATCAACCAAACAAATTGAAAATATTAGCCCTAATGTGTATTTTCTCATTATTTCACCCCTTGTATCAACATCATAAATGCCTTATTTATAATCTTTTTTGAATTTTGCTCTATTAATTCTTGTCGAATACCTAAAATGTGATAATGCCCCTCACAAATTGCATAAAATTTACACATTAAACCTTGATTATAAAAATCATCATATACCTTACCCTGTAGTGGGATAACTTTTAGTATGCCGCCATTAATATCATACTGGATAGTTATAATCCGAGTATCGAGATTAAGCTTTCCCATGTGATAGTCTTGCCATGCCTTAATATCGGTATATGGCTCACGGAATATTACAGCAAACTCTTTTGTGCCAACAATATCCCCATATTTGACGGTTATAGTATATGTCCCACGCTCAAAAAACAATATCTGCCCTGCCTCCGATATATAGCCGCTAATCAGCACAGGTCTAATTATGGCAATATATGGCGAGTTAATATTACTACCGTCACTATTTATTAATCGTCCGAGCAGGTTTCCTATTGTATTCTTTTTTATTGTTGCTTTTACAAGTGTCTGATCAACCACAATCTCATTATCATATTTGTCGAAAACTTGATATGTGAATAATCCATCTGCGGTATATTTATCCCCATAAACAAATGTGGGGGATGAGGCAATATTGATATGATGAGGAGTGGCAGGGAGAACGGTAATCGTTGCAACGGCAGAAACATCGCCCTGTCTTGCTGTTATAAATGTTTTCCCTGCCTTCGTAACAGTAAGGATGCCATCCGATGTGATACTACCATCGGATACAGAATAAGTAACATTCTTTTTTATGCCCTCGTTATCGATAGCAATCGCCACAAATTGAATACTCTCACCAGCATTAATCACATCATCTGTGGGGACAATGGAAATTGAGACAATATCATTAGTAGTTTGTGTGCCAATCGTAGATGTGCCTGAAACGGCTGCATATACAAAATGGCTCAAAGATAGCATCAATATTGCTAAAAAAAAAGCTTTAATTTTCATCCAAAAACCTCCTAATTGGTAGTAATGATATAATGGATTACAATACCTGTTGCCCCAGAAGTTGAAACCTTAAGGGATGTGCCTATAACACTATAGTTGATGGTAGTCCCAAAGGCTGATGGTGCAGTAGATAGATAACCGGGGTAAAATCGTGAATTGTCCGCATTCTCAAAAAAGATAGTCCCTTTGTTTACAGTATCGAGACTATGCACCTCTATACCATACACATGAATGATATGTTCTGTTGGCACAGTAATAAGGGCATGATGTGTCAATGTTCCCATATTTTCATAATAGAGATAACTACATCCAGGATATGGCAAAACAGATACCTTGAGTTTTTCGGAGTTATCTTGTTTTACGGCTGTAGCGACTTCTTGTGCTGACACAACTGATGCGAAAAATAGACATATAAGACCTGCCAAAAGTATTCTTTTCATTTTTACCTCTCTTCTATGGTGAGGGGGACGGCTTTGTGTCCTCCTCACCCTCTATTCAACTTAAGCCTTAATTGATTACTTCAAGCCCAGCCCAGCTCAAATAAGCTGTAACCGCAACTGCCTCATTATTCGTTACTGTTGCAGATAATACTACCCCTGCTGGAATAGTATAATTATCTCCCATATATACATCAGCCTGTGGATTAGTAGCCTCCAAACCCAATGCCTTTTTATTTACTCCTGCAACCTGTAACAAGACCAGACCATCACCCTTAAAAGTTGCACCAAAGGCATTCAGTCGTAATGTCTTGCCAGTTGTAACCGTATAACTACCTATCTCCAGGGTCTGTCCTGCTCCAATTGACAGAGCGTAATACCCATTAACAGGTGTTCCTACCGCACTTCCTACGATATTCACAGGGACAGTTCCCTGTATACCAACTTTCAAGTTTCCGCTCCCATCTAATGCAGATGGCAACTGAGCAGAGTCTACTGATATTATATTCCCGTTATCCTTGATACCAACATCATTCGTAATACTGGTTAGGACACCGCTGTCAATAATCCCATTAAATACCGCACCAGGAAACACGGTCATCTCATCTGCCTGCGTAGTAATCGCTGCCACAGGGGTCTCAATAGCTGTTATTGTCCCATTTGTAACGGTTACTTTCCCAGCGTTTCCCTCTGTGAACAACCAGTTTGTTCCATCAGATAGTCTTACCGATAAGGGAATGTCTACCTTTGAACTTGCCTGTGCCAATCCTGTTATCATAACCATTGCCATTGCCATTGTCAATATTCTCTTCATTCTTTTCCTCCTAATTGTTTTTATAGCATAAATAATGCTATCCTCTATTACAATGAGCTTGTTTGCCACGATATATCGACCACCTGCCCGATTTCAAAATCGGTGGATTTTATCTTTATGGCAATAGCTGTGCCAGAATAGATTTTAATACTTTCACCAAAATCAATATTAACATTTGGCTCTGTGGGACTTATCCGTGCCACTCTGCCATAATGTGGAGATGGTAATGATACTGTGATTTTTGCGTCTCCACCATAACCTGAGATATTGATTGCCGATAGCCAGTAGTCGGCTGGCTGTGTGGGGATTGTGATAGTCATAGTTTGACCTGCTGGAATAGTTATGGTTGGCGTTCCATTAACTATCCATATATGAGGAGCTATAATCATCTCACCCGATACTGTTGATGTTCCAGAAATTTTTATCAGTCCACTGCCGTTTGGAAGTATTCGCCATTTAGTTATACCGTATTTAATTTCAATCGGATCGGTAGCAAAAGCAGAGGGACAAAAAGCTACACAAACAATTAATAATAACAATATCATAAAGATTTTATTCATATTTCACCACCAAATTAAAATTCATTGCCGCAGCCTTATTATTAATCTTTATATGCAATTGTCTCCGACAATCCATATCTTGATATATAATTTTTTGGAATAGATTAATCATGTTAGATTCTGAGGAATCACCGATCCAGATGATGTCCCTTACCTGTTTCGCTGCTTTGCTAAAAATGCCGAGACTAAACATCCCGCTGGCATTGGCAGACAAAAAAATCTGATTAATTTTGCAATCAATAAATGGCAAATCAAATTCTTTTGTTATACCCGCTTCAATTTCGCCTAAATCTGCCTCCATAATATTCCCTGTTTTTTTGTAACTTAAGTCTAATATTTCCATTATTCTACCTCAATGTTTTTTGTCTCGGCTAATAACTGGATAACTGCACCAGCTACTAATGTCTGTGGTTTCGCTGGCTGCATTCGTGGTCTAAAATCAATCTCCAGTAATGATGCCTCCAAACAATATCCGTCTAATGTGCGATTTTTCCGCAGCACTCTTTCAATCTTCAATGCCAATACCCCAACCTTTTCCTCAATCTCTGATGCAATCACATGATCAATACTTTTCACATCAACCAGATTTATTTCAGCCAACTGCAACCATATTTCCATAACCATCTTTATTCGTACGATACTCGGCACAACAATAAATGTATCTGGCTGTTTCACTTGCCTTGTAACGCATACCACAGGGAACAGGCTCAAATCAATGAACGGTGGAACACAAGGGAACACTGCCTTAATTCCGATTGTCTCTTTTTCTCTCTCAAGAATTGCAACAGTATTTGAAATGATATCGTTGTAATAATTCCCTGTATTAATCATTTTACCGCCCTACATTTTTCGTCCAGCTTTTTACGCAGCCAATACCCAAAATTCAGATTAATATCTTCCTCGTCTTGCTTTTCTAACTCGCACCATATCCGTGATGGTGCTTTGACCCCGCTCTGCACATATGCAGCATAAGGAATAATATCAGTATCAACGCCCCATGCCAGACTTGTTGGTGTCTCCTCACAGACATTCCCTTGCCTGCCCTTCTCGGTTGCTGCATGATATAGTTTTTGTGTCAACTGCAATATCGGCTTGCCAGGATAATATCTTTCTTTCCATGCCTTATATCGTGGACTCAATGCTGCCCATCTGCCACGATTTTCAGTCTCAAATCGTTCTTTTAATACTCCCTTTACAAATGGAATTAGCAAAATCCAAAAACTTCTTAAATCGCTTAATATTTCTTTCTCAATCCCTTCTGTAAGGGATTTAATCTTATCAAAACTTGGTGATGCCTTTATGCTAACCGCTACACCCATAACCGCACCCCATCTGCCGTCTAAACTCGGTCATTTTCACCTGTGCAGCGTCCCTAAATTCCGTGCTTACATCCAGCTTGTCAATCCCCTGCACACTGATTGATACCCCTATCCAACGGTCTGGCTCTTCAGATTTTATTCTGTCGCTGAATGCCTCAGCACATAATAACAACATTTCTGTATTTTTAATCTCGGATATGTCTGGAGTAGTTGCGTATTCAATCTTTATCTGTGTTTCAACTACAGCCTTACCCGTATCAGCATACATCACTGTTTTTATTTTTCCATTTTCCTCACGAAAAATTATCTCAGTATTCCCAATCAAAATGCTATTAACCCACAACGCCCCTGTAGGAATAGCATAATATCCATCAATCCCAATATCCACTGTTTCAACAATTATCTTAGGCTTATACTTTGCGTATTCCTGCACCGCACCATCAATCACACTGTCAAGTTCAATATCATCAAAATCGTTATACTCAATCCTTGCCTCGATTGTGCCAGCAATAAATCCTGTGCAATTTATTACCGTGATTTTTTTACTAAAAGGTTTTGTAGTCGTCTTTGAGCCATTAGCCGTGAATGTTAGGGTTTCAGTCTGTGCCGTTCCCTTCCCATCCTCACCGCACACCTCGACCGTTCCCCATGCGGTAGCTGCTACAACTATTACTGTGATTGTCGAGGTGTGCGGTATCCGTCTAGCAGAGGTAATCGACGCTATTATCGGTGTTACCCCTACCAGACTTGTCCTGTCTCGAAGCCTATCTCTCAGTTTATCTCTTAATTCTGTGCTGGTCAATTCAGCCCCCTATCTTACTGTCCAATCCCGACGGTTGCCAACTTTGCCGATACAAAGCAATCAATACCCTCTGTCTCCAGTGCCTGATACTCAGACTCGGCTACACCAGCAGTTAGTATCGGTCCCACAATCTTGTATGGTATATGGTTTCTGACTGCAATTGCACCCCTTACCCCAATAATCATTCTCTCATCAGGAATAATTGGTGATTTTGTTGGCACAAGTCCTGCAAACCGCTCAATCCAGCCTGATGCTCCGATAATATTAGCAGCATTACTACCAGCCTGATGATATAATGCAGAGTTGCTAATCATATCGNTTGTTGAGGTTGATGCTGCCAAGAAATTAGCGTCAAAATATCTCGATGCAAGCAGCTGGCTCTTCACCTGTCCTGTCAACTGATGTAATCCTTTCAGATGCTCTTCAAAGGTTATTCCCACTGNCGGTGTCATCATCCATACCCTTGCATTCCGAGTATAGGTATATTTTGCCTTGTATGGAGCGGTCAGACCACCAGTTACAGGTGCACCACTTATCACTATAGCACCATCAGGATACAGCACATAATAATCAGCCAAAGCAGATGTCAAATCGTTTTCTGTCATCCTCACAGAGCCATCAGACTGTAAATAGCCAAACACCAATGTCTGTGATGTGGCAGAGCTATCAACAACAATTACTGCCTGCAATGCTGATGTCACATCGATGCCTGCTCTTGCGATATAGGTTGCTGCAAGATTATTGTTTGCGTCAAACTTTTTAATAAACTCGCTCTTAACCCACATATGATTTTTGTTTGCTGCTGCACTTTCTACCGTTGGGTTTTGCTGATAATTCTTGCCACCATGCACAGCATACCATGTGTTAGTTGTCCCCACCCGTATTAATGTCTCAGCAGTTGCTACATTTACCGTATCATNGCAATCAGCCTTTGCCAGCATCAAACCATAAATATACTTATCTTTCCGTCTTCCAAAATCCTTTGCCAGTGCTGCGATTGTCCGTGCCTCCAAATCGTAGTTACCCGCAGACTTTGCAGCAACAAGAGCCTCCTCGTAAAGGCTAATCCTTAATTTAAGACACTCAGAATACATCGGAAATTTTACCAGCGACATTGCTGCCTTTGAAATCATTCCACCTTGTGCAATCTTCAGGGCATTAATATCAGCAGTAGCGCTTTCAGAGTATGTCTCTAAAAACACATTGAATGGTGAAGAAGTCATCAGCCCTAAATCACAAAGGTCAAGAGCAGTCATGATCTGGAATGCTTGCTCAATTACCGTTGCAGCGTATTGGTTTACTGTCGGCAAATTCCCTGCCCCCATCGTATCTGCCTCACTCAACAATGCCTGATGATTTATCCTAACAAAATTCTGCATCACTTCGTTTTTATGTGCAGTAATTCTATCGCTCATCTTGGCAGGTTGATAACCATCCATTGATAATATCCTGCNCACTGCCTCATTGAGTTTCGCAATCCGTTCACCACCAGGGATAGCAGTGTCTCCAACCTCAATATGAGATTGTCCATGCCTCCCAGAGGCAAATCCTCTGCTCTCTAATTTTGCCGATGCAATGGCAGAATCCATTATCCTAATCTTCTCATCCATCCGTGAAAAAACAACATCCTTGTCGCCAGAATAATCCAGCCCCTCAAAAATTATCTTCTGTTGTGGAGCAGTAAACCGACTGAACTTAAAGTCTGCCACAGTCACCCTTTCCTTTACTGCTGCTTCGTTTGCTCGCATAGTCTCCAATGCCTCGTTTTTAGCAAGCAATTCATCCATTTTCTTTCTCTGCTCGTTCAAGTCATTCATTTTACTATCGATTGATGCAATTGCATCATCTTTCGCTTTGGCAAGCATCTCATCCAATTGAACTTGTGTCACATCCATTGTAATCATCTCCTTTTTGCTTTCTAATATCTCAACTCGGTTTCCTTTATCCTGCACGCCTGCCATGTTCGGCGGTAATAAGTCATACCCGTAAACTTGTTGGCTTTCAACAATTTCAATGGGCTTTCCATTAATATTCTCGGTATGGCTATACCCTTCCCCACGCTGGCTGACTTGTAAGGGAATACCTGCTTTTATTACTTCCATGCAATCCGCACCTGTTGAAGTGGGGATAAAAATAACCTCATTTAATGATACCGTTCCTGTCGACTCATTAAAATCGAGTTTTGCAATCTTTGCGATAATTGATGCAACTGTTCCATTATTGTTTTTGGGATGGGTATCATACATGGTGAGCGAGTTCATTTCTGCCAATCGTTTTTGCTGCTCGACTGATTCTCTCAATACTGCTACTGGATATTTCCGATTGTTTTCGTTTATAATATCGGCTTTCTGTGCTACAGGGATTTTAACCCGCAGTGAGACCGTTTTCCCTTTAGCGTCCTTTTGCTCTTCCAATATCTCATAATCTGAGAGGGTAATCACTTCGTTAATCTGGTGCGGTTTTCTACCTTCAAACAGATTGGTCTCGTTCTTGGATTGTAATCCTTCCAGCTTAAACAAAGCCTCATTGACTTTTTTTATTATCGTGATCAACTCAACCTCTTGGATATTGCTAATGATATAATCTCCTTCATGCTCGGCATACTCTGCCTGATAATACTTAGCAGCGTTACTATTCCAGCTTGAGAAGATAATTATATCGGCAAAAACCCCTTCAATATAACAATCATCACCTTTGATTGCCCTTAATGCCATATTCAGCTTTTCTCTTTTCTCTTCCTGACTACCTGTAATGCTTTCATTCGTGATAGTGTTTGCACCAATCAAGTCGGAGACTAATTTTAATATCTCTTNCAGCTTAGCCGTGTCTNCATCAGAGTTTCGCTTGCCAATCTCATCTAACTGCTGCCGTATTTCTTTTATATCCATGTTTTTTTCCTCATTGATAACCCACTGGTCATCTTTTTTGTGATATGCCTTCTTCACCGCTGCCCATGCCACAGAGACAGCATAAATCTCTTTACTTGCAGCCCTTGACTTCTCGGCATCATAACTTTCCTCTGCTGAATTATATGCAGCTATCCAAATGTCTCTTGCCCCCTTTGGTAATCCTTTTATTGTTTCTGGATAGTCTGTTTTTGTGTATGGCATTTATTCCCCCTCATATATGATCTTTGAACCATTGTCGAAATATATTGTTTTTGCTTCTGTATCAATCTTTATGCACTTGCCTAATGTATAATAATTCACAATACCATTCATATTGATATAGATTGTATTTATTCCCATTACAGAGCTAAAGGAATGGACAGTTGATTCGCTTTTAATTTCTTCTATAATATTTTTGATAATTTTAATATCATCTGCGTTTTCAACTATCTTTTTCACTGCTTTAGTTTTCACTGCCATATATCCTCCTGTAAATAAAAAAGGTTACCAAAAACAATTAAGTCTTGATAACCTCTTTTCCGCTTAGCCTTTTACGCCTGCGTAAAGTCAATTATTTACTATAATATCATTATACACTATCTTTTTACTTTTGTCAAGTATTATTTTTGAAAAATTTTACAGGGGAATAATTTATTTTTCTTTCTTAATATTTCTTTATTATATTTCTTTATTATATTCGCACTGGCTACCAGTGCACCCCCCCTACTTCTCTATATCCGCAATCTGATATTTACAGGCTTCTTCAAAATTACCTTGCTTCCATCTCAGAAACTTATTTTTAATCAATTCTTTTTTTGCATGAGTAATGCTATATTGAGATAATCCAGTGTCTCTAATCAATATTCTATCACTCCGATAAAATATTCCTTGTTCGTCAGCATAATAATTTCGTATTTTGCACAAATAGAAATATAATACCTTAGCACTTGGATTTAACTCTTTGAATTTTTGTGATGCAGTTGTGAGGTGAGAAACAGGATAGTAATCTGCGGTTGGTTCGCCCTTATCGTTTGTCATAATGCCCCCCTATAGGTCAAAAAAATAATAGGTAAAGGGAAAACTATTGTATAGGGCAATAATTTTATTACGGTTGCAAGCCAACCCTTACCTAATTGTTTTAATTATAGCATATTATGTGGATTTTGTCAATCATTCATTGGCTTTAATTGCCGTCCTAACAATTCTTTCCTCGTGATTTTTATGCCGTCTGGCGTNAGGAATACCGACTCCAAAGATAATGGGACACCATCCCCGATATTAACCGTAAAGTCTATTTTTCCGTGTCTTACCAACTCAATAGCATTCGTAATTTTGTCTTGCAAGTCAAATCTGTTTGTTGACATTAGATAATCTCCCCCTCTTCAAATTCAATATCACCATTAGCATTCTTTCCGATATACTGCAAACTACAATAACAATTCGTCATGCAAGTTGTGTTTCCATCTCCAGGAAAACAAGGCAATGTCTCAGCCGTATATGGACTATTTGCTGCTAAATCTGGACAATCATCACAGTGTTCTGTTATTGGCAATCCAAGCTCCCAGTATATCTCGACTTCCTGCCCTTCAAATGCACTCGTTTTGCCAGCCTGATATAAGGTATTCCCTTTTCCAGCATACAAATCCGCCCTTGCTCTGATAGCGTCAGGAGACACATTAGCCAGATCTGCTGCGTCAATATCAGCCCTGAAATTCTTCAAATACTTCTGTTCTTCAGCAATTTCTTTGTGTAGCCAGTTAAGGTTTTCTTTCGTCAAATCCTCAGCCCCGCCATATTCAATCCGTGCTGCCGTGTATATCCCCTCGTGCTGCTTAGCAAAAGTATCAGCCATTACCCTTTCCCATGCTGCCGATGTCAAATCACCTGATACCAATCCATCAACATGTCCAGCTATTTCGTCTTTGAAAGCGTCCAGCAAGTTTGCCTTTTTACTCCCCCACATTCTGTCCATGCACTGCTCATATTCCTTCAGCGAACCATACTTCGCATCAAATACATTCGACAATCTATCATATACGCTCTTTGTTACATCATCAGCCAGCTTTTTCTGCCAGCCTACCCGCTCTACTAATCCAGCCAGTTGTTGAGCCTCCCAACCCAAAATCTCAGCATGTTTTACCGTCTCGGCAGACAGTTCACTAATGCCATCTTTCACTGATACCATGATGGTTTTTAGCTGTTGTCTTGACAAATTAGCTGCCTCATCTGCCGTGATGGTTTTACTTGCCAATAGTCCAAGAGCTGCTTTTGACTGCTTTCCTCTCATCACAGCTTGCAATTCTTTCTTGCTATCCCGCCAGACCTTATCGACCTTATCGATATATCCGTCCAGCAGCTTTTCCTGTTCGGTTTGTTCATAGAGTTTTATCATTTTTTAGCCTTTGTTAAAATTTCATTCAATGCTGTAATATATTGCAACCTCGATTCATGCTCCAGCCGTCTCGACTCTCTCAATCCCTGCCCTACCTTGAGACTGCCAACTAATCCTAATGGNTTATCACCCACAGAATATCCCATCGTCTGTGCCACTGGCACGGTTGGAAAATTAGCCATGTCTTTCTTAATTCGCTCAATCTCAATATCAGTATCCTTGATACCGTATTCCCTCATGGCAGTTTCGATGCTTATCAATCCATCTTTTTTGGCTGCCCTTATTTCTGCCTTCTCTACTAATTTGTTATCCTCAATCTTAACGCCCCAAATAATATTATAATCTATCGATTCAGGATTGATACCGTTTAATAACAATTCTAAATCAAATATCGACTGTTTTAATTCTGCACCAATCATCTTATTGCAGGTTTGTATCCAAGAAATAAAACCTTTTATGCTTTCATTTGAGCTATCCCTAATGATTGAGCTTTCCTGTCCAGGGATAATTGCCAGTGGCACACCGCCAGCACCAAATAGTTGAGACTGCTGGTATTTTATATCTTCCATGTTTATCGGCTTAGTGTCGCCTGATATTTCCTTAATATCGACTAATCCGTTACTAAAAAAGTCTTTTATAGGGGCTAATTGGTTTGTGATAACTGCCCTGTTCATTTTTTTGTATTCCTGCACATCTTCAGGCTTGCCCGGGTTATCGCTGGTCCCGATTTTGTGATGTAATCTATATCCTGACTTTGTTGTCCTCAAAACTCCCTGATTAATCTCTGCGTTTTCTATTCGCTTATATAGCCTTCTCACTGAAGAAAATTGAGGTGAGCCACCTTCGCACTGTATCGAGTTCCACTCAATCCACATTATCTGCCAGTCAGCGAATTTACATGTCTCTTGTCCACCATATTTACTACCCTGATAATAGGCATTGTCAGCAGCAACCTCACCACCAAGCTCATAAGACCTGCCGTTTTTGTCAATCCGCTGATGAGTTAGCTCCGCTGCCAATTTTGTTGCCCTTATAATTTGATTGCCAGCAACCTCTATTTCTATCGGCAGCACCCCATCACGCACAAGAGGGATCATCCACCCCTGTAAAGTTCGTTCTAATCGTAACCTTTCGTTGACTTGATTTAAGATGTCTTGTGCCTTCTGTTCTTCTGCGGTTAGTTTTTCTTCCTTTGGTTTTACTACGATAGTATATCCGCCCTTAGTAAGATAAGCTGAAATTGTCTGAATGATACTGAATACCTGCCCTCGTTCATTATACATCGTTCTACAGTCAGTAATAACTGCAAGCCGACTGTTGTTTTGCACCATTTGAGCGTATTCAGCCCCACCCATTGGCATATCCACAATCTGTCCTGTCGTAGTTGTCGCAACTGTTTTGGCTTTACCCATCCCTACCATTTTTGAGATATTACCTATGATGCCCTTAATGTTCATTTATGCCTCCTATGCCTCCAACATCTGCCTCAAACTATCAATATCNTATGCAGTTGATTCCATGTATGCCTTTTGCTGCCCCTTTTCTTTGGCATACTTTAACAACTGTGATAACGCGTCTATTTGATCATCATGCCTGCCAGATGGAAACGCTGATAACTCATCCACAAAATCCACTACCCAACCAGCATTCTCAGGCAAGTAGACTTTTCCTGCCTCAATNGTTGGTGACTGTGCGTTAAGCCTTTCTTTTTTATCGCCAGAAACTTGTATCCCGATTATCGGAATACTTGTCTCCCTTTTGATTTCCTGTATTAGCCCCTGTCCACTGGCTTTATCTTCAACGATTACTGCTGTAGGCAGCTCTTTATGATATTGCTGAATAACCGCTCGTTTCAGTTCTGGAGCTTCAACCTTAAATCTCCAAACATCAGTGATATAGTATCCAGTTTTAGTAACAACCATTGTGATACAAGCCGTGTAGTCGTTTTCTTCTTTCGTCTTGATTGCCGTATCCCACGATTGATATTTTGCCGTATAACTAGGTATCTCTTTGTAATATTTCCACCACTCTCGCTTGATAAGATTACCACTTTTTATCTGCGGGCTTTGCTGACATTGTGCCTCAAAGCCTGCTGTTCCCATCTCTTCCTTTATGGCTTGAATTTCTTGTATACCGTTTCTTGCTTCCCACAGGATGTCCCCTTCACGCCTTTGAATTTGTTTCTGGCTTATCGGATAGGAGATTATCCTGTCTTTGGTTTCCACCATCGGAAGNGTCAAGACCTCATATTGATGATCGCCCTCAAACTTCTTTCTTAGCAAGTGTCCTGTCAAATCGTCTATGTGCAACCTATGCATAATCAGTATAATGGCATCTTTTTTTCTATCATTCAGTCGTGTTGAAAATGTATTATCAAACCAATCGTTCGCAGCCTTTCGTTTGACATCAGATTGTGCCTCTTCAGTTTTGAGAACATCATCCCCAAGTAAATAATTTCCGCCCTTTCCTGTGATACTACCCCCGACAGAGGTAGCCAGCATTGAACCTTCTTGACTGTTTGCAAACCATGTCTTGATATTGGTATCAGTGGTTATTTTATCCTTTCCGCCCCATTTCGACTGATACCATTCTGACTGGATTATTCGTCTGCGTTTTACAGATAATTCAGTAGACAAATCCTGTGCATAGCTTGCAAATATCCACCTNCTGGTTGGTTGATGTATCCATGTCCAGCACGGAAACATTATTGAAGCTAATATGGACTTTGACTGACGAAACGGAATATTAATTATTAGCTTTTTAATCTGTTGTTGCTGCACCGCCGTCAGATACTCACAGATTAGGTCAATGTGCCAGTTGTGCAAATATTTTGTCCCCGGCTCAATTATGTTCCAAGCTGAACGGACAAAATGAGACAAAGACTGTTCGCATTTATAATAATCTTCATCTTGCAATAGCTGAAGATATTCTAATTGTTCTTTGTCTGTTAACATTTAACACCCTATACATCTATAACACACTTTTTAGATTTTGTCAATGATTATTTTGGAGTGGCTCACCGTTTTTCTTAATCTCTATGTTCGGGTTCAGGTTTAGCATTCGTTCCAAAATTACAGAGCAGTAATTGNCATCCATCTCTGTCCCATAACANACCCTACCTGTTTGCTCGCAGGCTACCATTGTGCTGCCACTGCCAAGAAAGAGGTCTAAAATTATANCATCTTTTTTGGAAAAGTCATTTAATATTTCGCTTAATAATTTAACTGGTTTTTGTGTAGGATGAACTCTTTTTATCCCTTGTTCACCTTCTTTAAGTAAACCTTGCCAAACACATCTATAAATACGAGGGGGAAAATCCAAATTAGTCCAACATAATTCACAATCTGCAAAATTATTTCTTCTTGCTCCCTCTGGTTTTTTATCCCAACATATCCATCCACCCGATTTGGGTAATCTATTAGCATAATAATTTGCACCAAATAATATAATTTTTTCAGCTAAGTTTAATAAAAATGCTGGGTCAAATTCTTTATCGTCTCCTTCTATTGGTCTATAATAATTGGCATTTACCCACTTGTCTCCACCTACCTTCCCGAATTTAGTCTTACCACCTCTACCTACCTTAACGATATTTATCCCATAAGGCGGGTCAGTAAGCACCATATCTGCCTTCTCTCCTCCCATCAATCGCTCAATATCTTCTTTACAAATGGCATCCCCGCACAACAATCTATGCGTCAAATTCTCACTGCTAATCTCAAACAAATCCCCTCGCTCAANCTTGAATTTTGGCTCTCTCTCGGCTGCGGCATCTATATTAAAATCGTCTTCTTGCTTATCGTTCAGCTGGAATAAAAAATCTAATTCCTCACTTCCCCACCCCACATCCAACAGCAAATCCTCATCAAAATTACACAACTCGTCCATATCCCAAGAGCCAGTATTTTTGTTACTTCTCAGCAGATATTCCCTTGCCTCTGCCTCTGTCAAGTCTCGATTAGGCACTCTTACCTCTATAACCTCATTACCTCTGCCCAGTGTCTTCAATGCCGTTACACGCATATTGCCTGCAATAATTCTGTTATTCTGATCAACAACAGGCAGCTCAACAACATTGAATTTAGACAAAGACCTCATTAAATCCTTTGCCTGCTTTTCATTCATCTTCCTGGGATTGCCCTCATATAATACCAGTTCAGAGACTTTCCTCTCTTCGTTGTGCCATTTTAATTTTTTCATTATTATTGTTCTCCGTCCCATTTCTTCCAATCATCAAACTCACGATTAAAACTTATTATGCCATCAAAATAATCTTTATAAAAACTAAAAATATCATCACCAAAGCTCATAACCGTATTTTCTGTTCTTGGATTTGTGTCAATATTCGCAGATGAGGCAACACCAAAGCTAAACTTTTCACCTGTTCCTGCAAACACTTTCGAATGATTTCTGAATACACAAACTCTTCCGTTTACTGCCCCAACTACCTGTTTTAATCTCAACCATTCCTGCTTGTATGAGGCAGGAAATATTTCTCCAACATAAACATCAATTTGTCCTATTTTTTCATCAGATAGCCATTCTTCTATCTGCAAGACATCATCAAGTTTCATACACCAAGTCGATAACAAACAATATCTTATAGACTGCTGTCTTAAAATTAAACTCAAGAAAGATAAAAAATCAATTTTCCCACCTGTTAGGAAATGATAAGAACAATCATAATCAATATTTTCTTCCTTGAACATATTGAGTAGCTTTTCTTCCCCAAAGCATCTTCGCAATATATTTTTTGATTTTCTTTTCAAAACAATAGGTTCATATTGTTTCTGGACATCTTTTTTGTTTAGAATTTCGTCTAAATCTAAATCTAAATCAATATCATCTATCATTCTATCTCCTTATTCCTTTCTTCCAGCTCCTTGATTTTGGCTTGCCTCTCTTCTGGTGTCAAGGCTGCCAGACCTACTACGCCTGAATGTTCTATCCTGTCTTTTCTGCCCCATCGCTCATGAAATTTCCGCTCAAGCATCCACGCTTTCGACTGCCAGCTATCATCTTGCTGGATTTTCGCAACAAGGATAGCCTCACTTTCGCTTTTAGCTTTATCGATTAACTCGGCAAACTCGTAAAACTTTCCCTTACCCTCAGCTTTTCCTCTTGCCATCCATATTGAGTATGTTTCCCAGATTATCCCAGCAGCTTTACACGCTACCGACTCATAATTCCCCGCCCTAATTAATCTTACAATTTTCTCACTTGTTTCGGGAGTGAGCTTATCTTTCCTCCCGCCAGGGTGTTTTGGTTTGACTGGCACATCATTTACAATTGCAACATCATCCATAAAGCATCTCCTTAAAAACTTCAATTATTGGAATATATCCCCTGTAATGTCAAATCATATTCATCACCCACATCGCAGCATTTTATCCTGTCAGTATTATTCCAATACGGTGGGCAGACCCTTTGTGTTCTTATACCTTTCTCATCGGGTAACCATCTCATTGCGAGATCATCTTTTACCAACGACCAGTCATCAGCTATCTCCACGCAATCCACATCTACTACCCTTCCATAGCCTACTGCCCGCTGTCTCCCCAAACTTTGTATATGTTTTTTAAGTATTTTTGCGACACTTTTTCTATTTCCGTTACCATACGCAATCATCTGTGATACCAACAATAATGGATTAGGCATATTTTTATCTTTATAAGGACCGCCCGTTAAATTCGGGCTACCCTCAATCAATTCCACCCGATTTTGCCTAAATCTTTTTCGTCTATATCTTAGCGTTTCAAGCACAATCCCTTCAGGGAATAGGGCTGAACCGTGCCATATTTCATACCCTCGAATGGTTGTTCTCATCAAAGGTATTTGAATGTCATTAGGAACATCATCTCTTTGGATGTCCCTATTCTTAGTCTGCATTGGTGCTAATGCCCATATCAAGAGAGAGTCAAGATGTATCGGCTCATAAGGGTCATATTGTATCCCTGTGCCGTCAAGTTGAAATGTTACCTTGAAATTCATATTTTCTCCTCCTATAACTCTTGCTCAATTTCCCATGCCTCCGAAAATTCTCTATCGGAAAACAATGCAGCAATTCCAGTGATTTGCTTAAGTCTTAATACCTCATCACTATCCATTCCTAATTCTTTTGCTATCTTTTCATCGCTCCAGTTTCTCCGTGCTAATTCAAGGACAATATTACTCATCTCTCCAACTTGGTGTTTTCCTCTTGCTCTATTATGTCTAATTGTTGCCGCAATCCTGTCATTTCTATCGGTTCTATCTTTATTGATTATAACAACAGGTAAATGTGATAACTTTAATTTTTTCCCAATCAAATACCGATGGAAACCATCTACAACTTCAAATCCATTTTTTGTTTCCCACACAACAATAGGTTGAGTAAAGCCATCCGTAGTTATTGAGAGTTCAAGTAATTTCATTTCGGGGGGTGCTACAGAATTGGGATTATAGTCATTTGAAAAAATTTTTTCTATTGGCAACCATTGTAAGTTAGAAACAGGGTGTTCCTTGACCCAGGTTAAATCATTTCCCATTGTTCCCTCCTTCTCCTCATCACTTTCAAATATTTTTCATAAGCATGACTTTTCTGTTGACTAAAACTAAGTCCTTTGCACCAATAATCATTTCTTAGAAGAACTTTACAAATACGCTTCCAATTAGGAGTGTCCCTTTCTAATGGTCCATCATCGGGTATTCCATCTTTGAATCCCTTCTTTCCCCACCATTGTAAAAAAACAAATATTTTATTCTTATAATGTTCACTTGTTTTTTTAGGCATACTATCAATTAAAAACAAAGCAAATTCTTTCCAATTGTAATGTTCGGGCTTACTTATTTTAATTCTGCCTAAAATATTTCCTGATTCTTGTGAATATAAAGCTCCTTGATTTGCCCCATTTACCCGAGCAACTACTCGTGCCCAAGTCTCTGGCTCAATAACATGAAAAAGCCAAAGTCCTTTTCGTTGATCATCGCCATACGGTTGACAAATACGCTGTTGATAAATACTTAAACCTGCTTGGTGCATACGATCATATAATTTGTTGTATGCTAATTCAGGATTTTTTGCATGAAATGTCCAAATATCCTCTGTTCTCCAATCATAAATAGGATAAACATTATAAAGAATGTTCCCCATCCATGTCGTCCAGCATTTATTTTCCATTGTTTGTTTCTTTCCTGTTGCAATAGTCCGCCAACGGTTTAATGATTCAACAGTACGGATACCAACGAAACATGCGGTTAATTTGCCTTGCCCAAACCATTTGCCAAAAGAAAGAACAAATTCTTCAAATTCCATCCCATAATGAAAAAAAGAAAAATAATTTTCATTATTGATAGCAAATGGTGGAAAATCTCGCACCCAATCTTTTTTTCTATCTGGTTGCCAACATATCCAGTGTGGTTCAAAATTACTCACTGCATTTCGCAGATGAAGAGGTAAAGCAATCCAATAAGGTTCAATAATAGTCGAATAAAAAGAAAAGCATTCTTTGATGTGATCGATTGTTAATTTATACTGACCTTCTAAATCAACAAAAAGCACTCCAATTTTACGGTTTCGCTTTATAGCTTCTTTTGCTACAAGATGTAGCATAACAGTGCTATCTTTCCCCCCACTAAAACTCACATAAATGCGAGGGAAATTATCAAATACCCATGCTATGCGTTGTGTTGCGGCAGATAACACATCTATTCCAAGTTTTTTCATAATTTTACAATTTCCCCATCTTCTTTGACTTGATAATTTTTAATCGTTGCCATATCATTTTCATAAACACATGCTTTGTAAGTATGTCCAGAATCCAAAACAAATCCATGAATAACTCCTTTTGTTCCAATAGCATTTGAAGTAGAGTAATCAACCTGATTCTTAAGAAATTTTAATTGTCCATTCTTTTCAATCATTGCAACCCAAGGCGCCCTAACTGTTCTTTTAAGGGTTTCTTTTAATTTACTATTTATTTTTGCTTGCATTAGCCATGCTCTCATTGCACAATTATTGTCTGTTAAAAAAAGAATTGCTTTCATCTCTCAACTCCTCTTGGCTCAGCAATAGATAACATAAAAAAGAGTATAATGCTGACTGATATTTTGGAGCTGCCCATTGCTCAAACTCTATCCATTTTTTCAATCCTATTTTCCCTATCACAAATGGCGGGCAATCTAATCCCTCCATTATTGTCCTTCCAATCCCATCCCTTAATGCCAAGTTCAATATCTGCCACCAGTTCATTACCAATTTCATATCTGAGCAATCCACCAATCGCATTTCAAATGCCCAAATACGGTGGTTGCCAATGTTTACCTTTGCCACCATCGTTCCGTGTTTCTTATATGAAGTTGTTGCATATCCTGTCCAAACTGCTGGCATTTCTTCTTTTAGCACCCACTCTCTTACCCCTTGTCTATTCAACTCAATAAATTGCTCACCGTCGCATACCCAAGAACTCATCCGTTCAGGTCTTTTCTCTCTCCCCCTGCCTTCTGTAACATAACCATAATTCCACGCATAAAATACATCAACACTAATAAATCCACTTGTAGGAGCAACAAACAGATTAAGGTTAGTGAATGTATATTTTATTACCTCTTCTCTTGGCAAGCATAACTGTCTCTGCCCTGTTATTGCGCAAATAGCCTTTACTGGTTCACAAGGCAACTCAGGTAGTTTTTGTTTTTTTTGTTTTTGAAGTGCTATTGATATTAGGTTCGCAGGGTGCATCTATTCCTCCTATTGTATCGATATATTCACGGATAGTATCCTTTTTTTCTTTCAAGAAATTCAGATATATTTCTTTATCAGGCAGATTTTCTATCTCTATCTTAACCTGTCCAAAACCACGCCGATTATTAGCACCAATATATCCCTTTTCTTGTAATAAGCTCAATCCCAGACCTAAACAGCTTCGCTCAATATCTGTAACATGGCATAATACATCTATCCCCCCCTGTAATGTTGTCCCCGCTTTTAAACACTCGGTATTAGCAATCATACTGGCATTCTCACCAGGGGCATGATTTTCATTATCTTCTCGCTTTGTTAGATATGTCCATTCAAATAGACTCGCTACCATCTCATTTCCTGTCCTCCATTCATAGCAGCAAGGTCGCAAATCACCAACATTTATCTTCCCATTTAATATCCTGTTCCCTAATGCCACTCCCAGCAGAGACAGCATAGGAATATTGTCTCTAAACTCATAAACGCCTGCTCCTTTTACTATCCCATTGGCACCCATTTTCCCCTGCAATAACTTAAATTGAACTGCGTTTTCCTCTAACGCACCCCCAGCATAGAGAGCGTGAAAAAACCATAATTGAATTTTATCACTTCTGCGTGGAGGAATAAATCCAAAAAAACTCAAAAAGTGATCTGCTAACAAATCCCTTAGCTGTCCCCTCAATGCATTGCCTGCGTAGAATGGCANCGACAATGTTTGCCCTGTATTACTCAACACCTGTGTCCTTCTGAATACCGTAGCATTCCCTGCCTTTGTATCTCCGCCATGAGACAATGGGGACAAGCAATTAATCGTGATTGGAATATCATATCCTTTAGAAAACAATGCTTGCCCTTGTTCCACACTCATTTCTTCCACAATAATCTCTTGTAATGCCTCCAGATATTCCTTTTCATCCTTAATCATAACAATCATACTTGCTATTTTAGGATATTTCCGCAACCATCCCAATATACTATTACCTTCATTGTCCGATATTTTCATAAAGGCAACTAATGTAGCTTCTCGTATCCTATCGATAGACACATCCAGCGATTTAAGAAGTTTTTCCATAAATAATGTTAAGTTTTTTTCTGTAGATGAAGTAATTATCCTGTCTGCCAAAAATCCTGCCAATCCTCTATTCACCTTAATATTAGCATTGTTCTTGACCTCTGTTAACATATCCAATACAATTTTTAACATTTCGTTCATTTTAGCCTCCTAAACTCTCAAATTAATTTTACTTTTGCTGCTCGTTATTCCTGCGAATAACTCGCATATTCTATGCTCTCAGCTTGTATTGCCCCCTGCCAACATTTGGCTTGATGAATGCCCCACATCACCATTATCACTACTAAGCCAGTTAACAGCACTATCTTAACTATCCAGTTGCTATTATCAGGCACATATGCGGTTAGTCCCCGATATTCCTGTTTTTTGACAGGTAACGACCATTTTCGGAAATTCCATTGATG
>Ga0051980_10000929_pt1 | contig 22058 bp, 22 predicted proteins | sample CryGey13umfilter_2_FD_55014 | JGI IMG/M metagenome (GOLD analysis project Ga0051980, IMG submission 55014) | Groundwater microbial communities from aquifer in Utah, USA - Crystal Geyser 4/9/14 3 um filter | ecosystem: Environmental > Aquatic > Deep subsurface > Groundwater | place: USA: Utah...
TGACCTGACTGAGCTTGTATGGGCTCAGTCGGGTTCCTTTTATTTCTTTTCTCATTCCAAGACTCTACCCCATAACCTACCAAACATCTGTGCCAGACCCCTCTGGCAGGTGATGAGCCTCCAAGGCTGAAACACGCTCAAACACGGCTTCTCTCGGACCGACGTGCATACGCGTGCGTCGGTCCTAGCCATCCGTGTTGGATGATCCAGCCGGTTTCAAAACCCTCGGTTCGGAGGTGAACCATGGCAAGTGCCAAGTACGGGCGTACGCCCCACCTCCCGAATTCACCGGGGGGAACAGATGACGACGAGCGGCTGGGTAATGCACAAGCGTTCGTCGGTCGCACGATCGTCATCCTCGAAAAAATGGACGGAGGCAACTGGTGCATGACGCGCGATGCGTGTTATGCCCGTTCGCATTCGGGGAACACCCGCAATCCTATCTTTGACCCTGCCAAGGCTCTGTGGAGTCAGAAGCGTTGGGACATTGATGGAATGCGATCCGTGTTTGGAGAGTGGCTGTACTATCGCCACACCATCGCCTACTCGGCTCTCCCTGCGCCCTTCATGCTCTTTAACGTCCGCAATGACGTGACGGGTGCGTGGGCATCGTGGGAGGATGTCGAGCTTTGGGCAGCCATCCTCGAGTTGCCGACTGTTCCTGTCCTTTGGCAGGGGGTCGTGCACAGCGAGGACGAACTGTTCAAGCTCATCGATCGGCTTGTTCTGGAATCGTCGGCCTGTGGTGGACAGCGCGAAGGCGTTGTCGTCCGCTTGGCCGATGAGATCGTTCCAGACGCTTGGTCGAGCTCGATCGCCAAGTGGGTGCGCGCAGATCACATCCAGCGCAACCCCTCTGTGAGTGAGCACAATGGTCTGTGCAACGTCGTCTGACCCCCGTCCGTCTACTGGTACGACACCAGCAAGACGGACGGGGCGTCTCACAACTTTCAACCTAGATCCCTGCCGTGTTGCCCAGCAAGACGGTGAAGATCCGTGTTGGAAATTCACACTGGAGGAATCGTGGAACAGAAAGCGCAAGCGCTGGAAGCGCGACGGCTGTCGATGGGCTTCGCACTCATAGGACTCACCATGAGCATGGGGCTCGTTGTGGTCTTCTGTCTCAGCAACACGTGGTGGGCGGCATTGCTCGCATTCGGTCTCGGATGCAGGGCATTGGCAACTCTCATCAAGATGTACAACCTCAAGATCTCCAAGGAGGACTAGATGTCCGAAGTTGTCTACTGTGACCCGAGCCAGAGTCGGCTCGGCTGGCGTCCGTCAGAGGATTGGCCGGGATGGGGCTGTCTTGTCAGCATCCTGGTCGCCGGGGCTCCCAAGTGCCCGGGCCAGCTCGATCTGTTCATCTGCCGTCAAGACTTCTACCCCTGGCAGGAGCTCCTCGAGGCAGGAGAGCTTGGTCAGGATGGGCACGGCATTCACGAGGACTGCGGATTCCGCGTCTCGTGGGGTGTCGACAGGCCCACGAACCACATCACGATCGTGCGCAATGCGATCGGGTGGTTGCAGGTCCGGTGCGTGTTCTCGCATTACGTTCCTGGGGTCGGGAACTTCGTCAGCAACTGGTTCAACCCGAGCCAGTATGCTGCTGAACACTTCGAGCAAGCCATCAGCTACCTGCTCGAACGCCCGCCCGCCTGAACGCTCAAACACGGCTTCTCGGACCCACGCATACGCGCATGGGTCCAAGTCTTCCGTGTTGGAAATATCCATTCGGAAAAGAGGAGTTCGGAGAATGCGTATTCGTTACCGCAGCATTGCGATTTTCTTCTTGGTCTGCTTTTCGTTGTGGTCATCAGCACGTCTCTGGAAGGTGGCGGTTTTCACCGGAGCCGTGGCAAACCGAGTCAACAACGCACTTCATGCCACGAATCCCCAGCTCGCCGTCACTGAGCTGGACCAGGTGATTCAGTACCTCAATCAGCGAGGTCTGACGTCTGGGAACACGGGGATCTTCATCGGCTCAGCCGATGGTGACATCGACTTCTGGTACCAGAACCTGGTGAGCGCTCGTGATTTGCTCGCCAGCAATGAGGGGCAGGAGGATTTCTGGCAGACCCGGAAAGAGCTCATCGAGACTCTCGGAATCACGCCGATGCACAGCCCCTTCGGGATCAGTGTCTACGCTCAGGGAACCACCTGGCGTCAGATTTGGTTCTGGAGCGGATGGGCTGCTCTGTTGATGTTTGTCATTGGAATTACCTTCCTCTGGAAGGACAATGGCAGCACATACGTGACGGTCGGTCGATCCAAACTCAAAAAGGTCGCCTGATTCACAGACAGTGTACTCAAACACGGCTTCTCGGACCCACGCATACGCGCATGGGTCCAAGTCTTCCGTGTTGGAAAGAAAGAACGACCCAAAAATGGGTCGTTCTTCTATTTCTAGAAGTTTAACATGTAGACACAGGGGGGGTCCATGACGGTGAGATTGACCTTTTCAGTCAGTCCGATAGGCTAAACAAGGTTCTTTTCACCAACGGAGGCCTCCATGTGGAAGGTCATTCTCGGCGCCCAGTGGGGCGACGAAGGCAAGGGTCGAGTGGTCGACAACCTCTCTCGGGATGTGCGATTCGTCGTGCGGTTCAATGGGGGAGGAAATGCCGGTCACACGATCTGGGACAACGATACCAAGTACGTGCTGCACATTCTTCCTTCGGGAATTGTGCGTCCGCAAACGGTGAATCTGTGCGGTCCTGGGGTCGTGCATGACCTTGAGGTGGTGCACGAGGAGCTTGCACTCGCTCGTGCGTGTGGATCCACGGTGATCCTCGACAGGAGTGCACCGGTGGTCCTGCCGCTTCACAAGCTCATCGACGAGGCACGCGAAAAGGCACGGGGAGGGATCGGAACCACCAAGTGTGGAATCGGTCCGTGCTACGAGGATTTGGCATCCCGTCGTGGGGTGAAGCTCGGGCATCTGACACGGCGTGAGAAGGTACACGAGGCACTCACGCGTGGCGGATACTACGAGGAGAAAGCTGCGATCCTGAGCCACTTTGGAGTCCCAGTCCCAAGCCTCGATGAAGTCATCGACTGGTGCATGTCCTTCTCGGACGAGCTGGTTCCACATCTCGGAGACACCCGTGCCGCCCTCGCCCTCGCTGATTCGAGTGATGTTCTGTTCGAGGGGGCCCAGGGGGTCTTACTCGACCTAATTCATGGATCCCATCCATTCGTCACATCCTCATACTGCACCCTCGGTGGGGTGTCGGCGTCGCTCGGGGTCTANGACTTCGACCGAGTGATCGGGGTCACCAAGGCCTACATCACGCGCGTGGGTGAGGGTCCGTTCCCGACCGAGCAGGAAAACGGCGAAGGCGACTTCCTNCGTACGCAAGGTCACGAGTACGGGGCAACGACCGGTCGTCCAAGGCGCTGTGGCTGGCTCGATCTGGTNGCGCTGCGCTATGCAGCTCGCGTGGGAGGCCTCAGTGAGCTCATGCTTACCAAGCTCGACGTCCTTTCGGGGATCGATGAGATCAAGGTCTGTACGGGGTATCGTCTGAGCGGTGAAGCTCTGGGTAAGCATGAGACGCTCACGCGTTACGTGCTCGAGCGTGCAGAGCCTCTGTATGAGACTCTCCTTGGCTGGCGTGAAGACATCAGCGACTGCCGATCCCTCGAGACCCTTCCTCGGAATGCTCAGGTCTACGTCCAGTTCATCTCCGAATGGGTCGGTCTCCCGATCACAGCGATCGGTGTGGGACCGGAACGTCAGCAGATGATCTGGCGCAAGAGCAGATAAACAAGAACGCACACAGACGGTGTGCGTTTTCTGATAATCAAAAACCCCGGCACATGGCCGGAGGTTTTTTACTTTTTCTTTGTCTTTCGACTCTGACTTCCAAGGGCTGTCAGGGTTTCCTTGAGCTTACGCTTGAAGCGTCGCTTTGGATTCTTGAGATAGCTGAGATTGGCACGTCGGACCTTGGCCGACTTTACGAGCTCAATTTTTGCGACCACAGGGGAGTTGATCGGATAGATTTTTTCCACTCCGAATCCCTTTGAAACTTTTCGAAGGGTGATGGTTCGACTCATGCCAGATCCACCCATCGTAAGGATGATTCCTTCAAAGATTTGGATACGCTCACGTTCTTCTCCCTTTGGAGACACGTCCTTAATGCGTTCGTGGAGTCGGATGGTCTGTCCAGGTTTGAGTTCGTTGAAGTCAACGAGTTTGGTTGTGTGACTCGATTCTGTTGATACCTCTTCAGGTGTCTCTTCACTTGGGGCTTCAGCCTCAGGCGTTGCCTCGGCTTCGGTTGTCTCTGGAGTGGCCTCTGGTGCCTGCTCCTCAACCTTTGTTTCTTCGTCTGACATAGATGTCGGTTAGGTCACGTGTGCAGCGGACCGTATTTACCCGCTTTGGGGCAATCAACGTTCATAGACAAGTGCTTAAATGCGCCAGGACTATAGCGAAATCATGCTTTTTCGTCAAGGGCACTCAGGATCAGCTGCAGAATCTCTTCAGGCGATTTATCGGTTGTATCAATGACGAGGTCGTAATTACCTTCCTTTAAATAATCAACGCCGTAGTACTTCTGATAGCGCTTCATGTCTGAAGCAAGTCGGGCGGCGTTTGCTTCCTCGACTTCCTCCACGGAACGATACACGTCTTCGTTTGGACGCTGTCCTTCTTTTGAATCGTTAAAGATACGCCTTGCCGCTTCTTTTGGATCTACAGAGAGAAAGAGTTTGAACGAGTGTGGAATGAAGTACCAAGAGAGACGTCCGTCGATAATGAACTCATCTTGCTCCTTTCCGAGCGCTTCTTGGTATGCATCGACGTCTTTGTCGGTGAAATCTTCTGTTTCTCCAAGAGCGTTGAATTCGTGAATGGTCATGCCTCGGTCTTCAGCCATCTTGCGCCTGAGGTCTCCTGCTGAATGGCGTGGGAGATGCAGTGCTTCTGAGAGGAGTTTTCCAATGGTCGATTTTCCTGCTCCTGGCAGTCCTGTGATTGTGATAATCATAGTGTTAGCGTACGGCGCTTAAGACCTGTTCTAATTCCTTTGGGAGCGTTGATTCAAACATTTTTTCCTCACCGCTTGGAAGATGAAAAGCGAGTTTGGTGGCGTGCAAGAAGATGCGATCAATGTCGATGGGTCGCCATTTCATCTTTTTCATTTTGTAGAGCTTGTCGCCTACGAGAGAGTGACCGAGTGCGAAGAAATGAACACGAATTTGGTGGGTGCGTCCTGTGTGGATGCGGACACGCACGTACGTGGTTGTTTTAAGTCGCTCGAGAACGTCATATTCTGTCAAAGATTCTTTACCCTCCTGAGATTCTGGTCGCGCCACCATGCGTCCTCGTACTTTTGAGCGTATGATTTTGAGGTCGATGGTGTCATGGTCTAGTGGGAGCTCGCCATAGGCGAGTGCGAGATACTCTTTTTGAACCGTCCGTGACTGAAATTGTTTTTTAAGGTCCTCGAACGCTTCCTGTGTTTTGGCAATCACCATGAGTCCTGAAACGTCTTTATCAAGTCGATGGACGATGCCAGGCCGCGCAGGGTCATCACCCACGTGAATGATCTCCGGGTGGAGCTCTAGCAGGGCATCAACCACCGTTGGGTCTGTGTCATGAGGTGTTGCCTGGTGCACAATAATCCCAGCGGGTTTGTCGATCACCATGACATCCTTGTCTTCATAGACGACTTCTAACAGAGGGGCTGTACCTGTTTTTTTGGCGGACATGACGACTTCCGCTTCGGGATAAAACACCACACTCCCAGATTCAATAGGGGTGTGGGGTGTTACCTTCTTATCGTCAAGGGTGATGCTCCCTGCTTTGATCAGACGTTGGATTTGTGATCGTGAGAGATCGAGATGTGCTGTGACAAACACATCAAGTCGCACGCCAAGATCAGACGGTGTTGGGTGGAGTTCCGGCATACTACGGGATCATGAGTGTATAAAAGAGACCGAAGAAGAGCATCAAAATAACGGCGGCGATGACCAGTGTGGTTGCCCCAACAATCCCTTCCTTGTCTTGGTCTCTCATTGCGAGACGCAAAATGATGATGGCAATAATGAGGACAACGAGTCCGATGAAGAAAAATGGCATAGAGATATTTGATCGTGGTCGATTGAGACACAGCAGACATGGTGGGGATGGATGGAATTGAACCATCGACCGGCAAGATATAAGCTTGCTGCTCTAACCCCTGAGCTACATCCCCTTCATCTGTGCTGTGGCTATGACTCTTTTACGGGAACAGTCCCTTTACTAACCCAGTAGGCCGCCTACAATAGTATATCATCCATCTTTGTCAATCTCATCTCATTAGGAAACAGCCCCAAGATTGGATTCAGTGTTATAATTCTAACCTATGGAAACAGGCGTTCTCCCTTTCACAATTGTACTCGGAATCCTTTGGTTTCTTGTCTATTGGGTCCTTGGTGGGGTCTTTTTTGCGCTTATTGCCATTATGCGACTTGGCCGCTTGCGCAAAGTGCGCTTTAGCTGTCTCTTTTCGATTCTGGCGCTCATGTGTGGTGTGGGAGCCTCTGTGATTGGACTCACGTACTCTGAGACAGCTGTTGAGGAGTGTATGCTGAGGGCGGTGAATAAGGCGGAGACAGTTTCTGCGGTTTTTGGATGTGGGTTTATCGGAGTGTTCGGTGCCTTCTTGATGGGAGCCGCTGTCCTCACGATTGGTGGGTTTTTGATCATGACTATTTCTAAATCGAAAACCAAGCCTTGGATTGTGCTCGATCAAGAAGATGAAGGGATCGAAGAACAAGATCTAGAGACACAGGAAAAGAGTAAGTTCTTTTGATCTGGATGGAACTGTTACCGAATATCGGCTTTGCCTCATGATGTCCAAAATGCCGCTGCGCCTTGATTCGAAACATTCAACAAAGCTCTGCTATGCCTCATGTTTCTCATCGGCGGCTCGCTGTCATTTTGAACACATGAGTCGAAAGCGGTATTCGGTAACAGTCCCTTGACGTAGAGGGAGCGATTCCCTACAATCCGAGCCGTGGAAGAAAAGGGCGGTTAGCTCAGTTGGTTAGAGCGCCACATTGACATTGTGGAGGTCACAAGTTCGAATCTTGTATCGCCCACCAAAAATCCCTCAGCGATGCTGGGGGATTTTTTGTTTATGGAGTTCACTTTGTTTGTTGCTTGAGCCAGGCGAGAGCTTCTTCTCGAGAGAGGATTTCGCCAGCAAGTTGTTTGCTTCGACAATCATCAAGGAGTTTTCTGATCTTGGGACCCTGAGGAATTCCCGTGGTGAGGACATCATCTCCAGAAAGGAGGAGTGGAACTTTTTCTCCGGGCTCGATGAGCCAGCGGGTTTCAATTGCATGGCGACGATCACGTACGGCAGTACAGATATCTGCGTGTCCGATCTGTGTCATGACCTCCAGGAGGACGCTGCCCTTCCCATTGAAAAACCACTTTTCAAAGTCTGCGCCAGGCATCTGTAAGACGTCGTCAATGGTGAGAGGAGGATGGAGCCGGCTCACGACCCATTTCACGGTCTCTCCATCAATACGCCTAGGCGATTCTTTTGGAAGACTATTGAGTCCAGTAAACGCTAAGGCTTCTTCGATGGAGTCAGGTGGGAGCGCTCTCATAAGTAAACTCACCGCAACCATGATGTGGCGTTCTTTCAGCTGCGCAAGAGGGAAGACATAGGTGGGGTCGACATCGATCACACGCTGGATCTCGGGGAAGAGTGCATCCATGAGGTGGGCGCGCCCGAGCCAGTCGATCGCACTTGCTGGTGCGCGATCAAGAGCCTTTCCAAGCTCGGCTCCGATGGTCTCTCGGGGAACGACAAACTCTGTTCGGTCCTCTGTTGTTCTTGTGAGGTTCAGGTCTCCTGCTTTTTTCTGGATGGTTTGGAGCGTCTGCTCTTCAATCGTAAAGTGCAGCTCGCTTGCAAAACGCACAGCTCGGAGTATGCGTGAAAGATCTTCATTGAAGCGTTGTTCACTCTCACCCACAGTTCGGATGATTCGGTTTTTCAGATCCACCTGTCCATTGAATGGATCTATGAGGGTGCCATTTTGCACATCGAAAGCAATGGCGTTGATGGTGAAGTCTCGTCGTTCAAGATCTTTTTCGATGGGGAGAGAGGGATCGGATTGGATTTCAAATTCACGGTATCCACCTGAAGACGTCGTGTGAGGGGCTTCTGTTCTTGGAAGGGCGATATCGATGAACTCAATGTGTTCGTGGGAGAATCCGCTTGGCATGAACTTGAACACACCAAAGTCTCTTCCAACAAAATCAACGTCGCCGTGCTGCTCAAGCCATTGTTCCAGTCTTTCAGCCTCAAGCCCACTTACAACAAAGTCGTAATCAAGTTCACGCATGTGCCGGCCAAGGAGGGTGTCTCGCACCGCTCCACCGACTAAAAAAAATCGTGCCTCTGGATTGTCCGCAAGAAATTCATTGAGGAAGTTGAGGGCGGGTTCTTTTCGAAGTTGTTTTGCGAGCTGTTCCTCCAGCGTCATAGGCTTTAAGTATATCAGAGACCCTTTTCTTTGAGCACGTCTCGGTAAACCGCTTCTGTTTTTTCGCACATCCCGGTGAGGGAAAAAGAGTGCTGTGCGAGTTCATGCGCTGCAGCGCCTAAGCGGGTCCTGAGTGCGGGTTGTTCAATGAGTGCGGTCATCGCTTCTACGGCTGCACGCACATCTCCGTGCGGAATAAGGATGCCTGTTTCTGGACGAACGGCGTCACGCACGCCTCCAACATCTGTTGCGATTACGGGGAGGCTATGCGCCATGGCTTCGAGAATCGAACGTGGAAGCCCTTCCCAGTGTGATGTCAAAATAAAGAAATCAACCTCATTCATGAGGGCAAGCACCTCTGTGCGTGGCAAGAGTGGTTTGAGGGTGATGGTTGTGACGAGGTCATAGTTGAGGATGGCACGACGCACGTCTTCTTCAAGCGCACCACTTCCAACAAGTGTCAGGTGTAGACGCTCACGGATTTCAGGTGGGAGCTGGTGGATGGCTTGAATCAACAGGAGTGGATCTTTTTGATCGGCCAGGCGACCCACAAACAAGCCTTCGATGAGCTGATGGTGGTATGCGGTGGGTTCAAAACGCTCCACACCGTTATGGACACAGGAGACATTATTGATTCCAGCTAAATGGGCAAGGTTGAGGTCATAGGTACTCACACAAATGATGTGCCGGCTCCAGGGGGCAAGGAAACGTTCAACCCATTTTATGATTAGGCGTCGTGGTTGATGGATGCGCGGAGCAAACCCCCAGCCATGAGCGGTAAAGAGGGTTGGGATTCTGTCACGAATGGTTGCGCGCCCAACAAGTCCTGCAATCGTGCTATGGCAACTGACAAGATCAGGTTTGATTTCATCTAATGCTTTTTTAAGCACGCGCGCAGCTCGGACGAGCGGGATAGGGTTCATCGTATTTGCAAGGTGGGGGTTCTGTAGGTAGCGGACGCCGAGCTTTCGGGCTTCGTCTTCAAGCCACCCACCAGGCTGACTCATGATCGTCACCTCATGACCTTGCGCAGCAAAACAGCGGGCCAGTTGCATCACATGCGTCTGGGCCCCGCCGGCACTTGATTTGGTGATGAAATAGAAGAGCTTCATGCGGTTTGGATTGAGGAGGCGTGTTTCTTTGAGGAACTCAACAGGGATGTATAGAGCTGGTTAAAACGTTCGATCATCGTCTCAAGCGTGAAGTCTTGTTCGATACGCGCACGCCCAGCGGCTCCCATGCGTTCACGCAGGTGCTGGTCGTTTAGGGTGAGAATTGCTTGTGCGAGCGCCTGAGCGTCTTCTGGTTCAATGAGGAGTCCTGTGACGTAAGGAGTCACAAGCTCAGGAATTCCTCCTACCTTTGTGGCGATCACAGGAATTCCTTGCGCCATGGCCTCCATGATGACATTCGGCATTCCTTCCCACAGGGAGGGGAGAACGAGAACATCAAAGGCACGCATAAGCCCAGCGGCTCCCTCTTGTTTTCCAAGAAAGCCAACAGCATCTTCAAGTCCAAGCCTGATCGCTTCTTGTGTGAGGTGCTCAAGCTCTGGACCATCCCCAATGATTGAGGTGTAGATAGGTTGGTGTGAATGCTTAAGCTCCGCTAGGGCTCTTAGGAGTACCTCCACCCCTTTTTGGTGGGTGAGGTAACCCACAAAACCGATGTGTAGTTTTCCTTCTGCGTGTGTCCGCAGATCTTCTGCGTCGTTGTGTACACCGATAGGGAGTGTGATTCCGTTAGGGATGAGCGTCATCTTGTCTGCCTCTAGTGCATGTTGATTGCGCAGCGCACGTATTCCTGCTTCAGAGTTGCTTACAACGTGTGTGGTAAGCGGGAGAGTGAGGCGCTCGAGGATGAGTCGCATTCCTGTTGTGGGTTTTGCGTTTCGTTGTCCCGAGATCACAACAGGGACCTGGTTAAGATATCCAAACAGACGAGCCACGACATTGTCGAAAAAAAGAAAACTTTGGAGGATGTCTGGCTGAAATGTTTTGAGAATTTTAAACAGACGGATGAGTTTCCAGAGCTCCCATTTGTGTTGAATGTTCAGACTCTCTGTTTTGATGTTTTCTCTGCGCAACACCTCAAGAAGTCGGCCTTCACGTTCACCTTTGAGTGTGACCACCATGACCTCATACTGTTCACGATCAAGACCGGATGCTAAGGCAAGCAGCTGTTTTTCTGCGCCTGCGAGTTGGGGAGAGGTTGTGACAAAGAGGATGCGGGTCATAGAGGCTTTTGTAGGCAGCCGATGTACTTTGTGGTTGTTGCTTGTTTGAATCTAATGATGATCGGTTCTTGTTGCAGTTCTTCACAGAAGTCTTTAAACGCACGGTTGTCACTGACATCATCTGACAGAAAGAGACCGTCAGGCTTGAGCGCATTCCAAAGAAGGGGGTAGGCCCACATGCGTCCACGATAACTTTTGTCACTGTCGTAATGACAGAGATCAAAAGGTCCTGAGCGAATAACCTTTTTTAGAAGTGACCGGTCAGATCCTCGTTTCAACATCCAATGAGTTTTAAGTGCTTCTGGAATGGCACACCCTACAAAGTCTTCCGCATTGAGGTTTGGATAGGGGAGATCAATGCTGATGAGGGTGCCTCCACGTTTTGCAAGTGAGCTAAGAATGGCGAACGATGACCAGCCATAAGCCACTCCTGTTTCAAGAACGGTTCGCGCACGAAGGTGGTTGCAAAGCTGATAGAGAAGTTCAAGATCTCCACCTCCTCCCATGCGTGCTGGACACGTATCAACACGTGCCTGTGCCTTTTGAATTTCCTCTGCTTGCTCCACAGAAAAGCTCGGGGTGAATGGTTTGCCTATGAGTTGTTCCAAACATTCCTGTGTTGACAGGGCGTGTGCTTCGCACCATGCCACAACCTGCTCGTCAGATGGATGACGCTTCTCAGTGAGCTTGTTCAAGACTTTGTGAAACAGCGTGATGTATTGCTTGGGACGAACGGCATACCAGGTAATCTGTTTGAGACTGGAAAAATTCATAGAGTGTGTTTGATCGCTCGTGCATTACGTTTCAAGTGGGTCAGGCGCCGGTAGTTGTGTGCACCGAGAAAAGACAGAAGAAGGTAGACGTAGCTGCGCCAATTGGTTGGGTGTGTTTTAATGGATCGTAAGAAGGCACTCCATCCTCGACGATAATACCCAGCAAGGATATAGCGTGTGCCATCTGATCTGAGTTTGTTCGAATAGGCAACGGGATTTTGCTCGTACAGATGTCGGTACTTTTGGATGATGTAGGCGTGATCCGCATCTTTCTGTTCCACTGACAGGCGGCGTGTCACACTGCCTGGCCTAATGTGATACTTCAACAGGGGCCCTGAGTCTGGAACGGCAAAATCGTATTGTTGAGCGAGTCGGATGCGCATTTCAAGATCCTGTGCACTTTTCAATGTTTCGTCGAACCCCCCAACCTGATCAAATACGTCTTTGCGATACAGGGTGCTACTTCCGCTCCCCATGTAGTCAGAGGCAAGCAGGTGGTGGAGGATGTTTGTATAGTTCCTTACTGGTTTTAATGTCTCTGTTCCGTTCTCGACGAGAAGTGCATGGGCTCCCACAAATCCTAATCGTGTATTTGTTGATTCTTGAAAGAGCTGAAGCTGCTTCTCAAGTTTCGTTTCCATCCATTCATCATCCGCATCTAGAATGGCAATATAACTTCCACGCGCATGCATCACACCGACGTTTTTCGGTTTTGCGGCCCCCCCAGAGTTTTCCTTAAGGCGGTAATAGTGCACACGGTCATCACGGTCCATGTATCTTTGGATGAGTTCCTGTGTCTCGTCGGTTGAGGCATCATCAACCACAAGGATTTCGAGATTCTGGATCGACTGCGAAAGAGCGCTTTCCAACGCACGTGGAAGCGTAGAAGCAGCGTTATAGGTTGGAATGATAATAGAGATGAGAGGGGAATGCATAGCTCCGTATAGGGACTGTCCCCGAATGCGCGATCTTGGCTTTCACGGGCGCCCAGTCATCGCTTCAACGTCCGTTTGAGGACGTTTTCAGCGATCGACAGCCCGTTCAAGCCAATCTCATCGCATTGGGGAACAGTCCCGTATAGTGTACCGCCCTTAAGACGAACACGGAAACGTACAGGAATTATGGTATTCTTTTCAAGATTATGAAGAACACATCGGTATTTAAACGCTTCAAAAAGGCCTTATATCGTATCTTGCGTTGGTCCGAGCGGTTTACAAGGACCGACATGGTGTATCTCGCCAGTGGGTCTTTTTGGATGTCGGTGAAACGTGTGGTGTATGCGATCACGTCGTTTATCGTTGCGATTATGTTCGCAAATCTGTTTCCACAAGAGGCCTATGGGGAGTATAAGTTTGTGCTTTCTGCAGCTGCACTCGTGGCGATTTTCTCCATGCGGGGGATCAATACATCCTATCTTCGAGCTGTGTCTCGTGGATACGAAGGAGGTTTGCGTGAAGCGACCTTGCTTCGTCTCAGATGGGGGCTTGTCGCTTCTGCCGCAGCAGGTATGGGCGCACTGTATTACTGGATTCAGGGGAACAGCGGTCTTGCATTAAACTTTGTCGTCGTTGGAGTGTTCACGCCTCCGTTAAACGCCCTGACATTGTTCATCCCTCTTTTAAACGGGCGTAAGCAATTTCGATTATCTGCCCTGTACGAAACCGTTGTTCAAACAGTTGCAAGTGTCGCCATCATGGTGAGTGTCGCTTTGAGTGACCAAGTGATCATCGTCCTTCTGTCCTACTTCGTGTCTTATACGGTTGTGCGTGCGCTTGCCTCTTGGTGGGTCTGTGTGCGACAGACTCCAAATAAAAAGCAAGAGTCTGACACGCTTTCCTATGGAGTCCACTTAAGCGCGATGTCAGCGGTGGGGGATGTGGCGAGCAAAATTGATTCCGTCCTTCTTTGGTATTTCCTAGGTCCAGTCGCTGTGGCGGTCTATTCGTTTGCGCTTTTGCCCACGCAACACCTTCGTTCTTTTGTTCAAAGCACAGGACTGCTCGCCCTCATTAAACTTTCATCCAAGGAGAAGCATGAGATAAAAAAAACCCTTCCTCGGAAGAGTTTCATTTTGTTCTTAGCTATCGTTCCAATCGTTGTTTTGTATATTGTGCTTGCCCCATGGTTGTTTCAACTTGTTTTTCCGCAGTATCTTGATGCAGTGATTTATACTCAGGTACTTTCGCTTAACTTGTTGTTTTTCCCCAAGGTTCTTTTCGACTCAGCCCTGACGGCGCACGCACAGAAAAAACCGCTCTACTTGATGAATATCACCGGCCCTTCCGTTAATATTGCACTCATGCTTATCCTCTTGCCGCTGTTTCAGATTTGGGGAGTGGTGGCAGCCAGTCTCATCACCCAAGTTTATAAAACAGCCATGTTTATCTATTTGTTTAAACGGATGTGAGGCGTTTGAGTCGTTCTCTGAGCATGGCCTTGAGAAATCGAGGCCATTTTTTGATGGAACGATTTGTTTGATAGTACTCAAGCACCTTCTGGGCTGCCGTCGGGTCAATCTCTTTGTCTGGGATTCCTTTTTTGTACCAACCGGCACCGAGATTTTTTTGTGCATTCAGAAGAATGTATCGGCCAACAGCTGAGGGAGCCTGAATGTCAGTGTCAAACGGTTTAGCGAACTCAAAGTCTACGAGGGAGAGGGCACCCTGTGGGGTCATGAGGAGATTCTCTGGTCGTAGGTCCCTATGGGTGATCTGATTCTTTGAAAGAATTTCTATGATCGCATGGAGATCCGTTTCAAGACGGGCTAGTTGTTTGTTTGTGAGATTGAAGTGATGGTTCAGGGGGGTGCCTGATCGACGATCCATCACAAGATACGATTGTCCTTCGTGATCAAAGCGATCGATCACGTGAGGGAAGTACTCGTGCTCTCGAAGCCGCTCAAGCATCGTTGCCTCCTGGTCCATGAGAAATGTGCGGTTTGCGTCTGTCTGCTTAATGATTCTATTTTCGACGACGTAGACCCCATGCTTGATTCGTCGAGTGCGTGCAAGGTGTCTTTCCACGTGCTTGAGCGCATCGTGTTCTCTCAGGTGAGAGAGATCTGTGGTAGGGGGTTTTATGAGTGAATGCAGAATACGCATGCAGGCTGAGAGATAAAATAACCCTTGAGCGAATGGAGGCTTTTGGAGTTTCACCGATTGATCCAAAGGGGTGGTGACCTCGTAGCTGTGTTCTTTGAGGTATGTGTCGAGCATGCGCTTTGGCTCGTCACTAAGTGGTTCACGGATGCGCTCAAGGCGCTCATGGTATTCTTTCGACAATGTTTTTTTGTGATAGATTCCGTGATAAAGCAGGCTCCAGAAATAGTCTGTATCGCTCAGGCGATAAAAACCAAGATGCATGACACGGTGATTCAACAGATGCCGTGCCCAGGTTGGGTCATAGTAACCGTCATCAACGGATCGAATATCAAAAGGAATGGTTCGGTCACCTACAGGCACAAGATGATGGACTCGGTAGGGCTGCGGAAAGACAGGGACGGCTCCAAGGATGAGGAGCGTTTTATAGTAATCATCAGTTAACAGGTCGATGTCTTGATGCGATTCAGAGACAAGTGTTTCAGGCCACCCCTCAAAGTTGCGTAGCACCGCATAGTTCACGTGTGTGTTGAGTGCGTTGAAGACTTCTTGAGGTGAGGCAAATGCTTGGTTCTCTCTGTGTGTGAGCTCGAGTCTGTGTTCACTTTCAAGAGGGAGGTAGTGTGTGTGTGGTCGTTGCTTGAGCGTTTCAAACTGTTCACGGGATTCTCCTGTGAGACCGTGGAAGTTAAAGAAGGCGTCGGACTCGAGGTCGGAGGCATGAAGGTAGTTGATATTCTTTGTGCGCCAACGAAAGATTGGGTGTACACGTTCCTTGGTGCGGTGGGTGGTTTTATAGCGCAGCGTGCGGGTATTTTTTCCATTTGTGATCTGTGGGGCTTTGTCTGTGACCAAGATCATGACCAGCTGGTTTCCGCCGATTTCTTTAAGCTTAGAGCTCTCGGGGGTGAAAGTTCTGTTTGGATAAATGCGTGAGAGGTTTTGTACAATCTCCTGTGTGTTCCAGGTGATCTTGCGGGCGTGGTTAATTTCAAACTCCAAAGAGAGCTCCCACAAGATACGAGAGAGTTGGTGAAAGCCTGATTGCCAGACAATAAAAATGTGTGATTCTGACTTAGGTGTCATAGGTACGGACAATGCGCTTGCAGGTGTCGATCCATTCCTGTTTTTCTCGTCGGCCCTTTGCGTTAAGCAAGGATGGACCTAATAGAGGAATTTTGTAGAGCCATTTTACGAGCCCCTTTGCATACTTGTTCGCTCCAAGACTCGACCCACGGCCAAAGTGTGAGGCGAAGATAGGCTGGTGCCCAGGGAGATAGTATTCAGCAATACCAACAAGATGACGAAACGGTCCCTTTTTAAAGATACGGGTGTTCTGTATTTCAATGAGCGCCCCGCTATAACCGGCTGACTGATATTTTTCGCGCATTTCAAATCCTGTATCTTGTTTCTCGCTAATATCCTTCGGTCTGAAGTCGATATCGAGTTTTTTGAAGGCTTCTGTTTCGAACAGAATACAGAACATGAGTGGAAAGTCCTGTGGTTTGCCTGGGGATGCTTGGGTCCCAATCACTTTTGTTGTGTCATCCAGCTGCTTCATCAGGATTTCGTCCCATCCTTTTGCAAGCCAAGTTGCGTCTGCATCAAGAATTGAAAAGTAAGGGGTGTCCACTTTTTTTACGAGTTCGTTCAACGTCGTTCCGTGAGCCATGCTTCCTCTAAGTGTGAATCCTTCCTTTCGGTACACCTCCACATAGTCTAGATCCGCGCAGTAAGCCTCAAGCTCTGCATAATCTTCCGGTTTGGAGTTATTGTCTGCAATGATGACCTTATAGGGGTGCATAGTAATGTGCTCAAGACACCAAAGCGTATTGATCACAAACGCCGCAGAGTTGTAGTTGACGGTGAGGATCGTGGTTTTTATAGGTGTGTTCATGTTGTTTTTGTTGCCTTCAGATACATCCATCGTGCAATCTGTTTAAGAAAATTTGTGTGAGCGTATGAATAGATTACTCTGGTTGGAATGCGGGGGGTGGTTTGAGATAGACGATTCAAGAAAAATGAATGTATTTTTGGAATGGTTAACATGCAACCCTTTTTTGCCTGTATAGTGAACCCTTCCTTCATTAGAAGTTTTTCAAGGTAGGTAAAGGTCATGAAATCTGAGTAGAGCTCAAACGGATCTTGTTTAGTTTTTAAAAAATTTGCAACAAGATTTGTGATATCAAATCTATTTCGATCGATAATAACAAGGACTCCGTTTGGTTTTAGCACCCGGTAACACTCTTTGATGTAAGACGCTTTGTCTGAAAAATAGAGCAGATTTGCACGAACAAGGATGCCATCAAATTCCTCATTTGAAAATGGCATATCACAACACGTGCCTTTAACAAATCTTGAGTCTGGAAACAACGTTTTTCCTTCGTTTAACAACGTGTCATTTCCGTCGAGGACGGTGATCTTCCTATGTGAATCTTCTAACGCTGTATGCAGATGAAATCCCGTGCCACCTCCGGCATCTAAGATATTGTTTGATGTGCCGAATGCGTTAGAAAGAAAATTGCGTTCATTGATATAGATGGTGTGTGTTGATTTGATGCGCCATGGATTTTGTGTGTTCTCCATGTATTCTTGGCATCGTTGTTCGATGTTCTTCATAACCATTTTTACAATGAGGGTATTTTGGATGAAATGGTGCTAAAAAAAACATTGATACAACGTGGCCTGTTATAGAACACGGCTCCTTGCAAGGAGGCCAATCCCATATCCTCAATAGAACGTCGATTTCTCATGAGTTGAATAATGGCATGTGCCATCTGTTCTACATCGTGATCCCTCACCAAGATGCCATTTCCACGACTGACGGTCTCATGGGTGCCTGTATTGTCAAAGGCGATGACGGGGAGGCCACTGGCCATGGCTTCGATCGTGGAGATACCACAGGTTTCTGAGAGAGACGTTTTGAGAAAGATGTCTGACGAAGTGAGTAGATTCCTGAGCTCGGTAGGGGAGAGATTTCCAGTAAAGGTGACTTGGTTTTCCAATCCAGCTTCCTTCAGGAGTTCCTGGCATTGCTTGTAACTTTCTGTGTTCTCATTCGGATTGGAAGTCTTTTTATAATTTCCTGCGATGACCAAAGTGAGTTCAGGATCTTGTGCATGGGCTAGGATGAATACCTGTATCATCTCAACATGATTTTTTCCAGCCACAACACGATCGGCATTCACCAGTTGCTTTCCTGAGAGAGCAGATGGTTGATAGAGAGCTGTGTCAACAGGGTTGTGACAGAGTTGAATGCGATGTTGTCTCTTTCCTTTGAAGGCAATCTGCTTTACGCAATCGGAGAGCGCGAGGAAGTGGTTGGTGAAGAGGGGGGAGAGGTAAAGGAGGATGGATTTGAGGAGACCCTCTGTGTCCGCCGTGCTTCCCAAGAAAAAGAGAGACGTGACCGTATCTGGTCGCAGGAGTTTGAAGAGCCCCATACGAATGAGGTAGGGATTGTGTGGGTCAAAGGTGCAGAGGGCCTGACGGGTGGGGGTGAAGATGCACTTCAATAAAGACGGCCAGGTCAGGGGGAGGAGCGTCAGGTGTTCGAGTTGTTGTTCTCCTGAGGCGAGCACATCTCTGTGATCAGAGAGCACAATAAACGTGGCACCATTCTTGTGTGCCTCTTCGGCATATAAACGGATCATCGTCTGAATTCCACCGGTATCCTGATCGCTGTACGCGTGGAAAATAAGATAGGTTGGTTGCTTCTTCATGAAAGATAGGTCAAGACACGTTTGGAAATATAATCAATATCCTTCTCAGTGAGTCCGATATAGAAGGGAAGGGCGAGGATGGTGTCACTGATGTGTTCAGAGACAGGAAAGTCATCCGGTTTATAGCCATAGGTATCACGATAGTACTCAAAGAGATGAATACTTGGAAGATAGATTTTGGTGGAGATCCCGTCTTGTTCCAAATACTTCATCAGGGCATCTCGTGCTTCCTTGGATCCAACACGAATCGTATAGACGAACCAGCTTTCTTTGTTTTCAGGTGCAATGAAGGGGGGAGTGATGCGTGCGTTTTCTGAAAATCGTTTTGTGTAGGCGTCGGCGATTTTCTTTTTTTCCTTCAGGAGGAAATCAATACGTTTGAACTGTTCAACACCCAATGCGGCTTGCATCTCGCTCATGCGGTAATTGTAGCCAAGGTATTTGTGGTCGAGCCACTGCATGTTTTGATTATCACGCCCTTGGTTTTTGTACGAGTCACAGAGGTTGTAGATGGTTTCGTTGTTGGTGATAATCATGCCGCCTTCACCTGTGGTCATCTGTTTGTTGGGGTAGAACGCAAAGACCCCTCCGTCCCCAAAGGTGCCAGCGAACTGTCCGTTATGCGTGGCAAGAATTGATTCGCAGGCGTCCTCGATGACACGTAGATTGTGTTTCTTGGCGATTGCCATAATGCGTGTCATGTCCGCACATTGTCCAAAGATATGGACGACGAGGATGGCAGTCGTCTTTGGGGTGATGGCCGCTTCAATGAGATCTGGATTGATGTTGTAGGTATGCGTATCCACGTCCACGAACACGGGGGTGGCGTTCATGTACTCGATGGCGTTTGCCGAGGCGATAAACGAGAATGGGGTCGTGATGACTTCATCACCAGCCTCTACTCCTGCAGCACGCAACAACACGTGGAGTCCGGCCGTGCCGCTACTGACAGCCGAAGCAAAGTTCACACCAAGTGTTTCTTTAAACTGAGATTCAAATGCTGTTGTTTTTGGACCAATGCTCAAGATCCCCGAGCGGACCGTATCAGCAACAGCTTGTACATCTGACTCAAGGATGTGTGGTTTGGCAATGGGATACTTCATAGCTTGGTTGGTTTGATGGAGGCAAAGAGGAGTTGTTTTAACTCGTCGTCTGATAATTGTGTCAGCCCTTCAAGGAGTTGTTGTGTGTGTGTATTGAATGTTGTTCGATCATCGTGATCATCTCGCACCAGGGAAATTTTTGGATGGTGTGAGGGGGTTTGGTGGGTGTCTAGGTAGAGATCTTCCTCGAGTTTTTCCCCTGGTCGGGCGTGAGAAAACTCAATCTGAATATCCTCCTCGGGAATAAATCCATTCACTTGGATGACCTTCTTAGCCAGTTCAACAATAGGAACCATTTCACCCATATCAAGGAGGAAGATTTTGTTGGTTTCGTCGGTTTTAGCTGTTTCAAGAATGAGAAACGCCGCTTCTGGAATACTCATAAAGTAACGCTTCATGCGCTTGTCTGTCACGGTGACAGGACCCCCTTGTTCAATTTGTCTTTGGAAGATGGGGATGACACTTCCACTACTATTGAGCACATTGCCAAATCGAACAGCATTGATGTGCATGGCGTCTTGGTAGTCGCACATGCTGAGCTCGTTATGGCGTTTGGTTGCCCCCATGACATTTGCGGGATGAACTGCCTTGTCACTTGAAACAAGGACAAATCGTTTTACGCCATGCTGTGCTGCCGTGTCTGCTACATGTTTAAACGAAAGGATATTGTTTTTGATGCAAATTTTTGCATGGCTCTCCATGAGGGGGACATGCTTGTATGCGGCGGCATGAAAGAGCACGTCAGGAGGGCCAAACCGCTGGAAGAGTCCTTCGACATCGTCTTTTTGTGTGAGATCAGCGATTGCGACTCGTAGTTCCTTGCGGGAGCCATGTGTTTGAGTGAGTTCGAAAATGCCGTACTCATGCTTATCGACACAGATGAGCTGTTTGACACCTGTGTGGGTGAGTTGTGCGACAAGTTCGGATCCAATGGATCCAGCGGCCCCCGTAACCATGACCGACAGACCCTGATAAAAGTCTCGGTGTGCATTTAAGTCACCTCGCTCAAAAGAACGACCTAAAATGTCTGAGACACGAAGAGGACGCAGGAGCGACACAGAGGCTCCAGAAGTTACAACGCTTGGGTCTGGTGGAATCAGAAGAAAATCAACACCATGGACATGGCAGGTGCGTCGCAATTCAATCAATTGATCTGTTTTGATTCTTGGGATTGCAAAAAAGACTTTATGGATGGCATGTGTACGCAAGACGTGATCAAGATTCTTCATGGTTCCAAGAACATGTGCTCCTTGTACAAAGTCATCCAAAAAACCAAGGAGGTCCCAAGGTTGTTTTGTTTTTTTGATATCGGCTGCAAGCTCTGTTCCAGCAGACCCTGCTCCAATGATGAGGATGTTTGCTTTTCTCATACTACTTACGAGCCACAATAAAATAGCCGGTCGTGTACGCACCTAGTCTGCCGTTTTGAACTCGAGAGGAGTCATCGACATGCTTTAACAGATCGAAGAGAGGGTAGAAGAGGAACAAAAGCCAACGGATGGGTCTTGGTGTGGTGCGTGTGAGGTGTTTGAACATGTCTGCTGCCACCATAAAGAAACCGCCTATTGGGAGAAGTTGATCAATCGTGAATTCGAGCTCACTCAGTTCCTTCTTCCACTTAAACGCAGTCCAGCGTTGAAAGTCAGTTGGGTCGGCGTGGATGGGAAAGAGAAAGGGCATAGAGGCAATGAGTGTGCCACCGGGTTTAAGTACACGTGCACATTCACGGAGACCCTGTTCTGGGTGCTCGACATGCTCAAACAACTCGGTCGCATTCACAACATCAAACGAGGCGTCAGGGATCATGTGCATGTTGCATACGTCCAAGACGATGTCAGGATTATTGGATGAAACAATGTCCGCCACGACCCATTCATCTACCTGGTGTCTTGGTTTTGAAAACGCCCCACGATCTTTTCCACCGATATCAAGAATACGTCCCGTGTAAACATGTGCGTGTTCACCGAGGAGTTGGTCGAGTCGTCGTCGGTGGTGGGTTGAGTGCAGGTACGTTTTAAGTGTCTTAACCATAAGGGGTGGAACTATTTTTGGAGAACCAAACAATATTGACCGCCGTATTTTTGTAACCCAGGTAATTTTCTAGAGACTTCTTCACTTAAGATAGTGAATCCAGCTTGTGTGACTTGTTCTTTTGCGTACTTCATTGAGATGGTTAGATTGACACAATTTACTCGAGCTAAGATTTCTTTGTACGGTTTTCGGTGCAGCTTCTCAAGGTATCTATCAAGAAGATACAGGAGTCGTGATTTTTTGTTGACCGAGTAACGACTCAGACGCGCAAAGCAGATTACGGCATACCCTCCCTCCCGCAACACGCGATAGGCTTCCGTGATATAGCTGTCAAAGATTTCGATTTTTTCGACGTGTTGGAGCACGATGAATGAATACACTAAATCGACGGACGCATCACCCACGGGGATGTGTTTTCCATCGTTTTGGATCAAAGAGACGTTCAGTTTGTTTCGCTTCTCTAATTCTGCTTTAACGATAGAGCCGTTGGCGTGCACATCAATCCCGATGACTTCTTTAAAAATGTCCGAAGCGGCCGCAAGCAGCCTTCCTCCTCCATATCCAATTTCGAGTGCGGTTTTTGTCTTCGGGTGCTTCAG
>Ga0051980_10001028_pt1 | contig 21002 bp, 19 predicted proteins | sample CryGey13umfilter_2_FD_55014 | JGI IMG/M metagenome (GOLD analysis project Ga0051980, IMG submission 55014) | Groundwater microbial communities from aquifer in Utah, USA - Crystal Geyser 4/9/14 3 um filter | ecosystem: Environmental > Aquatic > Deep subsurface > Groundwater | place: USA: Utah...
GAATTATGTTTTTGAAGAAAGAAATGAAACTGATCTGAGGTCTATTCAAAAACTTCTTGAACATTCTTCTTTGACGACAACTGAAATTTATACTCATGTCGCAAATAATCAATTGAAAAATATAAAAAGTCCTTTGGACAATTTATAATATGCAAGAACTTGTGAAACTCTCTATTGGAATCATTTTTTTAATATTAGGGATTCCTATTGGAGATTATTTGAAGAAACTTACCGAAGACGAGCAAAAAGATGGTCAAAAATGGTTTAGGATCTTAATAGCAATTTCAGTGGCAATTGGATTTTACGGTTTGATTATCGGAAATGACTGGCTTCTTTTTACTTTGTTTTTTATTGCAATTGTTACAAGTAGAAGTTTAATCACAAAAAAGATTAAGAAAAAAACCTGTTAAAACTTTCCTTGAATGGATTCTTCTATCAAAACCATTATAAATGAAAAATTCTCTTTACTTTTATGTTATACCTAATTGGACTTGGACTTAGTGAACGGGGAATAAGTAAGGAAGGCCTCGATGCTATTGAGAAATGTAAAAAGATTTATCTTGAAAATTATACAGTAGATTTTCCTTATACTGAACATCAACTGGAGGAAATGATTGGAAAAAAATTTAAGGTTCTTAATAGAGCACAAGTCGAAAATTTAAGCATTATTGATGAGGCTGAAAAACTCAATGTTGCCCTCTTGATTTATGGTTCTCCTTTGAGTGCCACTACACATATTACTATTATTAACGAATGTAGAGAATCTGGAATAAAGTATAAAGTGGTATATTCTGCTTCCATTTTCGATGCGGTTGCTGAAACTGGACTCCAACTCTACAAATTTGGAAAAGTTTCGTCAATGCCTGCATGGCAAAAAAGCTTTGAACCGGATAGTTTTATGGAAATTGTAAAACAAAATTTGAGTATCGAAGCCCATTCACTTATTTTAATTGACATTGGACTTGAATTTAATAAGGCACTTAATCAACTTAAAATTGCCGCAAAAAAGCACGAAATTCAACTTGGAAAAATTGCGGTTTGCCAAGCACTTGGAACTAAAAATAGAAAAATAATGTATAGAACAATAGAAGAAGCCTTAGAATATTCTGGCGTTTTAAAACCGTACTGTATAATTATCCCAGGAAAATTGCACTTTTTAGAAAAAGAAATTTTAGAAGGATTTAGTAAAAGAAAAGATTAATTAATTTCGTCCATAGAAACTAATTGTTCCTCTCCGCTTTCCATATTTTTAACTTTCACTTTATTTTCTTTTAATTCTTTTTCACCAACAAATATTACCTTAGATATTTTTTTCGAGTTCGCATAGTCTAATGCTTTTGAGATTTTAGCATTTGAGTAATAACAGTTTAATCCCTTACTTCTTAACTTTTCCGCGAGTTTTATAGCTTCTTTTTCTTGATTTATAGAAAGAACCATAATTCGTTCTATTTTGGCAAAATCTTCTTTTAAGAGCATAGATAANCTGTCTAACCCAAAAGAAAGTCCTGTTGATTGAACTTCATTAAACATATAACTTCCCCCTCCACAAATTGTTTCTTTCATCTCTTTAGTTTTTATTTCAAAAACAGAACCATTATAATACGAAAGTCCCCTTGCAAGAGCAGGATTAAATTTTATTTTAAATCCATATATCTTACAATAATTTTTTAGATTTTTTATTTCGGAATAAGATTCATATTTTTCAAAAGATTTTTCTGGTTGATTAAAAATTTTAATCAAATTTTGAGCACCATATTTTTTAAGGTTATTATAAACTTCTTTTTCTTCTAATTTATCCATCTTATCAATTTCACAAATGACTTTATCTCGATCTTCAAGTTTAATCTTCTCTTTTTCTAAAATTTCATTTAATAATTTTCTGTTATTTATGAAAATCACACTTTCAATTTCTAATTTTTCTAAAACTCTATTTACCACTGCTAAAACTTCCGCTTCACTATTCACATCAGAAGAAATTGTATCTATATCACACTGAGTAAATTGCCTAAACCGGTTTCCGGTTACTGGTTCATCTCTAAAGACCGGACCAATAGTATATCGTTTATATGGTATTTTTTTTCCTTCCATTAATCTTTTTAATTGAAAGGTAAATTCATATCTCAAGGCTAATTCTCTTCCTCCCCTATCTTCTAATCTAAAGATATCACTTACTGCTTCATCACGAACATTCTCTCCTTGAACAAATTCTTTGAATTCTATTATAGGAGTTTCAGAAGGTTCAAATCCATAACTTTCAAAAGACTCCACTAAAATCTTTCTTATAAATTCCCTTTTCTCTGCTTCTTCTCCAGTAAAATCCTTGAATCCTTTTACAGTTTCTGTTTTCATTTTAAATTTAGGGTGGAAAGCGAGAATCGAACTCGCTTCTCACGGACCACAACCGTGCATTCTACCATTAAACTACATCCACCATAGTACATTTAATTAGGGGCAAATCTTTCTTATAAATATTTACATTAAAAATAGAGTTTAAACTAAGAATATCCGTTCTAACAATGGGGATAACTCCGAGTTTTAATTATCATAGAAAAATTATGAGCTTTAACTTTATAAAATTTTGCGTCTTAACTTTTTGAGTGACAAAATTCCTTTGAATTTAATTCTCAAGAAAATCTTATAAATCGCCTTCTCTTAAAATCTTAATGACTGACATAAACGAATATGAGAAGGAAGTTTTGGATTTCTGGGAGAAAGACCACACTTTCGAAAAATCTCTTGAAAAGACAAAAAATGGAAAACCTTACATTTTTTACGATGGACCTCCTTTTGCAACAGGATTGCCTCATTACGGCCATCTACTCGCTTCAATATTAAAAGATGTTTTTCCCAGATTTTTCACTATGAAAGGAAGACTTGTAAAAAGAAATTGGGGTTGGGATTGCCATGGACTTCCCGTAGAAAACGTCGCAGAAAAAGAGCTTAAACTTAATTCTAAAGATGAAATTGAAAAAATGGGGGTTAAGAAATTTAACAATTTTTGCAAAAGTAAAGTCCTGACTTTTGCATCTGAATGGGAAAAAACAATTGATAGAATTGGTCGATGGGTTGATTTCGAAAATGGATATAAAACAATGGACACCGATTACATTGAATCCGTTTGGTGGGCGTTTAAAGAACTTTATGAAAAAGGATATTTATATGAAGGAGAAAAAATTTTAATGTACTGCCCAAGATGTTCGACTCCCCTTGCAAAATCGGAAATTGCAATGGACAACTCTTACAAAAACGTTAAAGATTTATCTGTAGTGGTTAAATTTAAAATTGTTGATGAAAAAAATACCTATGCTCTTTCATGGACAACAACTCCTTGGACACTTCCATCAAATCTTGCATTAACTGTTAACCCAAAAATTGAATATGCATTTGTCGAGGATAAAACAGATAAAAATACTTATCTTTTAGCTAAAGAACTAATTAAAAATTTCTACAAATCTGAAGAAGAGTATACTATTAAAAAAATTATTTCTGGGAAAGATCTTGAAGGAAAAAAATACGAACCACTTTATCCATACTTTGAAGGCACAAAAAATGCTTTCAAATTTATACTTGGAGATTTCGTTACTGCTGAAGATGGAACTGGAATTGTCCATACTGCTCCTGCTTTTGGTGAAGACGATAATCTTGTTTGCAGAAAATATAACATTCCAATGGTTCAACCAGTCGATGAAAAAGGGAATTTTACAAAAGAAGTAACGGATTATGCAGGAGAATATGTCCATGAGATTAATGAAAAAATTGTGATTGATTTAAAAAAATCTGGTAAAGCAATACTCTCAAAGAAAGTTGAACATGAATATCCGTTTTGCTATAGATGCGATACAAAATTGATGTACAGAGCTCTTCCAGCATGGTTTGTGGATATTCAAAAAATAAAGAAAAAACTTTTGAAATTGAATGTAAAAATAAATTGGATTCCTGAATTTTTAAAAGAAGGCAGAATGAAACATAACATCGAAACTGCTCCAGACTGGAATATCACTAGAAACAGATATTGGGCAAGTGCAATTCCGATATGGAAAAATGAAGAAGGAAAAATAAAAGTAATTGGATCGATTGAAGAGCTTAAAAGGTATGCAAAAAAATTACCAAAAGGAGAAATTGATCTTCATAAAGATTTTCTTGACGACGTAAAGCTAGAGATAGAAGGAAAAGAATATTCAAGAATCCCAGAAGTTTTGGATTGCTGGTTCGAATCTGGTTCTATGACCTTTGCACAATTTCATTATCCTTTTGAGAATAAAGAATTTTTTGAGAAAAATTTTCCGGCACAATTTGTAGTAGAATATATTGGACAAACAAGGGCTTGGTTTTATTATATGATGGTTTTATCTGCAATTCTTTTTGACAAAATTCCTTTTGAAAACGTTCTAACAACTGGAACTATCCTCGCTGAAGATGGTCAAAAAATGTCAAAATCAAAAAAGAATTACCCAGATCCACATAAAGTTTTAGAAAAGTATGGTGCTGATTCTTTGAGATTTTATTTATTACAATCTTCCATAATGAATGCAGATAATTTCAATTTTTCTGAAAAAGGTCTTGAAGAAGTTTACAAAAAAGTTTTGATTTTATTGTATAATGTAAATAATTTTTATTCTATGTACAAAACAAAAGACGATGAAAAAGATAATAAATCAAAAGAAGTAATGGACAAATGGATTATTTCTAGACTTAACTCTTTAATAAAAGAGGTTGGAAAAAATTTAGAAGATTATAATACTATGAAAGCTTCTTTTGAAATTAAAAATTTTATAGAAGAACTTTCAACTTGGTATGTTCGGAATTCTAGGGAAAGATTTAATGAAGGAGATATTAATGCAAAAAAAACTTTACAATATGTTCTTGTTGAAACTTCTAAAATTATTGCACCTATTATGCCATTTGTTGCAGAGAAAATTTTTCAAACAATTAATGGAAAGAAAAGTTCTGTTCATCTTGAAAATTGGCCAAAACTAGATGAGAAGAAAATTAATAAAAAACTTGAGTCTGAGATGACCTATGCAAGAACGATTGTTTCTGAAGGATTAAAACAAAGAGATCAAAACAACGTTCCCTTAAAATGGCCCCTTTCTGAAGTCGAAGTAAATTCGAAAACTAAAATTTCTAATGAATTAAAAAAAGTGATCATCCAAGAATTGAATGTTAAAAAATACTCTGAAAAACTCCATGAGAAAGATGAATTAAAAGTAAATATCAATTTTAACCTAAATTCCAAGTTAAAAGCGGAAGGATTTGCAAGGGAGATTTCCAGAAAAGTACAAGCACTAAGAAAAAAAATGGGACTTAATAAAGAAAATTTTATCGAGCTTACTCTTGAAATTGATAAGAATTTTCAACAAATTTTAGAAAAACAAAAAAAATTGTTAAAAGAAAGAACAAATTCAAAAAAAATTGAATTTGTAGAAAAAATAATCAATCCTCGAGGAGAAATTGAAGAATTTACCATTAAGGAAAGAACTGGAAAAATTCAAATTGTTAGACTAATAGGGAGTAACTAACTAGAGTTACTTTTGTAGGATAGCAATATTTAAAAACTAAAAAATCCTAAAATGGTTAGACAAAATGATAGTTAAAGATGAATTTTTAAGCAGACTTCGAAAGATTTTTGATTTGAACCTTTATGAAGTGAAAGTTTGGGCTGCTCTTCTTTCTAGAGGAACTTCTACGGCAGGTGAACTTTCAACTATTTCTGATGTCCCAAGATCAAGAACTTATGATATCTTAGAATCTTTGGAAAAGAAAGGATTTATTCTTATGAAAGTTGGAAAACCAATTAAGTTTGTTGCTTTGAAACCAGAAGAAGTTGTTGAGAGAGTGAAGAAAAACCTCATGGTTGATGCAAAAGAAAAAACAAAAAGACTTGAATCTTTGAAAGGAGATGAAGTTTTGGATGAATTAACTGGACTATTCACGAAAGGAATTAAATTTGTTGAGCCTTCAGATCTTTCAGGAAGTTTAAAGGGAAGACAAAACCTTTACAACCATTTGGATATGATGGTTAGAGATGCTGAAAAGACAATTACAATGGTTACAACTGCTGAAGGATTGAATAGAAAACTTGAAGCATTGATGGCAAGTTTTGAAAAAGTTAAAAAAAGAGGGGTAAAAATAAGAATTGCTGCTCCAATTGATAAAAATAATATTCAAATAGCTAGAGAATTAAAAAAAGTTGCTGAAGTTAAAAATTTGGAGAATATTAAAGCAAGATTTACGATAATTGATTCTAACCAAATAATGTTTATGCTTTTGGATGATGAAAAATTCCACCCTAATTATGATGTGGGTGTTTGGATAAATACTGAATTCTTTGCTTCAGCATTAGAGCAAATGTTTGAACTTGCTTGGAACGAAATGAAACCAATTAAGTAAAACTTCTTAATTCAAACTTTTTAGCGTCCCAGAAACCTTTATTAGTTCTATTTTTTCTGAATAAATTGCCAACGAAGCCTTTACTTTGTCAAGAGATTTTCTATTTACTGAAACTATATTTTCTTTAACCCACATTGGGGAAGCTTCACTTAATCCTAAGATCCCAACAAATTCTTTAATTGCATTTGTGAAATTTTTTTTCAAGTCTTTTCCTTTAAGCAAAAGATATCTTCTTTTTTCTCTATGAGAGGGAATAAGTGATTTCATTGATAAAACATGTTTTGAACCTTTATATTTTTTGTTAGAAACCATTTTAAAGTTATTTTTGCTGAAAAGAATATAAAATGGAAATTTGCACGGTTGGCGGGTTTGAAGANGTTGGAAAAAATATGACTGCAGTTAAAATTGGAGAGGAAGTTTTTATATTTGATTGCGGATTTTTTTTACCAGGAATAATTGAACTTCAAGAACAAGAAAAAATTGGATATAGTCTTCCTGGACTAAGAAGAGTTGGAGGAGTCCCTGATGATAGAATTCTCGACCAATTAGGTTGGAGAGAAAAAGTAAAAGCAATATTTTTGTCTCATGCTCATTTGGATCATATAGGNGGACTTACGTTTCTTGCAAATAGATACCCTCATNTTGAGATTTTTGGAACTGCATTCACAATGAAAGTTTTGGAATCCCTAATTGAAGATGCTGGAGTAAAAATAAATAATCCTTTAAGAGTTGTTAATTCTGATTCGAGACATAAAATTAAGTCTAGCAAAGAAGGAATTGAAATTGAGTTTGTTCATGCAACTCATTCGACATTGGATTGTGCATATCTAGCATTACATACTAAAGAAGGAATTTTCTTTTATTCTCTTGATTTAAAATTTGATAATCATCCAACTCTTGGAAATCCTCCTAATTACCAAAGACTTAAAGAATTAGGAAAAGAAAAAGTTAAGGCACTTGTTATAGACTCCCTTTATGCTTACACTGAAAAGAAACCCGGCGGAGAAAAAATCGCTGAACATCTTTTAGAAGATGCATTTTCAAAAGTGAATCAAGGAGATAAAGCCTTGTTCATTACAACATTTTCAAGCCATATCGAAAGATTAAATAACATTGTGAAAATCGGTCAGAGAACAAATAGGGAAATCGTTTTTCTTGGAAGAAGTCTTGCAAAATATGTTGGTTGTGCATTAAAGATTGGCAAATGTCCTTTTGCAAACAAAGTTAAAATCGCCAAATATAGGGGTCAAGTAGACTCAATTTTAAAAAAAGTTGAATCAGGCAGGGGAAGATACCTAATTGTTTGTACTGGCCACCAAGCAGAAAAAAATTCAATTTTAGACCGAATATCCAGAGGAGATACCTATTTCAAATTTAGAGAAGGAGATAATTTGATATTTTCTTCAAGCGTTATCCCCACAGAAGTAAATCTTGAAGCAAGAGAAAAGCTTGATGCGAAATTAAGAAAAATGGGAGTTAAAATACAAGTTGATGTTCATGTTCACGGACATGGAAGCAGAGAAGACATGAGAGAATTAATTCAAATGTTAAAACCTGAACATGTCATTCCGGCACATGGATCACAAGTTCAAGAAAAACCCCTAATTGGTCTAGCTGAAGAATTTGGATACATTGAAGGGAAAACTTCTCACCTAAAAAAGAATGGTGAAATCATTACAATCTAAAAAGACAAATTTTTAAACAACAAACTCCTTTTCTGTGGATGGTAAAAGAAGAGGACTATCTCTTAACAAATCAAGAAATTCTTGGTGGACTTAAGNCTGCAATTGAAAGAGGCCAAAACTTGAAAGAAGCAATGATGACTTTCTATCAAGCTGGATATAAAAAAGAAGAAATTGANGATGCTGCAAGAGCTTATATNTATCTTCAAAGAGGGAATTCTGAAGTTGAAGTTTTAAATAAAGAAAAAGAAGAAACTAAAAGTCCGAACAAAGAAAAAGTGGTTAGCGGATTGAATATTAAAAAAGAAAGCCAAGCTGAATATTCAGGAGTTCAAAAAACATTTGTTCCATTAATTGGGGGAGAAGGTAAAGAAGAAAAATCCGGAAAGAAAGTTGTACAAAAGATTTCTGGATATAATGATCAAAAAGATTTAACTCAATTCAAGAGCAGCGCTGTGACAAGTATTTTGGTTGTAACTCTTTTAGTCCTTATTGGAATTCTTGCATTGGTCTTTTTATTCAAATCTGAATTGATTGATTTTATAAATGGTCTATTTGGATAAAAATGTCTCTCGTCTATGAACCTTCTGAAGATTCTTATTTATTGCAAGAAGTCTTGATGAATCATTTAAAAAAGAGATCAAAAAAAATCAAGATTATTGAAATAGGGACAGGATCTGGAATTCAACTTGAAACATTAAAAAAAATGGGTTTCAAAAATCTTTCTGGAGTAGATAAAAACGAGGATGCAATTAATCTTTGCAAACAAAAAGGGTTTGAAGTGATTTGGTCCAACCTATTCTCTAACATAAAAGAAAAATTTGATTTAATTATATTTAATCCTCCCTATCTTCCTGCAGATAAAAGAGAGGATACCGAATCTGCAATTTCAACAAGTGGTGGAAAGAATGGTTCTGAATTAATTAATAAATTTTTAGTTGAAGCTAAAACTCACCTTGAGATAAAAGGAAAGATAATTTTGCTTGTTTCTAATTTAACAAAAGGGATTGATTGGGAAAGATATACTAAAAGATTACTTGTAGAAAAAAAATTGTTTTTTGAAAAATTAGAAGTTTGGGAGTTAAAAGTATAACTTATTTTAATTCATTAAGAATTTCGGGAATTCTTTCAACTTCTTCGAAGTGACCCTCATCTTTTTTTATGATTATTTTTCCCCCTAACCCTACTTCAAATTTTTTCCATTCCTTTGGTGAAACGAACTGATCATTAGTGGAAAAAATGCAAGTTATATTTCCAGTATGATCAAGAACCCTTTCAAGTTCAATTTTATTACTAAGCCAAGGATGGGCAATTTTTAATTCTTCGGATTTAAGACCAATCAAATCCAACCACGGAGCAACAAAAACACAACCACCTACCTTGAGATGTTTATGACTTTTTTCTAAAAACCTCATAATCGTTTGACATCCAATACTATGACCTACAAAAAACGTTTTTTCATCAATATTCTTGATATTTTCTTCTAAATAACCAACCCAATCTTCAATTTTTGGTTCTTTGGTGTTTGGCATATCAAAAGCATGAACCTCAAATCCTTTTTCTTTTAACTCCGCCTCAAGCCATTTAATCCAAGGCATGTTTGAATCAAAACCCCATCCATGAAGAATGTAAACTGTTTTCATATGTTCCATTAAAACCATTTCAAAGTTTTTAAAGCCTTTAGTCATATCTTTCAAAGAAAATTTGATCTCTTGAAATGCCCATTTTTAGAAGTTTTTCTTTAACTCCTTCAACCATCTCTTTTAGCCCACAAATGTAAAAATCTCCTTTGAAATCTTTTGGAACTATCTTTTCTAAAAAATCCTGAACATGTCCAATAAAAGGATANTNTTTATTTATTGGCCTACTCAAAATGTTATGATACTCAAAGTTTTTATGAATCAACTTAAGATTTGCTAATTCATTTTCGCAACACAAACCAAATTCTGTCCGATATCCCCTTAACAGGATTATTTTATTTTGAAAATTATTTTTTAAAAGATTAAGAATCATACTTCTAAATGGTGCAAATCCTGTTCCTGCACTTATGAACATTAACTCATTTTTTTGATTTCTTAATACAAAAGAACCAAGTGGGCCTTTCATTTCAATTTTTTCATCTATCTTCATATCAAAAAGAACTCCTGAAGCAAAACCCTCTTTAACTTTCTTGAAACATATAGAAATAAACCCCTTTTCATGTGGACTTGAAAAGATAGAATAAGAACGCAAAATCCTCTTTCCTTCATTGTAAAAGGCTATAGTTACATACTGTCCAGCCTTAAATTCAAAATTTTCAGGAACTGAGAATTTCAAAATTTTTGTATCTTCATTAAGAAGCTTGCTTTCGATCAGCCTTGAAGTAAATCGTTCTCCATCCATGATTTATAATAAAAAAAGACCTTTATATAATTTTATTCAATTATCTTTAAATACCTCTGACTTTTTGAAAATATGAGGAGAAAAAATGGTGAATTTTGCGCACTTTGCTGATGTACATTTGGGAGGATGGAGACAGGGTCCAATGCAAGATTTAAATTTTATGGCTTTTCAAAAAGTAGTAAAAACTTGCATAGAAAGAAAGGTCGATTTTGTATTGATTGCAGGGGATTTATTTGATTCTGCTTATCCTCCAATTGAAATCTTAAAGGAAACCTTTGCAGAATTTAAAAAACTAAAAGATGCAAAAATTCCTGTTTTTATTATTGCTGGTTCTCACGATTATTCAATTTCTGGAAAAACCTTTTTGGATGTTCTTGAAAAAGCTGGATTCTGCAAAAATGTATTTGACGCCGAAAATAGAGGAGATGAAATTCGACTTTCCCCTGTGGTTCATAATGGAGTTGCAATTTATGGATATCCAGGAAAAAAATCTGGATTAGAAGTCCCAGATATAAAAAAAATAAAATTAGAGGATGCCCCTGGAATGTTTAAAATTCTGATGTTACATACTACCCTGGATAAAGTTAGAGGAGTTTTGCCAATTGAATGTGTGGAAATGGATTCTCTTCCAGAAGCAAATTATTATGCTCTTGGGCACATACATGTTGACTTTAAATATAAAAATTTAATTTATCCTGGTCCAGTATTTCCAAATAATTTTACTGAACTTGAAACTGTGGAAAACGGAAGCTTTTATATTATTGATACTGAACTTTTAGATCCCTTTGAAAAAATAGAAATAAAATTAAAAGAAATAGAAATTGTAGACTTGGAAATTAAAAAGTCCTCGGAAAATTACGAAAAAATAATTAATGAACTTCAAAAAAGAAACTTACTGGATAAAATTGTTCTCCTTAGAATTTCTGGTGAACTTGAAAATCAAAAAATATCCGACTTGAAATTGGAAAAAATTGAAAATTACTGTTTTGAAAACGGGGCTTATTTTTTCTTGAAAAATACCCATGACCTAAAAACAAGCGATATTGATTTTAATATGGAAGTAAAAAATAAAGATAATCTTGAAGAAGAGGCAATAAAAATTTATTCTAAAGAAAATCCGTCCGAATTTAATAATTTAATTCCTCAACTAATGAATGTTCTTTCAATTGAAAAACAGGAGGGAGAAACTATTGATTCTTTTAACACAAGACTTTTAGAAGATTCAAAAAAAGTTTTAAATATCCTATGATTATAAAAAGAATCGTCTTAGATAATATTAGAAGTTATGAACATGAGGAAATAGAATTGAAGCCGGGTTCTACTCTCTTATCTGGAGATATTGGCTCTGGAAAAACTTCTATTCTTCTTGCAATTGAATTTGGACTCTTTGGATTACAACCAGGTCAGAGAGGATCTGCTCTTTTAAAAAATGGGAAAGATGAAGGAAGCGTTTCAATTGAGTTTGACATTGACGGGAAAAATGTCTTAATTGAAAGAAAACTAAAAAGAGGCAAAAATATTTCACAGGATTCCTCTTCAATTACCATTGATGGGGAAAAAGAAGAGATTTCTGTTAGTGAATTAAAACAAAAGGTTTTGGAAATTTTAAATTATCCTCAAGAATTCTCCAAAAAGCAAAATCTACTTTACAAATTTACAGTTTACACTCCTCAAGAAGAGATGAAAGCAATAATTCTTGAAGATTCTGAAGTTAGAATAAATACTTTGAGACATGTTTTTGGAATTGACAAATATAAGACAATCATAGAAAATGCTGGCGTCTTACGACTTAAACTCCGTGAAGAAAAAAGACTTCTGGAAGGAGTAACTTCTAATCTTGATGAAGATAAAAAAGAGATTTCTAAAAAAGAGGAAGAATTGGAAAAACTAAAAAAAAGCACAAAGGAATTTGAATCAAATCTTAATTTAAGTCTGAAAAAGAGGAAAGAGAAAGAGAAAGAGAAAGAAGAAATTTCTATTAAAATTGAAGAGAAGAATGAGATAAAACAAGAACTAGGAAAATCGAGGATGCTTGCCCTTTCAAAAATGGAAAATGCTTCGAATAATGAAAAAAGATTAAAAGAAGTAAAAAAGGAGATTGAAAATTTTAATTTGATAAATGTTAACGAAAAGAAAATTGGAGATATCGAAAAAAATATTTTTGAAAATAAACAGGAAAGAGAAAAAATAGGAGAACTAAGCATAAAAATAAACTCTGAAATTGAAATTTTAAAAACTAAAATCGAAGAACATAGCAAACTCCATAATACAATGTCTGATCTAAAAGTCTGCCCAACATGTCAACAGGATGTTGATGCGGTCTATCGGGCAAATATTTTAAACAAGACCTACAACGAAATTTCTCATTCTAAGAACCGAATTGAAGAACTCACAATCCAAAGAAATGAAAATATTAAAAAATTCAAAGAGATCGATGTTAAAATATTTTCTTCTGAAAAAGAATTGACCGATTTAAAGATTTTAAAAATGAAATATGAAGGGATAATTGAAAAAGAAAAGCTCCTCCAAGAGCTTGAAAGAGAAAATCTTTCTCTAAAAAAAGATTTAATTTTACTTAACAAGCATATTAATAATTTAAATGATTCACTTTTCAAAATTTCTAAATTTGATATCTTATTTAATGAAAAAGAGAAAGAACTAAAAGAAGCTATGAGACAAGAAAAAATTGCAGAGATTAAGCTTATGGAAGTTCGAAAAGTAATAGAAGTTTATTCTAAAACAATTTTAGAATTTAAAGAAAAAGTCAAAAAAATTGAAGAAATAAAGAAAAACCTTGATTATATAACTCAACTCGAAAATTGGCTCAGTAAAAAATTTGTTCCTGTTGTTACATTTTTAGAAAAGAATGTTATGGCCTCCTTGAAAAAAGAATTTTCTAAACTTTTCTCTGAATGGTTTCAGACTCTTGTTTCAGATAATTTTGTAGTCAGATTAACCGATGATTTCACTCCAATAATTGAACAACAAGATTATGAATTAGATTATTCATATTTATCTGGAGGTGAAAGAACAGCGATTGCTCTTGCTTATAGACTTGCCTTAAACCAAGTTATCAATTCTTTGAGGAGTAAGATCAAAACTAGAGAATTGGTTATTCTTGATGAACCTACCGATGGATTCAGTGACCAACAGCTTGACAAAATGAGAGGTGTTCTCGAACAATTAAAAGTCAAACAATTAATTATTGTTTCGCATGAACAAAAAATTGAGAGCTTTGTTGAAAATGTAATCAAGTTCAAGAAGGATTATGGAATTAGCCGAAAAGAATAATTAAATCTTTCCTAATTTTTTTCCAAGAATTTTTATTTCTTTTAATTCTTGCTCTAATTCTGAAAGCCCTTCAAGGAAAAATTCTTTGCTAATTTCAATTCCTAACTCTTTAAAGATTTCCCTTGGTTTTTTACTTGTTCCCGTTGATAAAAAAACTTTTATCTTCTCAATAAATGAATTATCTTCATTATACTTTTTTTGCATCGCCTTAGAAATTAAAAGACCTGATGCATAAGAATAAACATAAAAATACATTCTTATATGTTCCCAGTAAATCCACCAAAGATGAGCATTTTGCATTTCGACTGATTCACCCATGTATTCCGACATATGTTTAACAAAAAGTTGCCCAATTTTTTCTTTTGAAAGATAGCCTTCTTTTCTGTAAATTTCATGCAATTCTAATTCAAAAAGATAAAGAGCTATTTGCCTTAAAATTGAAGAAATATCATCTTCAAGCTTCATTACTTTCAAGTAAAATCTTTCTTCTTCATTTAACTCATTAAAAACTTCTTTATAAACAAAATCCTCCATAAAAGTTGATGCAACCTCTGCAGTCGATTTTGAATTTTCGTAATAAAAAGGGCCTTCTTTTTTCATAAGAGTTCCATTTATAGCATGCCCCATCTCATGAGCAATTACTGCAACATCTCTTAATTTTCCAGCATGATTAAGAAGGACATAAACCGGATCGCGAAGTTTTGAATGAATACAAAAAGCTCCTCCATTCTTTCCAGCTTTAGGAAAAAAATCAATTTTACCCGAACCAAGCATATCATCAAATATTTTTAAGAATTCTTTATCTAAATTTGAAAAAACTGTCTTTACGATTTCTACTGCTTTTTCTGCATCAAAATTTTTATCTATTTTTTTTATTTCTGCATTTCTTTCAAAGTATCCAAATTTTTTCTTTCCCATGAGCTTTGCTTTTAATGTGTAAAATTCTCTAGAGATTGAAAATTTCTCCTTAACTGCCTCTAAAATTGCGTTTATGAATTCTAGATCTATTAAATCTTCTTTCATTCTTGATTCATCTGCTCTCCCAAAACCTCGCAATTCATCATTAATCTTTGCTTCTTCTAAAACTGCATTAAGTTCAAATTCTGCTACATCTTCATATTTTTGAAGAATATCCTCAAATGATTCTTTAGCCGAAACCCTCACTTTTTTATTTTGAGACCTCATTAAGTTTAGTAACTCTGGATAAACAAATTCTTTTTTTGTTCCATCTTCATCTAAACTTTTTCTTTTCTCTTTTGATAAAAGAGATTTTAACATATTTACCCACATTTCATAAGAAGCACTTTGTTTTAGAGAAAGAATTTTTTCTTCTTTTTCTGAAAGAATGTATTTTGCATTTTCAAAGAAGTTCTCTAAAAAAGGTTTGTATTTTTCAAGGGTAGATCTGACCAAGAATTCTTTTCTTTTTTCCTCAGAAACTTTTGATAAGCTCACAGAAAAAAATAATATTTTATTTCCTTGATCTTTTGAAAACTTGTCAATATCTAAATATCTTCTTCTTGTTTCAGTATCACTCTGATCAAGCTCTTGTTTTAACCAATAATATAAATGTTCACTTCCACCACTTGAAAATTCTTCGGAAATTTTTTCTAGCTCATCTAAAGCTTCTTTTAACTTTTCTGGATTTTCAAGATATGACTGATCTTTTTCCCATTTATCCTTAAATTTGTCATGAAGAATTGTTGAAAATTCACGTTCGCCTTTAAAATTCCCTTCAAGAGAGCCTAAATCCCAGTCTGTTTTCATGAAAACCAAAAAACAGAAATCTTTATAAATTATTGGTTCCGTTTAAGATTGTAAATTCTAAATTTTTATTAGAAAGATGGATACAAGAGATATTGTTAAAACAGGTACTACTATTTTAGGAATAGTTTGTAAAGACGGAGTTGTAATGGCTGGAGATAACCGTGCAACGATTGGAGGATCTTTAATCATGTCCAAAGATGAAAAAAAAGTTTATCCTCTAAATGATTACCTTGTTTTTTCTGGATGTGGTTCTGCAACCGAAATTCAAAAAGTTTCAAAGATTTTGACCGCAGAATTAAAATTAAAATTCCTTAAATCGAAAAGCAGGCCTAGTGTAAGACAATCTGCCTCTTTACTTTCAAACGTACAAGTTTTACAAAGCGCGTTTATTTTGGCCGGATTTGATGAAGATGGATCGACTTCACTTTATGAAATTACTGGAGGGTTTTTAAAAAAAATTGAAGATTACACTGCAAGCGTTGGTTCTGGAATGCCTTATTCATTAGGATTTTTGGAAAGAGCTTGGAAACCGACATTAACTGTGAAAGAAGGCATTGAACTTGCAATTGAATCAATAAAAGCTTCCTCGGCAAGAGATGTTGGATCTGGAAATGGAATTGATGTTTATACTTTAACAAAAGATGGGATTAAGAAAGTTATTTCTCAGAAAGTTGAAGAAATATACAAAAATAGAGAATAATTTTATTTAAAAATTTATATTTAGAAAATGTTAGAAATCTTAACAAACATTATAGAGAGACTTCATGGAGAAGTTTCCGAAGCTTCATTTGAAGGAGCAAACATAGTTCTTTATACAAAGAATGAGAAATTTTTCAAGAATGACGAAGGAAAAATAAAAGAAATTGTAAATGAACTTAAAAAAAGGATTGAACTTAGGGCAGACACAAAAATTTTGTTAGATAAAGAAATTGTTGAGAAAAAAATAAAAGAAATTGTGCCCGCTGAAGCTGAAATTACTGAAATTCTTTTTGATTTGCATAGAAGTCTCGTTACGATTGAAGCTAAAAAACCTGGACTAGTTATTGGGAAACAGGGCTCTATTATGGATGAAATAAAAAAAGAGACCCTTTGGACTCCACAAGTTCAAAGAAGTCCCGCTATTAAATCAAAGATTACAGAAAATATTCGAAGCGTTCTTTACGAAAAAAATAAAGACAGAAGAAAATTCTTAAATGACGTTGGAGAAAAGATTTATTCTAGATGGACCCAGGAAAAATCCGATGGGTGGGCAAGAGTAACTTTACTTGGTGGAGGAAGACAAGTTGGAAGAAGTTGTTTTTTGTTGCAAACTCCAAATTCAAAAGTTATGCTTGATTGTGGAATTGATGTGGCTTCTTCGGGAGTAGATAAATTTCCAGTTTTTAATATCCCTGAATTTGACATTTCTCAACTTGACGCAATAATTATTTCTCATGCTCATTTGGATCATAGTGGACTCTTGCCTTATATGTATAAAATGGGTTATAAAGGACCAACTTACATGACTGCTCCAACACGAGATATTTCTTCACTTTTAGCTCTTGATTTTATTGGGGTTTCATACAAACAAGCTGCAACACCAATTTTTTCCTCCGCAGATATAAGTGAAGCAGTAAAAAGGACTATTTGTTTAAATTACGGAGAGGTTCATGATATTGCTCCAGATATAAGAATTACATTTTACAACGCTGGACATGTTTTGGGTTCTGCACAAGTTCACATTAACATTGGAAACGGTTCACATAACTTCCTTTATTCTGGAGATACAAAGTACGGAAGAACTAGACTTTTAGATCCGGCAGTAAATAAATTTCCTAGAGTTGAGACTGTTCAAATGGAATCCACATATGGCGGGAAAAATGATATATTGCCTCCTAGAAAAATAACCGAAGAAAGATTTATACAAATGGTTAAAGAGACCATTGAAAAAGGTGGAAAAGTTTTACTTCCAGAACTTGGACTTGGACATGCACAAGAGACTATGCTTAGGGTTGAAGAAGCTATAAGATTAGGTGAACTTCCAAAAATTCCAATGTATGTTGATGGAATGATTTGGGATATTAATGCAATTCATACTGCTTATCCAGACTTTTTATCTGCAAATATTAGAAATCAAGTTTACCAAGATAATAATCCATTTACCTCTGATGTTTTTTCTAGAGTTGGTTCTNCTCAAGAAAGAAAAGTTGTAATAGATGGAGGGCCGTGCATTGTTATTGCAACCTCCGGTATGCTTGTGGGCGGTGCTTCGGTTGAATATTTGAAACACTTTGCTGAGAACGCTAATAATTTGCTTATTCTTAGTTGTTATCAAGGACCTGGTTCTATTGGACGTCAACTTCAAGAAGGTGCTAGACGAATAATCATAGAAGATGAAGGTGGAACAAAACCTTTAGATNTAAACATGAGAGTTGAACTNGTGAATGGACTTAGTCCCCACTCTGGAAGAAATGAACTTATGAATTATATTAAAAATATGGAACCTAAACCAAAGAGAATTATTATAAATCATGGTGAAGTTTCAAAATCATTGGACCTTGCTTCATCTATTTACAAGGCTGAAAGAATTGAAACAACAGTTCCAAGAGGACTTGAAACTCTAAGNNTNAGATAAANTTATAAACAATTTTTTCTTCTAAGTTTTAAACCAAAATGAAACATAATGTTAAAATAACAATCATAATTCTTGTAATGTTTTTGTTAACTCAATTTATTGGACTTTATGTTGTGAATAGCTATGCTTCACAAAAAGTTGTTGATGGGCAGATAGTTAACAATACGGGAAAAATTTTACCCTATGGTATGGGAATCCAAAAAGAGAACCAAAATTTTGATTTGACTTCAACTTTATTCTCACTTTTATTTTCTTTAATAATTGCAATCTCTCTTATCTTTTTTTTAATTAAAATAAAAGCAAGATTTATTATGAGAACTTGGTTTTTTGTCGTTTCGACAATTGCCCTTGGGATCTCATTTACTGCATTTTTGCCATCAACAAAATATGCTTCTTGGATTGGATTGGCTATTGCTTTACCATTTGCAATTAGAAAAATTTACAAAAGAGAAATAGTTACCCATAACTTGACGGAACTATTTATTTATCCTGGAATTGCTGCAGTATTTGTTCCAATTTTACAAATTTTTTTCATAATCATTCTTTTATTTGTGATATCAGTTTATGACATGTGGGCGGTCTGGAAATCAAAGATAATGCAGAAAATGGCCAAATTTCAAATGGAAGAAGTTAATGTATTTGGAGGCTTTTTTATTCCCTATGCTTCTAAAAAAGTTAAAAATAAAATAAAAGAATTAAAAATTAAGTTTAGTTCTAAAAAAAAGCTTCAAAAAGAATTTGAAAAGTCTAAACTAAAGATAAATCTTGCCATTCTTGGAGGAGGAGATATTGTTTTTCCGATTATCGCTTCTGGAGTTGTATTGAAAGTCTGGGGAATCATTCCTGCTCTTATTGTAACTCTTGGCTTTTTTGGGATTAATGGGCTTGCTTATTTTTTCAGAAAAGAAAAAGATGTATCCTGCAATGCCGTTCATAACCGCGGGAATTTTTTTAGGGATGCTGATTAGCTGGATTTTTATTATCTAGAATTTTTTATTTTTGGGATACTTTTTGTTTATTGTTACTCCTATTAAAAAACGACAGCATAGAAAGATTTATAAATGTGTTGTTACTTGGGAGTGCATGACAGCAGAAATTTATACTATAAATAATGTAAAAAATGAAAGCCTCTCATTAGAAGAGTATGAAATCCTCTTAGAAAATTTAAATAAAATTTATCGGAATAGAATTCCTTTTTCTAATAGTTATGCTTATGATTTTTCTGGAGTTTCATTAATTCCAAGAAAGATAGAGGGAGGACCGATTTTAGGAAAACCTTGTTATTCAAAAGGATTAAGCAATAAATTTTTACTTCTTGGACATGATCAAAAAGAAATTGCAGAAGTTAAATCTAAGTTAGAAAAAGACTTAAAAATTAAATTAGAGCTTTCTGAATATTCAAAAAATGATATTAAAAAATGATTTAGTTGCTAAGATAAAAGATTACTTTGAACTTAATATTTATGAAACTAAAGTTTGGCTGGCCTTACTTGGAAAAGGATCTGCCTCTGCAGGAGAGATTGCTTCTATTTCCGGAGTACCCAGATCAAGAACTTATGACGTTTTAGAATCTCTTGAGAAAAAGGGGTTCGCTTTAATAAAACTTGGAAAACCCGTAAAATATCTTGGGGTTAAACCACGAATGATTCTTGAAAAAATGAAAAATAATGTAAGAACTGAATCTGAAGAAAAACTACAAATTTTATTGAACATAAAAGAAACTGCTGAATTCAGCCAACTTGAAGAACTTTATACTGTTGGAATCAACCCCGTGAAAAGAGAAGACCTTTCAGCTTCAATAAAAGGAAGAAGTACTATTTCTAGTCATCTAAGCGAAATAATCGAATCTGCTAAAGAAGAAGTTATTGTATGTACAAATTTCAAAGAAATGAAAATCAAAGAAAAATTATTCATAGAGACTGTTAGTTTACTTAAGAAAAAAGGGGTAAAAGTCAAAGTCGCACTTTCTGGAAACCCTGAATTAATCAAAAAACTCTCAGAGACTATGAAGATAAAAATCACCCCTGTTGAAGTTGATGCAAAATTCTTTATCGTAGATAGACAGGAGATTTTATTCTACTTGAATAGAGAATCAACAAAAGAAGATCAGGCCATATGGTTAAATTCAGACTTTTTTTCAGAAGCTTTTGCTGACCTTTTCGAAATCGCGACGAGGGAATAAATCATGATACTTCAAGATGTTTCTTTGTGTGCAATAGTAAGGGATGAAAAAATGAATCCTGCAGGGGGAATTGAAAGATTTGTAAGCTCGCATGTACCTTTTGTTGAAGAAGCCATAATTGTTGACACGGGTTCTCTCGATGGAACAAGAGAAATTTTGGAAGGATTAAAACAAAAATACAAAAATCTAAAAGTTTTTGATCATAAATTTGAAGGTTTTGCTGATGCAAGAAATTATTCTTTATCTAAAGCAAAAACCAAATACACTTTAGTTCTTGATGCAGATGAATTAATAACTCATCAGCACCCAAACAATGATTGGGAAAAAATAAAAGACATTTTAGAATTAAAAAAAGAAAGATATCTTTTTGAAATGAGGTGGATTCTTCCAGATGGACAAGAATATTTTAGAGGAGATGCACACAATGGAAGATTAACATTAAGATCAAAAGCAAATTATGCTAAGCTATTACATGAAAGATTAAACGAAAAAGATTTTGAATTACCCTCTTTTGAATCAAAAATTTTTATAAGACATTTTGCTTCCAAATTAGAGGCTTTAAAAGAAAAAAAGATAAATTGGTATAACCAACCGGATGTCTGGTTTTCTCTCACAGACGAAAGTAGTTTCAATGAAGAGATAATTTCTAAATGTATTGCTCCTTCTCAAGTTAAAGGGTTTTCAAATTGGAAAG